>Ga0157366_1000510_pt1 | contig 17352 bp, 13 predicted proteins | sample AttbisABBM1_FD_113149 | JGI IMG/M metagenome (GOLD analysis project Ga0157366, IMG submission 113149) | Fungus gardens microbial communities from leaf cutter ant in Botucatu, State of São Paulo, Brazil - Atta bisphaerica ABBM1 | ecosystem: Host-associated > Fungi > Mycelium > Unclassified ...
AGCTGAGTGGTGCCTTCAGGCTCTCGAACTGGCCTATGCCGGTACGTATTCCCGTTATCCTTTCCTTAAAGATAAGGTTTTTCCCGCAGATGAAGAAGACATTCGCGACGCCATTAAGGATGGAAACCTGTTCATCATAGTTTATGAAGGGGCGCATGCCGGTTTTATCATCTGTGAAAACGGACGCAGAGCGTTTATATCAGGACTGTGGATCACCGAAGAAATCGTTATTCCGCGCTTTCGCGGAAAGCACGTTGCGGGTTCTGCACAACAGGCTTTACTTCCTTTTCTCAGCACGCTCCGCACACCGGCATCGCTGTGGGGAACCATTGAAAGCAGTAACCATCCTTCAATACGCGCCGCTGAGCGTGCCGGGAGAAAGCGGGTGATGGAGTATGCTTTTCTGGGTAGGGAAGATGTGCATGATTAAGAGCTCCCGGCAGCTTACGCTGTGTCTTTTCATACTGTTGTCCACACTCGGCTTCTGCCTTTATCTGGGTTTTTTTGCCTTTTATCTGGTTAAAATCAAAACCGACCCGCTTGTTATTTCAGTACTGATAGGTTCAACTGCGCTGTCAAGCCTGGCTTGGGGGCCTCTGGCCGGGCGGCTCATCGACAGGAGCCGTCACCGGTTCTTCTGGCTGATGACTGCGCAGGTGTGTTGTGGCTTTATGGTTTTCGCTTTCGGAAACCAGTCGCATTTCAGTCTCGTAGTCACACCGGTACTGGTTATATCCCTTTCCCTCACCGTAAATTTTGCATCGATTATCGTTAATCAGTATCTGCTGCCTGAACTTCACAGGGACTATGAAAAGAGTGTGGCTGTGGCGTCATATATCAGCGGGATCGCCGTTTTCGTCACCGGACTGGTGCTTGCCGCCCTTTATAACCGCTATTCACCCACCCTGTTTTTCAGTGTGGCCGCCGGCTGTTTCCTTCTTTCTTCCCTTACTCTTCTTCCCCTGATCCGCGGTAAAAGCAGCGCCGGTCCGGAGGAGGCTGTCCCTGATACGGAAAAAAAAGATTTCTCCGGTATCTATCGTCAGACTTTCTGGTGCCTGAAACGCAACTGGTTTCTTGCGCTGGCTATGTGCGTGATGGCGTTTACGGAGACGTCGTTTAATACCAATTTTGACGTGATTGCATTTTCACTAGGTACCACACCTTTTGCTGCTGTTTTTATTCTGGGCGCGATCAGCGGCGTTCTTGACAGCCTGGCTTCGTGGTTTTATCCCCGCTCGGTGGGGAAAACTTCGGTTAACTTCCGGTGGCGTTTTTTTCTGTGCACTTTTTTAGTTATTTTTTCGGGAGCGGCCTTACTTACTTTCTGGGGCTACGACAAAAAGCCGTGGTTTCTTCCCTCTCTTGCCCTCTGTCTTGAACTCACGGGAGTATGGTGGTCAATTTTTATTGCCGGTCAGGTCAGGGCTGCAAGTCATGAAGGTGAATATGGCCAGACCATGGCCGCATTCCGCGTTCCGCGTTCAGTGGTGACATTCTTCGGGATGACCACTATAGGTACAGCGTTGCAGTCCGGTGAAATTGCCTGGGTTTTATCTGCTGATACCGTCCTGCTTTTTCTTCTGCTTGCCCTTAATATTTATCTTTACTTAAAAAAAAATGCAGGCCGCTGCGAAATCGAGAAGTCCGCTGCGCCGGTGGATTAGGGCAAGGCCCTGCACCGGGATTACCGGGCCTTTACTCTGTGCAGAGCCCGTCAACGGGCTGACAGGGAGAATTCCTAAAGCACAGGAGTGCTGACTCTTTTCTGCCGGGATTGGTGTTATCGGTGTGCAATATCACGGGCGGTTTTCGTATGTAAAAGCTCTACCCCCGGTCTGACGTTCCCCTTAATCATTTAAAACGCATCAGGCCGTTCATCGGATTCGGTTTAATCCCGCAACAGTCCGGGATGCTGACCCTGATGACGCCTTCTTTAACGTACCGGCATTCGTAAATTGGCGGTACCGCATCCCTGTCTGATGCTCCTTCTCAATATATATGTCGCTGCCACCATTCGGGGCTTTATTACAGTGAACTCATCAGGAAAGTGAAGATATACTGATGTAAATTACAAAAAAATAATCAGGTGACAACATGCTTAAACAGCCAAGGCTGGCTGATGTTCTTTTCCACGCAGCCTCTCCGGAGCCAGACGAAATAAGTACTGCTGATGAGTATGAAGCGCTTACACCCAGTATCATCGAGCCGCACGAGTCGGCCGCTTATACGGATGCATTAAACTTCGCCTGTTCCCGTGGGGATATCAGAAACATTGCTGTAACCGGTGCCTATGGTGCGGGTAAAAGCTCTGTCCTGCGAACATGGAAGGAGTGTCCTGATAACGATTTACGCATCATGACCGTCTCCCTGGCTGACTTTGAGATGCAGTCTGCTCCAGGGCCAAAAGCTGCCCCCGCCGACAAGGACGGAAACACAGGCCCTGCCGACGATAAAAAAGCCGCAGCGGAAGAAAAGACCATTGAGTACAGCATCCTTCAGCAGCTGCTGTACAAGGAAAAGAAGAGTGCGCTTCCTTATTCTCGTATTGAACGCATTGCCGATATCTCTTCATTTCAGGTTGCTAAAGTCGCCTCAGACCTGCTTTTAGTGCTGAGTGTCATACTGGCCGGCCTGCTCTGTCTCTTTCCGGCGTACGTCAGTAATAAACTTTCACTGCCCGGGTTCATCAGCCAGTATCTCATCGAAAATACTGCTGTGAGACTTGTTCTGGCCGGGATAATGCTTTTTACCGCGCTGTTTCTGTCTGTCAGAAAACTTCACCGTGTCGGCCTTTTTGACCGCCGGGTCAGCGTTGACAAGATCGACATGCTGAAAGGGGCCATATCAACCCGTCCCTCTTCCCCGTCCCTTCTTAATGTCTACATCGACGAAATTGTGTATTTTTTCGAGCAGACCGGGCACAACGTGGTGATTTTCGAAGATCTGGACCGCCATAACGACGGGGCCATTTTTATCAAGCTCCGGGAAATAAATCAGATTATCAATAACACCCGCCCCGACGACGAACCTGTCCGGTTCATTTACGCCGTCAGGGACGGGCTTTTCTCAACCGCTGAGGCCAGGACGAAATTTTTCGACTTTGTGATCCCGGTGATACCGGTCATGGACAGCGAAAATGCCGCAGAGCATTTCAGCAGTATGTTCAGGGAAACTGAACTCGGTGATCCTGACTTCACTAAGTGTGTCTCCAGCCTTGCCCTTTTCATACCGGATATGCGGGTTATGAGAAATATTGCGAATGAATTCAGGGTCTATCAGAATCTGGTAAACGGTGCCGGTGACATCACGCGGCTTCTTTCCATGATTGCATACAAAAATGTCTTCGCTGAGGATTATCACGGTATTGATGAAAAAAAGGGGGTGCTTTATTCCTTCGTCAGAGCCTTCGTTTCCGGTGAATTAAAAGAAGAACCGGTTAAGCTAAAGCTTGAAAAAATAAAAAAAATTCAGAATGAAATTGATTCTCTTCTCAGTGATGACGCCGGAAGTGTAGCAGAAATAAGGAGAAGCATCCTTTCCGAATACATAACGCCCAAACTGGAGCAAAACTTACAGTTCCATTTTGGAGGAGGTGAGGTTTATGATTTAAGCTCACTTTCAAAAAGTGAAGATATATTCAATAAATTAAGAAATATTAACAGGTTCTATTTGTGGTCTAAGGAAGCGGGAGCGGTTGTTTGTACGTTTAATCAGAATACAATAAAGGAGATAATGGATTGCTATGAGGACAGAAAAGCCACTCTGGATAAAAAGACGAATGGCGAAGTCATTCAGCTGAGAGATGATATTGACAGCCTTAATGATGAGATCAATGCGCTGAGTCAGACAAGCTTTGCCGCTTTAGCCCGGAATCTGGGGCGCGACAATTTTTTAATATGGGTGGACGCGAACTGTCACACAGACGAACCAACGCCGGGAACAGATAAAAAAAGAACTGAACACCTGGAGTTCCTCTATTTTCTTCTGATCCACAGCTATATTGCGTCTGACTACATGTTTTACCGGTCGGTATTCAGGCCGGGCAGCCTCAGCCATGAGGACAATGAATTTATCAAGGCGGTCAGTATCGGCCGGGGGCTGACCTATACACTGGACATGCCGCTGAGGCGGGTCGAAAACGTCGCAGCCAAGCTGTTCAGTCTGGGGCTGATGATGGACGACAATGCCTGGCATCCTGACGTCCTGCTTTACCTGCTTGAAAATAACCTGAGTGAACTTCAGCCCATCATTCAGGTTCAGGCCGGACATGACTGGCGCCTGGCCCGACTGGCTGAACATACCTTTAAAAAGTGGAGTATGCCGCAGCGTATTCGTTACGTTGAACGGTTTGCTTCCAGCAAAGAAAAGGCATTCGCGTTTGTCCAGCGTCTCTCTGAAATGAAAGCAAGTTTGGCCGCGTCTGAACTCCTGCTCTTGCAGCTCTGTTCTTCCAAGCTAAGGTGGAATCATGAAACAACCGACATGAAGCGGTGGGCGCGGTCCATCCTCGCCAGTAACGCCACTTTCCCTGACCAGGTGCCGGAAGGATACCTCAGCACATTCATCAGAAATGTCACTGACACGCGTCTGTACCTTTCAAGGCTGGACGTGTGTGAGTCAGCGGAGGGAAGAAAAATTGTCAGAAGTATTGTTGATAACGGGCAGTGGTCATACTCTGCGGATAACCTAAAAAATATCTTCGTGATGCTGACTGACGACGCGGAAACAGACCGTGAACATTTTCATAACTTTCCCCTGTCAGCCGTCGAGGGGCTGAATATTCCGGCGCTTAAAACAATCGTGTGGAACAATATCAATAATTTTATAGTCGATTACTTTATTAAATCACAGGAACATTTCCGCATACCGGAGCTGCTCAATAATAATTCAGTCAGCCCCGAAAGATGTTTTGATATAGTAACCAGAATGCAGTTCATTATCGACGAAGTCAGCGGGATTAAAAACCGCTCAGTAATGTTCGACGGGGCTGAAAGTAAGCCGGAAGGCAATGATTTATATTCGCTTCTCCTTGAATATTACCGGGTCGGTACAAACTGGAAACCGCTGAGTTACCTGCTCCACCAGGAAGTCGTCTCAGTCCTGACGATCGCAAAATGGTTTGATGACGTTCATCTCGCATTTAAAGATACCAATATCCTTTCGCATTCATCTGATTCGCCTTACCACCTGATGCAGCATTTTTTTAATTCTCCGGCGCTGAGCGAATCCTCCCGCAAAAAGATTCTTGCCAACCTCCATGTGGTGTTTCTGTCCCTGCCCGGGAATCTGCCCCCTGAACAGGCCGCTCTTATGGTTGAATACGGGAGGCTTGCACCGACAGCCGCGGTATTCACGGAGATCCGTGACACCTATACAGATAATGGTGAGGGCGTGAGTAAAATACTGGCCAGTCTCGTTTCTCAGTATCCGGCTCTGCTCACAAACAATCCGCTGACGGTCCTTGTGCATGATGATGAGCTCGATTTTCCCCTAGCTGAGAGGCTGTTCAGCAATGACGAAGTCATGAAATCTGCTGGCATAAGTACCCTGAACGGGCTGTGGGGCTACAACCCTGACGTCTTTGAAGAGCCGCTGTTCATACCGGCAGAGTCTCTCAGGCACATTGTACCGGCGCTGAAAAATGATGACCTGCGGCTTGCTCTGCTTCTGCAGGCGCTCAGCGCCGGGGATCTCTCCCATCAGATCATTACGCTGGTTCTCAGCTCCCTTTCCGACGATGTCTACCGGGTTTTTCTCAGTACCAAAGCGCACCGCTCGGTGCCATACACGAAGGCCCTCATCAAAATGGCGCGCCTGCTGGAAAAGGCCGGGTTCATCCAGTCCCTGAAAGTGAATGAAGCCCGTCAGCGCATCAGGTTTGTTCCACACTGCAGTTCAGCTTTCAGGCATCATTAAAGTTTTTTACCATAAATCCTGCATGCGGCGCTCAATTCCTCCGGTATGCAGGATTTTGCCTTTTAATACTTAAAGCTGCCTTGAGGTCTTTTCTGCTGTCGTCTGAGTATTTACCGCCTGATTCACTGCATGCAGCACACACCGCTTCTGTTACCTCAGGCAGATCCGGAAAAAGGTGGAACCGGATCTTTACCTCATTAGCGGCGGTTTTCTGCGCAGTACACCACATGTTGTGGCTCATACATCTGCACATGACACAACATAGGGGATGAGTCAGCGGAAATCCCTCCGGAAACCTCCGCTTCCGCCCGCCCCGCCGCCGTGCTACCCTTCCGGTTACTGCCCGATACGGAAAAAGTCGGATCCCGTGGATACAGGCTTCCGGCAATTGCGGTGAGGGAATATGAGCAGGCTTACAGATTTCTGCGTGACATTAAGCAGGGTGATGTTTTATAGAGTGATATTTAGGATCCCTAACATCACGTAAAGTAACAGTCAGTGACATGACGATGCTGTCAGTGAAATTAATTTACCGTGACTGTTTTATCACGGTAAGGAGTGAGCATGGGGATGTTTACAGCATAACTGTTCAGGGCGTTACCGGTTCTAATGAGCAGAAGGCAGGAATCTGTTATTTCCCCAGAGTCCTGTATCGCTGCCTGAAGCTCAGCTCCGGTTTCTGACAGTCCTCAGGACAGAACCATGGGGGCACCGCGTGAGGGCAGATCGTCTTTAAGGCAAAAGGAGGATGGATGGACCGTATTACTCACGGGCGGCCGGAGGGCGCCAGCGCATCGGAAGAGATGCGGTTCAGGGAAAATGAAAATGCGTGGCTGCTGACTCTGCCGGAAATACAGACGGAAGGGCATCTTATACCGGCCTGCAAGATAGTCGCTGTCCGGACTGTAGGTGGCGATCGATACGAGGATGGGCTTTTGTGCACGCTTTTTCTCAGTTGCCAATATGAAGGCAATACCCTGGACCAGACTTTTGCTGCTGAGCTGAGAACCTACATCCGTCAGGACGGCAGTGAGTATTCATTTCTGGATCTGACCGGCGGGGATTTCGTTATTGACAGCAGACTGAGGGGGCGCGGTTTGGGATCCTGGATCATGCAGCAGCTTGTCTGCTGGGCCAGAACCCTGCCCGCGGATATGCGTGTCCGCCGTATCAAACTTTCAGTCCGGGACGATGCTGATGAAGAAAATTACCTGCGGCGCGAGAACCTCTGGCGCGGGCTGGGTTTCCGGTTTGCAGAGAACAGTGATAAGTCCTTTTCTTTGCGTATCCGTGATCTCCGGTTCCCCAGAGGCCGGCGCTCTTCGCTGGCTGCCGTTCGCCTGGACCTGGCCGTCAGCGAGCTGAGCCGGACGTGCACGCAACAGCAGGAAGAGCTTGATTACCTGAAGGCGAAAGTGGCAAGGCAGGCTGAACGTATCAGCTTCCTGACTGAACGTCAGTGGAAGGAGCGTCTTGTCACGGGGCTGTCGGCCGGGCTGTTTTATCTGCTGAACAGGGCAGACCGCCTGTTTAAAAGAACGAAGGCCGGCCAGCCTGATGACCGGAACCCGTCACAACGGAGACATGACCATTAACACTGATCTGCAGATTTACCCGACACAGGCGTCCGCGGCGACCCCTGCTTTACTGCCCGTCGCGATCGATTATCCGGCGGCGCTGGCGCTGCGACAGATGGCTGCGCTGATTGACGACTTACCCAGATACCTGCTGGCGCCGGAGGTCAGCGCCCTGCTGCACTATGTGCCGGACCTGCACCGGAAGATGCTGCTGACCACCATGTGGAACACCGGCGCGCGCATCAATGAGGCGCTGGCCCTGACGCGGGCCGACTTCACCCTGACGCCGCCCCACCCGTTTGTGCAGCTGGCCACCCTGAAACAGCGCGGTGAGAAGGCGGCCCGGGGCCCCGGGCGCGCGCCGTCCGGGGTGGTGCCGCACCGGCTGGTTCCGCTGTCCGATCCGCAGTACATCGCCCAGCTGGAGATGATGGTCGCCACGCTGCGCATTCCGGTAGAGCGGCGCAATCCCGACACCGGCCGCACGGAAAAGGTGCGCCTCTGGACGGTGACCGACCGTACCGTCAGGACCTGGATAAACGAAGCTGTGGCCGCGGCTTTAGCCGACGGGGTGACCTTCTCGGTGCAAGTGACGCCGCACACCTTCCGGCACAGCTACGCGATGCACATGCTTTACGCGGGGATCCCGCTGAAGGCGCTGCAGAGCCTGATGGGCCACAAGAGCCTGAAGTCGACGGAGGTTTATACGAAGGTTTTTGCGCTCGATGTGGCGGCACGCCACCGGGTGCAGTTTCACATGCCGGGCAATGAGGCTGTGGCGATGCTGAGGAAGGAATGACGGGGAGTATACTTAAATTGGCTAACGGTTTATTGGCTATTTAAAATGTCCGTTTTTAAAATAACCTTACCTTTAGTATGGTTTAAAAGCTACAAATATGGTTTTCATGTTCATAGTTTCGTGTGTTATAGTTTTTATGGTTTCTAATTAATCAGACTGCGATATCTGCGCCCTTATCCAAATCGTAATCAATTAAATAGTGCGTTAATATTATATGTACTATTTATTTGCGCTTGACAATATCATCCTCGACCGTTTGCATCCTGTAACTGACTGGACAAAGTGTAAGCGGATATACGCATATGGATCGTAGGGGTAACAGATGTTGATGGCTTAGGCATGGTGATGCCCTACCAAGAGACAAATTGATCATTTTTGATTAAATGAGGTTGACGTATTCGTCAGCAAGAGTAGTATTAGAGTCAATGATGCCTGCAACAACCCTTAGGGGAAGTTAGTGGGCTTTTTTTTTGCCTACTCAGGGATGATGCTGCATGCCAACAACCCTATACATCAAGCCTTATCGGACTCCGGCAGATCTTATTAACGACCTTAAGACCAAGAAACTGGAATTTTTAGATGAGGCTGAGGCTGAAAATACCCTCAGTTTGATAAGTTACTATCATTTCAAAATCTACCTTCATCCTTTATTAGATCCTGCAAGTCCTGGTGGCAAGCATTACAGGAAGGATGAATATTTTGAGTATGGAGTAGAGCTATACCGTTTTGACGAGAAGCTTCGTGTATTGCTGTTTGGCATCATTGCGCGCCTAGAGGTTAAACTCAGGAGTAGGCTTGATCACGCACTTTCTGCTTATTCCAATAATCCCTTCTGGTATCTGGACGACAGATATTTTTTTACAAGAAATGGCACCGGTTACATAGACAGTACACGAAAAAAAATTCAAGACGACTTTAGCAAAGAAGAAGAACTTTACGCCCGAAACTACCGTAGCAAGTACCACAATAACATCCATACAAATTTTGCAGATCTTCCTCCTTTCTGGATAGCCAGCGAGATTATCACGATTGGTTGTCTGTTCAGAATCTTTGACGCTATAGACCACAGCTATTTTCGTCAACTGCCCGCTCCGAACAATGCTCTGCTTGATAACCTCGCTAAAGAGTTCGGTGCTAATGATTTTAAGATTCTAACCAACTGGGTCCGTCGTCTCCGTGACGTACGAAATAGGTGTGCGCATCACAGCCGATTGTGGAACGCAAAACTTGCGGTTCCGAGTCAAATAGGTGCTGAAATCACTGTTACTCAAACGCATCAGTACCGCCCTTATCTTACGGTATGTGTTTTGCATAAAATGATTAAATCTCTAGGTATCAGTGATATCAATCTTAAGATTGATATCCTAAAACTTTTTTCGGGCAGTCATGCTGCTCAACTCTATATGTCTGATACTGGTTTCCCAAAAGGCTGGGACAATGATCCTTTCTGGAACTAGCTACTTCCGCCGACACGGGGACTATTAGTCCCCTGCCCCGCTGCCTTCATATACACATTATAGCCTCCACTACTCATAATGCTTTAATAACTATCTGTTTTTAATAGTAAATACATACTTTATTGTATATACATTTGTATATACTCAATCCATTTCTATAAAACTTTTCGTATATGCAAAATCAGTGCATATACGTTTGTATATACATTGACAACTTCAGTGGTTCAGATGCTATGCATATACTTTTGTATATACATTGACAACTCCAGTGATTCAGATACTATGCATATACTTTTGTATATACACAGGGTGCTAAATGAAGAAGCCATACATAATTTCCTTTGCTAACAGCAAAGGCGGAGTTGCTAAGACTACTGGATGTATTGCTGTCGGCTGTGCTTTTGCAGCAATGGGTTTTAAAACCTTACTTGTAGACCTGGACCATCAAGGCAATCTTAGTGATGATGTTGGGCGGGGTGAAGAAGACTACACCGTAACTGACCTGTTTGAAGATCCTAAATTCGATATTAACAAAATAGTTTATACAGCTCGTGACATAGAGACCGAAATACCAAACCTTTATGTAATTCCCGCTGACATCACACTTGCTGTAGAAGCCAGAAGTGCGGAACGTTTTCGCCACAGGCTGAATATTCTAGAAGAAGGCCTCAAACGACTTAACACCGATTTCGACTTTATTCTTATTGATTTAAGGCCGGCAATAGACCTGAGCATAGAGAATGCATTGCTTATCACTGACTTTATTGTCGTGCCGGTAGACATGGACAGGAGGGCTGTGAAGGGGATTGACGACCTTTTCCAGGTTGTTCGGGAAATCAAAAGAAACGAGAATTTTGTATATACACTTGTAAAGACAAAAGTGAACGTTTCGCACTCAAAAATGCTCAGAGCCATAGACGGCTACATCGCTGAAGGCAAATATAACCTCGCTAAAACTGAGATTCGGTACAGTGAACTGTACAAGCAAGCCACTGAGCAACACAGGCCGGTTATGACATTTGCGAAAAACGAAAGGCCTTACCGGGACTACAAAGCATTCGCCCAGGAGCTGCTAAGCATAATCAAAGGAGATGACGATGGCGAGAAGTGACAGGGTAGCAAAAGGGGTTACTCGTGTTGTCGAAAAAAGGAACATAACCACAGGCCGTCAAATGAACCTTCGGTTAACTGGACTTGATGATGACGCCCTGTCTTTACTGGTGGAAAGAGTACAGGAGCATCTTCCTCTCAAAAATATTTCACGATCTCGGGTTCTTCGTGCTGCATGCCACATGGATGATGACAAATGGATTGAAAAGCTAGCGCAACTGGTGATTGAAAATACGTAAGTGTATATATAAATGTATATACATAAATGTGCCACTCTCATGATGTATATACAAAAGTATATGCAATTTTTACTCGAGACATTTACTGCGAAGTAGTAGTGATAAAGTATATACTTTTGTATATACAAAAGTGATTTTTACCCTTTTTTATCAGCCTGTTAATTTTTAGCAGGAAATTATTCAGACATGAGGTGCCTATGAAAAGGTTCTTATATCTTGTCTCAGGTTTCTTTGGTTTTATAAAGCTCACCGGCAAAGATAGAAAAAGTGTAGGGGAGTGGGGTTTCCTGATCAGTATGCTGTTTATCGTTCCGCTGCTGTTCTGGGAACATCCGGGCGTCATTGTGTCTGTCGTTCTTCAGTTGCTGTGGGCGGCCGTCGGGACGCGATCCGCTTTTCTGGCCAGCGAAACGTGGAAGAAAAACAAACAAAAACCCTGACCCTCTCTGTAACCGGTTCGCAGAAATAAGCACTTAACGTCACCGCATACTCAAACGTAACCTTAAGGCAGGCACCATGGGCAGCTTCAGCAATATCCGGCCGGTTAATATCACCCACGAAGGGTTTGACCGCAGCCACAACGGCCAGTATTTCCAGACCAAAGACCTGGATATGGAATACGGCATGGCCGAATACAGTATCTTTAACGCGCAGCTTTACAGAAATGTCAGTGATGCCGGGGCAGGGGAGGCGGCGGCAGTGCCTGTGCCGCATACGGGCACAGTTGATATCTACACGTCAGTTAAAGAGTGCAGTCAAAAGCTGATTTACTGGGTGGAATACCGGCTCGGGTTTGAAGCAGGCAAACTGATGAACGTCGAACTGATGGACAAGACGCTGCAGGAAGACCTGCGCGACCTGTCTAAATTGCGCCCGGCCAAACCGGCCAGCCGGGTGGAAGTCACGATCAGCTTGAACGGGCTGAGCGGTGAAAGACAACGGGCATTTGCGGCCTCGCTGACGGACGATAAGCTGTCACGCATCCGCGAGATCCTCGGCGAGCCTACGGCATCCATTTTCTTTCCCGCTGCACCCGTAGTGAAGGGGAATCATGGCCCGTTCTTACGCTACCCGTCAGTCATGACAGTGGCCTCTGTGGTTCAGAGTATGGAAGACTTACGCGGCGCAGCCAACGAAAGCCTGAACGTCATCTCTCCCACAGGCGAAAGGATTGTGTTGATTGATGAGCTACATTCAAAATACGGGACCCACCGGTTCAGTCCGGATGACAGACAGTCTGAATGACGTTCGCACTGTCACCCGTTCAGGACGCGGGTTCAGATTACCCGGGCAACCGGTATATCGCTCCAGCGCGTGGTCCACGCCGGTGACAGCATGTCCCGCTTCATCTTCCACTCGGTATCAATTCCCTGACCCGCAAACCATACCCGACCCAGGCCTGACTGGTTGATGCCGTCCAGCACGTGCATCAGCTGCGCGCTGTTCGCCCGCGGCCGGTTGTCGTCAAATAGGTTCAGCTGGCTGACGCCGTGAGGCGTGAAGTCATCGAGCATGATGCCGGCCTTCATGTACCGGTGGCCATCCAGCCAGATGCGGTCCAGTGCGCGCATGGCCACGCCGATGATATCGCGCGTGTCCTGGGTGGGCAGGGTGAGTTTTTCCCCGGCCGAGTTGCCGTAAAACGTCTCGCCTACAGCATGCGGCGAGGTCCGGATAAACACGCTGATATGCCTGCAGTACTGGCGTTCGCCCCGCAGCTTTTCAGCGGCGCGCGTGGCGTACTGGCAGAGCGCCTGCTGCATGGCCACTCTGGTGGTAATGCGCGAACCGAAACTGCGGCTGCAGACAATCTGCTGCTTTGCCGGCGGCATCTCCTCCAGGGGAATGCACGCCTCGCCGTTCAGCTCCCGCACCGTCCTTTCCAGCACCACCGAAAAGTTCTTCCTGATGAAGGCGGGGTGCGTGCGCGCCAGCTCGAGCGCGTTGGTGATGCCGAGCAGGTTCAGCTTTTTGCCGATGCGGCGACCGACACCCCAGATTTCCTCGACCGGCTGGCGCATCAGAAGCGCCTCGGTCCGCTTCGGGTTTCCGGGCGTCAGCGCCAGTACGCCCTTAAACTGGGGCCATTCTTTCGAGGCCCACTGCGCGGATTTGGCCAGCGTTTTGGTCGGGCCGATGCCGGCACCAATCGTCAGTCCTGTTCTGGCCAGAACGTGGGCACGCAGCCGGTGGCCAAAGTGCTCAAAGTCTTCGCAGCCATCAATGCCGGTCAGATCGAGGAACATTTCATCAATGGAATACTGCTCGACTCTGGGCGTCATTTCCTCAAGCGATGCCATAATTCGCTGCGACAGCGAATGATAAAGCCCGTAGTTAGAACTGAAAATGTTAACCTTTTCAGCTAAATGCTGAGCTTTTAACTGAAACCATGGCACCCCCATTTTGATACCCAGGGCTTTGGCCGCTTTGCTTCTTGCTATGACGCAGCCGTCGTTGTTCGAAAGGACCACAACGGGTTTTCCCCGCAAGTCAGGCCGGAAAAGGGCCTCACAGGACGCATAGAAACTGTTGACGTCAGCCAGACCAAACATAGGCATGGTTACCTCCGGCGCGCCTCGGTATTGTGGAAAAACCAGGTGACCACGCCCAGCAGGTGCAGCTCCTCTGGATAAATCACCGGATAGGCCGGGTTCATCGGGCGCAGGGCAATCTGTGGGTGCAGCTGCAGGCGCTTGACGGTGAACTCGCCCCCGACCTCCGCAATAACAATGTCGCCATGGATGGCTGTTTTCGCGCGGTCGACGACCATCACATCCCCGTCATACAGCCCCAGGTCTTCCATGCTGCTGCCGCTGGCGCGCACAAAAAACGTGGCGGCCCGGTGGGTGATGCAGAGCTCATTCAGGTCCAGTTCCGCCTCGACGTAGTCGGTGGCAGGGGAGGGGAAGCCGGCGGCGCAGCGCTCCACAAACAGCGGGATGCGCATGACGGAACGGATATCGGCAGGCCTGAATAGCGTCAGCCCGCCCCGGGAGGACGTCGCTTTCATGGTACCGCTCTCCTGAGTGCATGGCCTGTAGTCGGTGCGGTGATGAATGGATATGGCATGGTTAATTTCCTCCCTCAATAACACTGTATATAAAAACAGTATTATTGAGCCAGAGACGCATGGCAAGAGGAACGAAACGGTACTCTGATGAGGAGGTGCTTATCTTACTGAGCAGACTAATGATTTTTTTGTCGGGCAGTTTCAGTCAGGGAAGCGCGTAAGCAGTCGTTGCTGACATAAGTGAAATGACGCTTCCTCGTCCCGGCTGTTCGTTCCTCGCTCCGCTGCGGTACGCCTCAGCCTGGCCTGCGGCGAGCGTGGCCACCTCACGTTTAAGGGCGAGCTTATTGAGTTAGTAAGTGTTGAACGGCCGGAGTGAATTATGTGCACGGGCGTTAATCAAAGTGAATAAAGATTTGATGGGGCTGCCAGAGTAATCCGGGGTGGCATTTCGATGTCTCTGGCTTTCAGGTTGAAGTCTTATAAAATTGCAGAGGTTCAGTAAGTTTAAAAAATAACGGATGCCTTATAAATTCAGCCAGAAATAAAAATGCTAATGATTCAATTCTGTTTTTTTGGAGGGGTTTTGAGATTTATTGTATAGGTATGCATAGTCATCTGGCCTGTAGATAAAAAATCACTTAAGTGCACGTTTGTATTTAAATAAAGTTAGATTGCGTATTATAAGCTTGCTAACCTATCGGTTGTTTTAAGATGTATATTTAGTATCTGTTTCCGGCTTAACGTAACTATTACAATTTGAAATCAAAACCTGTGCCTTTCCTTACAGTGCAGAATTATAAAATATCAGAGACCATGATGAAATGATGGTTATTGTCATGAAAATGCTTTTCTTTTGCGTTGCAAAAATATTTAATTAATCATAAATAATTGATTTTATGTGTTTTAATCTAGTTTTTGTTGGTGGCGGGTTAAATGTTTATTAAACGCGCCAGTAAATCGATTTGATAATTTTGATATAAAGTCGATATTTCCTCTGATTGTCCTAATAGAAAAACAATCTGATTCACTTCAGATTTATTTGTCTTCTCTTTTACCAGGTAAAAATATATGACTATTACTCAGCGTCTTTTACTGACGTTCTCGCTGCTGTGCGCAGCACTCGTGGCGATGACCATCGTTTCTGTTTCCGTGGCCGACGGTTTTCAGTATCGTTTTAAATACGTTAATGAAAATACGGTGCCATCCATTACGTCTGTTTCAAAAATGATAGAGGGCAGCAATGCCATCATCATTGCGCTCTATCATCATCAGAGCGTAACCGATTCGGCAAAGCAGGTTTTCATTGAAAAAGAAGTCGATGACATCCTCCGTCATATCCGTTCACTTAATCAGCATTATCTGGCTGAGGATGTCTCGAATGAGGAGGACCGGCAGATGACGGAAAATGCTTTCCGTACCATCAATAAAATACAAAATGAGTTACCTGAATTTCTGGCCGCGTCGCGGGCTCAGAAAGACGCCGTTACGCTGCCGATGCTGCAGGGCCCGACAGGCATTGGTGCCGACGTGCGCAAACTCATCGCGGATTATGAAAAACAGCTGCAGCTGAACATCAACGTCGCCAACGGCCTTAGCAGAGAAAATGACAGAACATACAATCATACGCTGCTGACCTTAATCACGGGCTCTGTATCAGCCATTCTTATTCTGGGTTTCTTCACCATCAAAACGATACTGGCCATACGCCGGCAGCTCAACACCATGCGTCAGACAATGGAGCAGGCCAGCGAAAATCTGGATCTTACGCTGAGAGCCGATGAATCACGTTCAGATGAAATCGGCATGACGGCTAAAGCGTTTAATCATCTTGTCGGAAACGTTTCGCTGTCCCTGAGTAAGGTGGAAAGTGCTGCCCAGTCCGTCGGTACGGCTTCGGCTCAGATGTCGGCGGGAACAGAAGACCTCTCTTCGAGGACGGAAGAACAGGCGGCGTCACTCGAGCAGACCGCGGCCAGCATGTCTGAACTGAGTGAAACCGTGCGTCAGACAGCGGAAAACACCCGGCTTGCAAGCCAGCTGGCTAAGAATGCACGTGAAATCTCTCAAGACAGCGCAGACCGCGTCAGCACCATGCTGAACACAATGGGGGATATCCGGGAGAGCTCTGCAAAAATCACCGATATTATTTCGCTGATCGAAGGCATTGCCTTTCAGACCAACATCCTGGCGCTGAATGCTGCTGTAGAAGCCGCACGTGCAGGCGAACAGGGACGCGGCTTTGCCGTGGTGGCGGGTGAAGTCCGCAGCCTTGCCCAGCGCTCATCTTCATCGGCCCGAGAAATTAAAGAGCTGATTGAATCCTCGATGAGCTATGTAAAGGCAGGGGCTGAACAGGCGGAAGGGGTCAGTTCGAATATGGTAAAAATGAACGACGCCTTCCGGCAGGTCACAGATTTAGTCGACGAAATTTCGGTTGCTGCACAGGAGCAGTCGCAGGGTATCAGTCAGGTCCACATTGCGGTCAATCAGATGGATGACGTCACGCAGCAGAATGCCGCCCTGGTTGAAGAGGCTTCGTCGGCATCCCGTTCGCTGATGGATCAGGCGGATGTGCTTAACAGGCTGGTAGCCACATTCGTTATCAGCAGCGTGAAGAGTGAAGAATATCCGGACGTGAAAAAGCCTTACAGACAGGTGATTACGACGAAACCGGTCAGCCAGAAGGCCCCTGTTTTTGCTGACACGGACTGGCAGAGCTTCTGAGGCAGAATAATGTAAAAGACGGGTGCCGGACACGGATGTCTGTCGCTCTGTGAAGCGCTGAGTATGTAATGCATCAATCCCGATGCACCGCTGCGCGTGACTGTCAGTTTCAGTCAGGTGAATACGTAAGCAGTCTTTGCGGGCACGGGTGAAATGACGCTTCCCCGACATGGCTCTGCAATCCTCGCTGCGCTGCGTTACACCTAAGCCATGTTCTGCGGCGAGCGTAGCCACCTCATGCTTTAAGGGCGGGATTATCTGACTGTGTAAACGTTGAACGGGCGGGGTGTGTATCTTATGCTCAGGTGAAATTTACGGCTGAAGGAAAGCCAGATGGAAGAGCAGGATTCAGTGGGCCGTTTTCTGGCGTCTCTGCTGGCCGAATACGGCATGAACACGGACGGGCTCTGCCGGCGTTCCGGTCTGCGGGAGAGTGAGGTCAGCCTTATTCTGCGCGACATACTGGTCGTGACGCCGGCCGTGGCGGAAAAGCTGGGGCGTGCGTTCTACTCAC
>Ga0157366_1000511_pt1 | contig 17321 bp, 15 predicted proteins | sample AttbisABBM1_FD_113149 | JGI IMG/M metagenome (GOLD analysis project Ga0157366, IMG submission 113149) | Fungus gardens microbial communities from leaf cutter ant in Botucatu, State of São Paulo, Brazil - Atta bisphaerica ABBM1 | ecosystem: Host-associated > Fungi > Mycelium > Unclassified ...
TAAATGATGACTTCTGATAACAGTTCCGACCGGGCATATGTATGGATCTGGTTGCCTGGCACAACCCAGCCGATTGTCGCGGGTGTGCTAACTCGTGATGGTAACAGGCTTATCTTTAACTACGGGCGAAGTTATCTTGAACGGAAGGATGCAATCCCTGTCTATGAGCCAGAGCTCCCGTTAATCCAGGGCGCGATTTTCCCCGCGCCAGGGTTACAGCAGGCTAGTGCATTGCGTGATGCAGCCCCGGATGCCTGGGGACGTCGCGTTATCCTGAATCGGTTAATGGGGGCTCAGGGCAGGGATGCTGACCCTGACAGACTGGACGAACTGACCTATTTGCTTGAGTCGGGCTCAGACAGGATCGGAGGACTCGATTTCCAGCGATCCGCAACGGAGTATGTACCGCGTGCGTCTCAAAGTGCACCTCTTGAAGAGTTGATGCAGGCAGCATCAATGGTTGAAAGTGGTGTGCCGTTAATTCCGGAACTTGAACAGGCGTTATTTCATGGAAGTTCCCTGGGGGGAGCACGACCAAAAGCAATGATAGAATCCGGAGAGCATAAATTTATCGCAAAATTCTCCTCTTCCACAGACACCTATAATGTTGTTAAAGCTGAATATATTGCTATGCGACTAGCTTCCCGAGCTGGATTAAATGTTGCGCCTGTCCTTTTTCGTCAGACAGCGGGTAAAGACGTCATACTTATTAAACGCTTTGACCGTATACGAAGCCACACTGGATGGCAGCGCCGCTTGATGGTTTCTGCCCTGACTATTTTTGGCCTCGATGAGATGATGGCAAGATATGCGAGTTATGAGGATTTGACGGATATTATTCGGCAACGTTTCGCTGAGCCTAAAGAGACGTTGCGGGAGCTTTTCGGGCGTCTGGTTTTTAATATTATTTGCGGTAACACTGACGATCATGCCAGAAATCATGCAGCATTTTGGGATGGTGAAAGCCTGAGCCTGACGCCAGCTTATGATATTTGTCCCCAGGGGCGAGCTGGTAATGAAGCCACGCAGGCAATGCTGATTATTGGCGAAAATCGAATGAGTAATCTTGCGGTTTGTCTGTCAGCAGCTGTCAAATTTCTGCTGAGCGATCAGGAAGCCATTGAAATTATCACACACTGCATCCGGACAGTTCATGAAAACTGGGAGGAAGTGTGCCGTGAGGCTTCATTGAGCGAAGTGGATCGCAAATTCTTGTGGGGGCGAGTGTTCCTCAATCCATTTATTTTTGAAGGTACTCCAGAAGCGATCATGCAACTGCGTTGATGATTTGCTGTTATCTATTGATTGGTGGATGATTGATCGTTATCGATGTGATACCACTGACACCAGCCACTCCCTCAGACGCTGCGCTTGTATCTCCACAGCCCATTTACGTTTTATGCGGCAGGGCCAGTCCGGCGGAGAGTCGTTCGCGCGAGGACTAGCCGATTAGGGAAAACCGTACCCACCAGCATGGACACTGAACATCCAGACAACGCCAAAAAAATCACAACACTTTCAGCATCACCACTTCACAATCCACATGCCCGGTGCATCCCATCGGGCCATCAATATGCTGAAAACCCAGATGTTCATACAAACGAATCGCTCGTGTCAGTGAGGCTGTTGTTTCCAGATAGCAGCGTTTAAAACCCTGTTCACGGGCATAATCCATCGCCTGCAATGCCAGGCTACGCGCAATACCTAAACCACGTACCTCTGGCAAAAAATACATCTTTTGCAATTCACACACATCAGCATCACCGCCCTGCAACGGCGCTAAACCCCCGCCACCCACCACTTTCCCATCCAGTTCTACCACCCAGTAAGCACTGTTCGCTTCACTGTACAACTCATATAAATGATCCAGATTCGGATCAGAAACCGTATAGCCTTTGTCCGCTGTCAGGCCGAACTCAGCGGAAACGGTGCGGATCACCGCAGCGATACGGGGATTATCTGCAAGGGTGATAGGGCGGACTTGCAGGGAGGGGGAAATCGCGGTTGTCATAAATCAGGCTCATAGCAGGTTAACAGCAAACCTGTGTAATAACATTGCTGGCGAGAGGATGCAATGCCCATGGATACCGGGAGATTGAGGGCGCATTAATCTGAATAATAAGTTCCTGTTAGGTAACAAACAGAGTTCTGCTTATACTGCTCCCTGCTTATGATTTAAGCTTATTTTTTATCACTTCATATGCCTTATTTCAGGAAGAAACTTAATGGAAAAAAATACCTCGCCGGTGCAGCGCCATCAGGTGCTGTTTCACGGCAAAGCTGGGGAATATTTCTCAATCTGGTTAGTCAATGCATTGCTGACCATGATTACTTTAGGGATTTATTCAGCCTGGGCAACTGTACGTCGTCGACGCTATTTCTACGGGAATACCGAAATTTCTGGTGATCGTTTCGACTATCATGCTCGCCCGATCGATATTCTTAAAGGCCGTATTATTGTTTTTGTCGGACTGGTTTTGTTTTTTATTCTGTCGGCAACATTACCGTTTATTACTTTGGTATTTATGCTGGCATTTTTGGCATTGATCCCCTGGCTGGTGATCCGTAGCTGGCGTTACAACGCAATAATGAGCAGCTTCCGGGGAATACGCTTTAATTATCATTGTCGTATTGGCCGGGCTTACTGGGTCATGTATCTGGCCCCCATCTTACTGATTATCAGCGCATACATGATAATGGGATGGTTCGCGATGATCGCATCCAGCCTCTCTAATCTGAATGCTACGTTAATCATTGGTGGTCTGGGTGTTTTACTCTTCCTCGTTGCACTGGCAGTGGTCCAGGGGATTATTGCAGCCATGAATCATGATCTCTATATCAATAATATGTTCTTTGGCAAACTGGCATTTAACGCGGATCTCAGCAAAAAAGCATTGATCAAAATTGTATTGATCAGCTTCCTGATTATGCTGCCTTTCCTGGTGATTACCGGGTTATTGATGGGTTCGTTGTTCGTTTCTATTATTTTTGCTTTTGCTATGGGGGCGAATGATCCTGTGATGATGAATAGCCTGATTCTTGGGAATATCCTCAATATAATTCTGGCCTTTATTATCTTAATGATCGGTGGGTTAGTGGCTTCTGCCTATTTAATTGTTGCCCAGCGTAATTACGTTTTCAGTAAAACCAAACTGGGTGATAAATTACGGTTGAAATCAACCTTATCGACCGGTTCTTATCTGGGACTGATGGCGGTGAATACCCTGATTGTGATCTTCACTCTGGGCCTGGGAACACCCGTTGCAGAAGTACGTCTGGCGCGTTATCTGGCGGAACACACTGAGCTGGAAGGGGATATCTCTCTGCTGGATGTGGAAGCACATAACGATTCTGCAAATAGCGCAGTAGCAGAAGAAGTGGTTGCGGCATTCGATCTGAACCCAGGTATCTGATTTTGCAATTGAATGGTTATTATCAGTACCCTGGCCGGGCAGCCCGTGAAGCTGCCCGGCTGACAGTAAATCCGCGCCATCTGGTGCTGGAATGTCATGAGCAGCAGCAAATCCATTTGCTTAGCAGCGTAACGGTTTCTGATGCCCTGGGTGCAATCCCCCTCACGTTAACCTTTGCTGATGGCGGACGCTTTGTTCCGGCTGACGATCAGGCCTTCCGGCAGTGGTGGCAGCAACGTCATCGCCCGGGGCTGGTACATCGACTGGAGCGGCATCGTCGTGGTGTGGTGCTGGCGTTACTGGCAACAGTCGCTGCGATTGCCGTGTATATCTGGGTGATCCTGCCGGCAGTCAGTACCGCGCTGGCGTACCATATTCCAGCGTGGGCAGAAAAACAGCTGGGACAGAGGACATTGTCTTTCCTCAGGAGCACAGGTTTCAGCGATGGCAAGCTCACAGCAGAACAGCAGCAGCATGTACAGCAACTGTTTACCCGTATTATTCCTGCTGAGATGCGTAAGGAAGAAACCCCGTTACAGCTGAGGATTATGCACTTCGACGGAGGGCCAAACGCTTTTATGCTGGCTGATGGCACTCTGGTACTGAGTGATGATTTGGTACGTCTGGCGAAAAGTGACGATGCGATTGCGGCGGTAATGTTGCATGAAATCGGCCATCACCTTTATCGCCATCCGATGCGGATGCTGGTGCGTTCATCACTTGTTTCGCTCAGTTATCTGTGGCTGACAGGGGATGTGAACGGTATTGGTGATACATTGCTGCAATCTGCGGCCTTTGTGGATCAGATGCAGTTTTCCCGCAGCATGGAGCTGGAAGCAGATCAATACGCGATAACACAGATGCAGGCGGAGGGAAGATCGCTGGCAGCGATGGCAGAGATTTATAAGCAACTGCAAAAAGCCGGAAAGGAAGCCAGCAGCGGGCTGGAATTCCCCGGTTGGCTGAGTACGCACCCGGATATGCCGGAGCGGATTAACGCGATTCAGAAAGCAGAATCATCGCCGGCTGTGCAGCCATAGCCACAGATAACCCGGTGCAGAGGCCGGAAAGTTCGGCATCTGTTGTCAAACGACGATAAAAAAGCCGCTGTCTGAGGCAGGCAGCGGCTCTGTTGATTCATCGGGGAACCGCAGAAGAACAAATGCGGTTCCTGATGGCTGATGCTTACAGGGCAGCGATCACTGTTTGCTGTTCAATCAGTTTGGCTTTTGCCTGCTCAAAGTCTGCCAGGCGTTCGCGCTCTTTCGCCACAACTGCTTCCGGCGCACGGGCAACAAAGCCTTCATTGCTCAGTTTAGCGTCGATTTTGGCCATTTCAGCGTCGATCTTGCTGACTTCTTTCGCCAGACGTTCCAGCTCAGCTGCCTTATCCACCAGATCTGCCATTGGGATTAACAGCTCTGTCCCTTCCACCAGCTTGGTGACCGATACCGGGCCTTTCTCACCCGCAGGCAACAGCTCCAGCGTTTGCAGACGCGCCAGGGTTTTCAGGAAGTTGTGGTTCTCGTTAACACGACGCGCCGCTTCTTCACTGGCACCACGCAACAGAACATCCAGTGGTTTCGCTGGTGAGATATTCATCTCATTACGAATATTACGCACAGCAACAATCGCCTGCTTCAGCCATTCGGTATCTGCCATTGCCACGTCATCAACACGGCTAACGTCATATTCCGGCATTGGCTGCAACATAATGGTGTCATCGCTGATGTTCTTCAGCACTTTCACCCGCTGCCAGATGGTTTCGGTAATAAATGGAATAATCGGATGCGCCAGGCGCAACAGCGCTTCCAGTACCGTGACCAGCGTATTACGGGTTCCGCGTAACTGGGCTTCGTTCCCGCCATTCATGACTGGTTTGGTCAGCTCCAGATACCAGTCACAGAACTGGTTCCAGGTGAACTCATACAGAATGTTGGCAGCGATATCAAAGCGGTAGCTGTCCAGAGCTTCACGATAGGCTTTCACCGTCCGGTTAAACTCCGCCAGGATCCAGCGATCGGCCAGAGAAAACTCCATGTCGCCGCCGTTAAAGCCGCAATCGTGCTCTTCAGTATTCATCAGCACGAAACGACTGGCGTTCCACAGCTTGTTACAGAAGTTACGATATCCTTCCAGGCGTTTCATATCCCAGTTGATATCACGACCTGTAGAAGCCAGTGCTGCCAGAGTAAAGCGCAGAGCATCGGTACCGTGTGGTTCAATACCGTTCGGGAACTGCTTCTCGGTACGTTTACGGATCTTCTCTGCCAGCTGCGGCTGCATCATGTTGCCGGTACGTTTTTCTAACAGGTCTTCCAGCGAGATACCGTCAACCATATCCAGGGGATCGATAACGTTACCTTTCGATTTGGACATTTTCTGTCCTTCATCGTCACGGATCAGGCCGGTCATATAAACGGTTTTAAACGGCACCTGCGGCTTACCATTTTCATCTTTGATGAAATGCATGGTCAGCATGATCATGCGGGCAATCCAGAAGAAGATAATATCGAAGCCGCTGACCAGCACACTGGTTGGATGGAAGGTGCGCAGTGCTTCGGTATTTTCTGGCCAGCCGAGAGTGGAAAACGTCCACAAACCGGAAGAGAACCAGGTATCCAGCACGTCTTCATCCTGCGTCAGCACCACGTCATCCGCGATATTGTTTTCTGCACGGACTTCGGCTTCGTTACGTGCCACGTACACGTTACCTTCCGCGTCGTACCAGGCCGGGATACGGTGACCCCACCACAACTGACGGGAGATACACCAGTCCTGGATATCACGCATCCACGAGAAGTACATATTTTCGTACTGTTTTGGTACGAACTGGATGTCACCGTTTTCCACGGCTTCCACAGCCACTTTCGCCAGTGGAGCAGTACGCACGTACCACTGGTCGGTCAGCATTGGCTCGATAACCACACCGCCACGGTCGCCATAAGGCACGGTCAGATCGTGAGGTTTAATTTCGTCCAGCAGGCCCAGCGCATCAATTGCCGCCACAATGGCTTTACGGGCAGCGAAACGCTCCAGTTTCTGGAATTCCGCCGGGATCGCTGTGTCGTAAACGCTGGCTTCTTCACCGTTGGTATCATACACCTGAGCGGCTTCGCGGATATCACCATCAAAGGTCAGAATGTTGATCATTGGCAGTTTATGACGACGGCCCACTTCGTAGTCGTTGAAGTCATGTGCCGGGGTGATCTTCACGCAACCGGTGCCTTTGTCCATATCCGCGTGTTCATCGCCCACGATTGGAATACGGCGGTTCACCAGCGGCAGCACGAGGAATTTACCGATCAGATCTTTATAACGTGGATCTTCCGGGTTCACGGCAACACCGGTATCACCCAGAATGGTTTCCGGGCGGGTGGTGGCCACAACCAGGTAATCTTTACCGTCAGCCGTTTTTACACCATCAGCCAGTGGATAACGCAGATGCCACATGGAGCCTTTTGACTCGCGATTTTCCACTTCCAGATCAGAAATCGCAGTACGCAGTTTAGGATCCCAGTTAACCAGGCGCTTGCCACGGTAGATCAGGTTCTCTTTGTGCAGGCGTACAAACACTTCTTTCACGGCATTGGACAGACCTTCATCCATGGTGAAGCGTTCGCGCTCCCAGTCAACGGAGTTGCCCAGACGGCGCATCTGGCGGGTAATGGTGCCACCGGATTCGGCTTTCCACTGCCAGATTTTATCAATAAAGGCGTCACGGCCGTAATCCTGGCGGGTTTTGCCTTCTTCGGCAGCGATTTTACGCTCAACCACCATCTGGGTTGCGATACCTGCATGGTCTGTACCCGCCTGCCACAGGGTATTTTTCCCCTGCATACGCTGGTAGCGGATCATGGTATCCATGATGGTTTGCTGGAAGGCGTGACCCATATGCAAGCTACCGGTAACGTTCGGCGGCGGGATCATGATGCAGAAGCTTTCCTGGCGGGTATCGCCATGTGGTTTGAAGTAGCCCTGTTTTTCCCAGTGCTCGTAAAGCGGCTGCTCGATATCTTGCGGGTTATATGTCTTTTCCATTTCTGCTATGTCTTAGGCAATGGGTGGCGTTGCCGTATTCAAGTGGAAGCCAACGCTGCGATAGATTTTATAGCGATCGCGCGCCAGCTGTTTCAAAGAGGCTTCGTAGGGGACGAAGTCTATCACTTCATAGAAAGCGGTGGCAAAATCTGCAAACTGTGGCAACAAATTAATCAGCAAATCGCGGGGTGCATTCCCGCGTCGCTGCGGCCAGGCCAGTTCGACAGGTGCGCCATATTTCGGGCCTTCACCTGCCAGGTTATGAGGAACAAAGGCACTGGCAGGGCGCTGCCACAGCGCTTCATCAAGCCGAAGGGCCTGGGTTTCGTCTTCACAGGCTATCAACACACGCTTACCTTCACGCCAGCGGGCTTCTGCCAGCTCACAGACCAGTGCTTCCTGAGCACTGAGTCCGTTAACGGGCGTATCACTTTCCAGCAAATAGAACGTTGCGTTTTTCATGTGTGATCCCTGGTATTAATCGTCGCCGTTCAGTCCGGCACGATTAAGCAGGAACTGAGACAGCAATGCGACCGGACGACCGGTTGCACCTTTTGCTTTACCGGAACGCCACGCTGTACCGGCTACATCCAGGTGCGCCCAGTTATACTTACGTGTAAAGCGAGCCAGGAAGCAGGCAGCGGTAATGGCACCACCAGGACGACCACCAATGTTCGCCATATCTGCGAAGTTGGATTCCAGTTGATCCTGATATTCATCTGCCATCGGCAGACGCCATGCACGGTCTCCCGCCTGTTCAGAAGCACTCACTAACTCGTGAGCCAATGGATTATGGTTCGACATCACACCACTAATATGGTGTCCCAGAGCAATAACACAAGCCCCGGTCAGGGTCGCAACGTCAATCACCACTTCCGGATCGAAACGCTCAACATAGGTCAGGGCATCGCACAGGACCAGACGGCCTTCTGCATCGGTGTTCAGCACTTCTACTGTCTGGCCCGACATAGTGGTCAGTACATCACCTGGACGATAAGCACGGCCACCCGGCATGTTTTCACAACCCGCCAGTACGCCGACCACATTCAGTGGCAGTTTCAGCTCGGCAACCATACGCATAACGCCATATACCGATGCGGCACCACACATATCGTATTTCATCTCGTCCATCGCTTCGCCCGGCTTCAGCGAGATACCACCTGTATCGAAGGTCACACCTTTACCGACCAGTACAATAGGACGAACATCCGGGTCCAGGTTACCTTTGTATTCGATGACCGACATCAGGGATTCATTCTGTGAACCCTGGCCGACAGCAAGATAGGCGTTCATGCCCAGCTCTTTCATCTGCTGTTCGCCGATCACACGAGTGGTCACGTTTTGGCTGTAAGCGTCTGCTAACTGACGAGCCTGAGAAGCCAGGTAAGCCGCGTTACAGATATTCGGTGGCATATTGCCCAGATCTTTCGCTGCCTTCACTCCGGAAGCAACCGCAAGGCCGTGCTGAATCGCACGTTCACCGCTGGTCAGTTCACGGCGGGTTGGTACATTAAAGACCAGTTTACGCAGCGGACGACGTGGTTCCACCTTGTTACTTTTCAGCTGGTCGAAGCTGTAGAGCGCCTCTTTCGAGGTTTCCACTGCCTGGCGTACTTTCCAGTAGGTGTTGCGACCTTTAACATGCAGTTCAGTCAGGAAGCAGACGGCCTCCATTGAACCGGTGTCGTTGAGGGTGTTGATGGTTTTTTGAATGATCTGCTTGTACTGACGCTCATCCAGCTCGCGCTCTTTGCCACAACCAATCAGCAAAATGCGCTCAGAAAGGATGTTCGGTACATGATGCAGCAGCAGGGTTTGTCCTGCTTTGCCTTCCAGTTCACCCCGGCGCAGCAGGGCGCTGATGTAGCCATCGCTGATTTTATCCAGCTGTTCAGCAATCGGTGACAACCGGCGCGGTTCGAATACGCCTACAACAATACAGGCACTGCGCTGTTTTTCCGGGCTACCGCTTTTTACACTGAACTCCATGCACACTCCTGAATCTTAAAGACAACGGCGTTTGCTGCGGCTAGAATACATCGTTTCCATAATGGAAAGTGCCGTTGCGTAAACGTCGTTTAGTGACGAACGTCGGATTGAGTTTTGGCGATAATTTTTTGTTTCAGCATCACCAAAACGCGATTATTGTCATACTATTTTAGCTATGACGTGGCCATTGATAAGAAAAAATGGCGTATAAGCGATGAAACTAGCGATTTTCCTGCAAAAAGACAAGTTATCACAGGCGTATTCAGCGTGATCATCATTAGATATCTGGTTAGAGAAGTATTTAAAAGCCAACTGGCTATCCTGTTTATCCTGTTGCTGATCTTCTTTTGCCAGAAGTTAGTCAGGATTTTAGGGGCTGCCGTTGATGGCGAAATTCCAACGAATTTAGTACTGACTTTACTAGGCCTTGGCGTGCCGCAAATGGCACAGCTTATTCTGCCACTGAGCCTGTTTTTAGCCATCCTGATGACGTTCGGGCGGCTATATACCGAAAGCGAAATCACCGTCATGCATGCCTGTGGGTTGGGCAAAAACGTGCTGGTTAAATCCGCGATGGTATTGATGCTGTTTACCGTGTCGCTGGCAACCATTAACGTAAGCTGGCTGGGGCCGTGGTCATCGCGTTATCAAAGCGAAGTGATGCAGAATGCGAAGGCAAACCCAGGCGCTGCGGCTCTGGCTGCCGGACAGTTTCAGCAAGCCTCTGATGGGCAGTCGGTGCTGTTTATTGAGCATGTAAAGGGCAGTAGCTTTGAAAATGTGTTCCTGGCGCAGTTGCGACCAAAAGGCAATGCTCGTCCATCGGTGGTGGTGGCTGATCGTGGTCATATGACGCAACGTGAGGATGGTTCTCAGGTGGTCACACTTGATCACGGCACCCGTTTTGAAGGGACAGCAATGCTGCGTGATTTCCGGATTACTGACTTTGAAAATTATCAGGCAATTATTGGGCATCAGGCTGTGACGCTGGATCCGAATGACTCCGAGCAGGCGTCTATGCAGACGTTGTGGCACTCCCAAAATCCTGATTTCCGTAGTGAGCTGCACTGGCGTCTGACATTGATTTTCTCGGTGCTGGTGATGGCGCTTATGGTGGTGCCGCTCAGTGTGGTGAATCCGCGTCAGGGTCGGGTGTTATCCATGCTGCCAGCCATGTTGCTGTATCTGGTCTTCTTCCTGTTACAGAGTTCATTGCGTTCTAATGGCGGCAAAGGTCGTCTTGATCCGGCAATCTGGATGTGGTCGATAAACCTGGCCTATCTGGCGCTGGCGGTGTTACTGAACCTGTGGGATACCGTACCAATACGTCGTCTGCGTGGTCGTTTTACTAAGGGAGGCTCCGTCTGATGTTTGGCGTTCTTGACCGCTATATCGGTAAAACGATTTTCAACACTATTATGGCGACACTGTTTATGCTGGTGTCGCTCTCCGGCATTATCAAATTTGTCGATCAGCTGCGTAAAACCGGGCAGGGTGAGTACACCGCATTGGGTGCCGGGTTGTATACAGTGCTCAGTGTGCCAAAAGATATTGAGATCTTCTTCCCGATGGCGGCGTTGCTTGGCGCGTTGCTGGGGCTTGGAACGCTGGCCCAGCGCAGTGAACTGGTGGTGATGCAGGCATCTGGTTTTACCCGCTTGCAGATTGCCGCTTCGGTGATGAAAACCGCTATCCCGCTGGTCTTGCTGACGATGGCAATTGGTGAGTTTGTTGCCCCTCAGGGGGAACAGATGGCGCGTAATTACCGTGCGCAGCAACTGGTGGGAGGATCCCTGCTCTCCACCCAGAATGGGTTGTGGGCGAAAGATGGCAATAATTTTGTCTTTATTGAACGCATCCGTAATAACAACCAACTGGCTGGTATCAGCATCTACAGTTTTGATCATGATCGGCGGTTGCAGTCGGTGCAGTATGCGGCTTCAGCCACCTACAATGCAGATAAAAAAGTGTGGGAACTGGCTCAGGTGGATCAATCTAACCTGACCGATCCATTACAGGTTACGGGCAGCCAGATGCTCAGTGGCGAATGGAAAACGTCACTCACGCCGGACAAACTGGGTGTGGTAGCGCTGGATCCTGATGCACTGTCAATCCGTGGTTTGTATAACTACACCAAATACCTGAAGCAGAGCGGACAGGTTGCTGGCCGCTATCAACTGAATATGTGGAGCAAAATCTTCCAGCCATTATCTGTGGCGGTGATGATGCTGATGGCGCTGTCATTCATCTTTGGGCCACTGCGCAGTGTGTCAATGGGCTTCCGTGTGGTGGTGGGGATCAGCTTTGGCTTCCTGTTCTATGTGCTGGACCAGATTTTTGGTCCGCTGAGCCTGGTTTATCACATCCCTCCAGTGCTGGGAGCGTTGCTGCCTAGTGCAGCATTCCTGGCACTGAGTATTTATCTGCTATTGAAACGTCGTTGATTGTTGCTGGCGGAGCCTGTCTGGCTCCGCTTTTTCCCTGTACTGCAAAAATATCATCTGCCAGTGTGTCACTGCTCCAGTGGCCTTCACTGATGCTGGCTACAACAACTGCGGGATCAGCGACAACAGATAAAGCAGCAAGCCGATCACGCCACCGACCACCGTTCCGTTGATACGAATACGCTGGAGGTCTTTGCCAATATTCAGCTCAATCTGCTCAGACATCTCCTCGGCATCCCAGCTTTTTACTGTGTCGCTGATATGGCGGCTAAGAAAAACAGAAAACTCAGGAGCAGCGCTGGTCGCAGCCTCTTCCAGATGGTGATTCAGCGAACTGCGCAGAGCCACATCCTGCATCAGGGTTTCCCCAAACCACTGCCCGGCGGCGCTGATTTTGCTGTGTAGCTGGGAGTTATCATTATTGAGATCCGCTTTTATCCAGTCGCGGAGTTCCCGCCATAACTGACCGATATAACCATTTAGCGTTTCATCCTCTTTCAGATAGCGTTTGATCTCTTCTGCTTTTTGCATCATCTCCGGGTCGTTTTGCAGCCGGATAATCAGGCGCTGCACTGCACGGTTAAACCCCTGTCGCAGAGCGTGGGTGGGGTCATGTTCAATTTCATGCAGGATGGATTCCACCGCGCTGGCGGCCAGTTCTGCGCTCTTTTCTCCCAGCCATTCGCTGGGTAGCATTTTCTCTTTTAACGGATGTTCGCGCTTCAGCCAGCGAACCACTTGTTGAGCAATATAGCTATGCGTGCCAGGACGGTTAATCAGTTGCAGCATCTGGGCAAGCGCATCGTCCAGTAACTGCTGATGGCGATTATTACGAGTCAGACTTTCCAGGATCAACGCGGCTGACTGACTCAGATCTACCTGATCAATCGCTTTATAAATGGCTTTGCGCATAAATTGCTGGATGCGCTGATCATCTGCCAGATCCAGCAGTCCGCGTACCATTTTCAACAGATAATTGCTGAGGCGGGCGGCATTCTCCGGGTCACTTAACCAGCGAGCGACGATCTGTGCCGGATCATGACGGCGGATCAGTGCCAGCAGCGAGTCAGTATTCAGGAACTTATCCTGTACAAACAATGCGAGGTTATCGGCAATACGATCTTTATTGCGTGGCACGATCGCCGTATGGCGACCGACCAGGGGAATGGGGACGCGGCGGAACAGGGCACTGACAGCAAACCAGTCAGCCAGTGCCCCAACCATTGCCGCTTCTGTGATGGCTTTGATCCCGCTGATCCACAGATTAGCGGGATAATAGAACGGCCAGATCAGTGTGGCGATAAACAACGCGGCTGCACCGCCTAGCAGCAGCAATGGCAGACGTTTTGCCTGCCTGAGTTCACGTTGTTTATCCATCTGTTTTACCTTTTTCTGCCACCCATAATGCTGCCCAGCACACCACGAATAATTTGATTGGTGAGTTGTCGCACGGCACTTTTCGCCACACTCTGCACCATGCCGTCATGCTTGCCACCGCGTGGCCCGGTGTGACCAAATAAAATATCTTTCAGACCACCCAGCACACCATCATCCACTGCGACAGTATTGCCTTTTGCCGGTGGTACGCTGGTTTGCTCCCCTGTTGCAGAAGCGCCTTGTTGCAGGCGTTCCCAGGCAGATTCACGATCCACCACTTCATCATACTTACCGGAAAGCGGTGAGTGGTTGATCAGGCCATTACGTTCGTCATCAGTCACCGGGCCCATACGCGAGCCTGGGGCGATCACCATCGCACGCTGCACCATTGATGGGCTGCCTTTCTCATCGAGGAAGGAGAGCAGCGCTTCACCGGTTCCCAGCTCCTGGATCGCCGCCACGGTATCGAATTCAGGGTTAGCACGCATGGTTTGTGCCGCGGCTTTAACGGCTTTCTGATCTTTCGGGGTAAAGGCTCGCAGTGCGTGCTGTACCCGGTTACCGAGCTGGCCGAGCACCATATCGGGGATATCCGACGGGTTTTGGGAAACAAACCAGACACCGACACCTTTTGAGCGAATCAGACGGATCACTTGCTCGATCTTATCCAGCAGAATCTGCGGGGCATCTTTGAACAGCAGATGGGCTTCATCAAAGAAGAACACGATTTTGGGTTTATCCAGATCGCCTGCTTCTGGCAATTGCTCATACAGTTCAGACAGCATCCAGAGCAGGCTGGTGGCGTAGAGTTTAGGCATCTGATAGAGCTTTTCGGCAGCAAGGATATTGATTATGCCGCGGCCTGATTCATCGGTGTGCATCCAGTCATGGATATCCAGCATCGGTTCCCCGAAGAAATATTCGGCTCCCTGCTGCTCCAGCGATAACAGCCCGCGCTGAATCGCACCGACCGATGCGCTGTTGATATTACCGTACTGATTCTGGAAGGATTTAGCGTTATCACCGATGTACTGAGTCATGGCACGCAGATCTTTAAAATCCAGTAACAGCAGCCCCTGATCATCCGCCACACGAAAGATAATTTGCAGTACGCCGCTTTGCACTTCATTCAGATCAAGCAGCCGTGCCAGTAAGAGTGGCCCGAGATCGCTGACCGTTGCCCGCAGTGGGTGACCCCGTTCACCGAAGATATCCCAGAGAACGGTGGGATTGCTCTGCGGTGACCAGTCCGTGACACCGATTTTTTCCAGTCGCGCGAGCAGTTTTTCGGAAGTGACGCCTTCTTTGGCTACGCCTGTCAGATCACCTTTCACATCCGCTAAAAAAACCGGTACGCCAATGGCAGAGAAACTTTCAGCGATTTTTTGCAGCGTAACGGTTTTCCCGGTACCGGTTGCACCGGTGATCAACCCGTGGCGGTTGGCAAAAGCGGGCAGCAGATGTAGCAGTTGTTCAGGAGTACGGGCAATCAGCAATGGCTCGGTCATATTGGGTGTCCATCTGGTTGAAAAGGTGAGGAGTTATCCTTTAAGCATAGCAGGCAGCGAGAAGTGTTTCTGTAAGATATATCGGGAGATGCAAACTGGCTTGTCTGATTATCTGGCTGTGCAAAATGTTTCTGCGTGAGAGTGTATCGCACTGTATCTGACCTGAACGGGATACACCTGCTTGCACTTCTCACTAAAACGTCACACAACCCCGACATATCACGCAGGTTAAATAAGCCTCACTAACCCACAGTTGAGGAGAGCACCATGTCAGCAAAACTTGAAACCGTACTTTACACTGCTCACACCACCACTGGCGGCCGCGATGGTCAGGGTGTTTCTGACGATAATTGCGGTGACACTGACTTCCGAAGGTTAAGAGGAAGGGCGAACCTGTACCAGATGAACAGCCATAAAAAAGGGCCGTATAACACGATCCTGGATACAGAGAGGTGAGGGGACAGCCTCACCGCTATAAAGTGTGGTCGATTAAGAGATAAATTTCGAGCCTTGCTTCAGCACTAAATCACAGGCTTTGGTTTTCACCTGTTTACCCAGTGGCGTATCGCCCAGGGCTTTCAGATTCACCTGCTGATTTGAACCGGTATTCAGCAGCCCCATCAGACCTTGTTGGTAATCAGTGGTTTGTGCTTGCTTCTGAGTATCCTGCAGGCCCAGTTTACCGAGTAACTGATCTTTCACGGAATCAACATTGTTATCGACAAGATTGTTTTGCACGCAATATTGCAGGATCCCTGCTGCATTGGTCATGGTGCCGGAACTCAGCGACTGACTCCCACCATTCAGCAACCCGGTCAGCGCAGAAAGTGAAGTCCCGCCCTGGGAAGGGGCTGCGCCAGCAGTGGTATTGCTCGCTGACTTCTGCTCCAGGGTACTGGCAACAGAACTCAGTTGATCCTGCCAGCTGGCAGCACCTGCGGTAGCAGAGAAAAGAACGCCGGAAAGAGAAAGTGCCATTACTAAACGGGAGACGGTAATCATGATTATGCCCTGTTAACTTGCTGTTATTGGCCGCATGGAAAAAGAAAATGCGGCAACCTGACTGTTCCGACTACCAGAATACAGACGAGTTCCGCAAAGCGCAGGTAAGTCATCGTCATTGGTTAAAGTTTGGGAGAAATCTGTATGGTGATGGGCCGTGACAGGAGGGATTGCAGAGCAGGACAGTGAGAAAAGGTGTTTTTTTCAGCACTCAGTAACAACAAGTGCGGAATTGTATTGCGTAAACAGAGTGTAACGGTATAATCGCCAACGTTTTCCGCATACCCTTCAGTGCCGAAGTGGCGAAATCGGTAGACGCAGTTGATTCAAAATCAACCGTAGAAATACGTGCCGGTTCGAGTCCGGCCTTCGGCACCATGCAGAATTTTTTCAATTAAAACAGTGAGTTAAGGTAAAAATCTCAACTTTCTGTCACTCAAAACTGTATATCTCCCAATTACCAGAAAATGCCGCTGTGGTATGTACTGGTCTTGCGGAAATATTATATCACATCGGTGGGTCTTCAGACTGTCAACCTGCACCACATCTAACATTAATTTTCATTAACCAGCTTTACCTATTGTTGGATGAACAACTGAAAGTGAAAGAACAACATGCCAGATGTTGTAAAACTGTTTCTGCAACCCCTACTCGAATGCAACCGGGCTTCGTGCGGCCCTCAATGATGCTACCTGTCGTGATGACAGTGCAGAGAATAAACAGGCGTATGTTAGGAAGAGATCTAAATTGCGTGGACTCAAAGCCCCACCTCTTCAGAAAAACCTAAATCTATCCGGGAAAGAGATAGATCCTGCCGTGGTGACGAACGCCATAAACGAGTTCACCTGATAAGAGTTTGCCGTAGGGTTAACGTTTCAGTAATGAAACTACACAAGGACTGACATACCGCGATGGTATTTGCTCCTGAGATTAAGTGGTTGTCGCTAACGCTCCACTGTCTTCCTAGCCTGCCCTAACACGGCACGTAAAGGTCACCTGTTGCCTAAAGAAAACCCGGACCCAATTTGCATACGTTTTTTGCATCTTTTTTAACCATTGGTAAGCCTGGTACAATACCCACTCGTGACATTACAAGTGGAAGGCAATCATGGCAAAGAACATTGCAGCAATTAAACGTAACAACCGTAAAATCCATGCCCGTAAGTTTCTGGCAACACCGGAAGGCCAGGAATGGTTAGCTAGGAAGAAACAGGAACGTATGGAACAACAGCAGGAAGAGGCAGAGATGAGGCTTGTTCTCGATGCTCAGAAGTTTATCTAATCAATCTTTTTAGAAGGGGGACAGAGGTATGTCGTTTAAATTGACTGTTATCCTTGTGATTCTGTTCCTGTTGTCTCCCTTTGCTGTCGCACAGACTAACACCTTAGATTTGGTTGATTCATATCGCACCGATGAAGGACGTACTGTGGTGGTCAAGCAAAACTGGCCACGGATTTAGAGTTTTTCCAGAACAATCGTTCTGATTCATTCGGCGTCAAACCACCATTATATTGATGGGGTCTGAGCTGGCTGTAATATCCCGTGA
>Ga0157366_1000512_pt1 | contig 17242 bp, 12 predicted proteins | sample AttbisABBM1_FD_113149 | JGI IMG/M metagenome (GOLD analysis project Ga0157366, IMG submission 113149) | Fungus gardens microbial communities from leaf cutter ant in Botucatu, State of São Paulo, Brazil - Atta bisphaerica ABBM1 | ecosystem: Host-associated > Fungi > Mycelium > Unclassified ...
GCGTCTGTTACGTCCGGTCATAATGTCACCTATTTTGACTATGAGGCGATGATATCACCTCTATTCAGGTGGCCAAATTAACTATGCCACTACAAATCAACTATTAAGAGAGACAGGCACTGCTCATTTAATGGCAATTTCCGGGATGCATATTGGGCTGGCTGCTGGTTTTGGCTGGTTGATTGCGAGAGCCCTGCAATACTTTTTCCCGGCATGGCTAATTACCTACCGTTTTCCGCTTTATTGTAGTTTGCTGGTAGCGCTACTCTATTGTTGGTTATCGGGCAGCAATCCCCCCGCCTTACGGGCCACTCTGGCATTATTGATATGGAGCATTCTGCGCTTACGGGGTATTAACTGCAGTAGCTGGCAAGTGTGGTTGTTCTGTATTGCACTGATCTTGTTGCTGGATCCGCTTAGCGTATTGTCAGACAGTTTATGGATGTCTGTTATCGCGGTTGGTGGTTTACTGATTTGGTATCACAGTTTTCCATTGCCATTCCGTTTTCGGCAGAGAAAGCGCTGGTTACTGCTCCGCTTACTGCACCTGCAAACAGGTATATTATTACTACTGATGCCATTGCAGGTATTTATTTTCCACGGTTTTAGTCTGAGTGCGCTAGTTGCTAATCTTTGGGCTGTGCCGTTGATTTCGCTGATAACCGTACCACTTATTCTGACTTCGTTAATATGCAATGCATTACCATTTGCTGCCACTTTCTGTTGGTGGCTCACTGATCGTTCGCTGGCACTGGTCTTTTTCCCCTTACAGCAATTACCACGTGGCTGGTTCCCTGTTGACAGTATGCTGGCGACAAGCGCTTTACTGTGCTGGTTGCTATTGCTGGCCTGGCGTTTCACCTGGTGGCAAAGCTCGCCAGTTACTCTGCTGGTTTGCGCTCTGTTGTTATGTCATTGGCGGGAATTTGCAGCAAAACCAGAATGGCGGGTAGATATGCTGGATGTTGGGCATGGGCTGGCTGTTGTTATTTCCCGTCAGGGGGAAGCAATTTTATATGATACGGGGAACCGCTGGTCGGGAGGAGATGAGGCCCTTAGCCAGATTATTCCATGGCTGGAGTGGCAGGGATTGCGATTAACGACAGTGGTTATCAGCCATGATCACCTTGATCACACTGGTGGACTGGCGAGTATCCAGGCGGCTTTTCCTGATATAAACATCCGTAGTGCGCTGAACCAGCCTGGCCATCTTCCCTGTTATCAAGGTATTAAGTGGTACTGGCAGGGATTGCAATTAGAAGCATTGTGGCCACCTAAAGGTGCAACTGGAACAGGTAATAATCAGTCCTGTGTGGTAATGATAAGCGACAGTCGCTGGCGTGTACTATTAACCGGAGATATTGAAAAGGAAGCCGAATATCGTCTGGTTGCTGAACAGCGTACTGCGTTGCGTGCTGATTTGTTGCAGGTACCACACCATGGTAGCCGAACATCATCAACACCTCCTCTGTTGCGTGCTGTCGCCCCTGCCGCGGCGATAGCGTCTGTAGCCCGTTATAGTGCCTGGCGTTTACCTGCAGCAAAAATAATTATGCGCTACGACAAAAACCATATTATATGGCGAGATACTGCGCTTTCCGGACAGATTAGTGCACAATTTTTCGTTAATACCTGGCATCTTTTGGGGTTAAGAGAACAAATTATGCACCGTTGGTATCATCAGTGGTTTGGCGTCCTCCGGGATTCCAGGTAGAATGGGCGGCTATTTCAACTAAAGCTGGTTCAATAATGCATCTCGATAAAGATCTCTCAACCTGGCAGACATTCCGCCGCCTTTGGCCAATGATTAAACCGTATAAAGCGGGGTTAATTGTGGCAGCAGTCGCGCTGATCCTCAACGCGGGTGGCGATACACTGATGCTGTCACTGCTGAAACCTTTACTTGATGATGGGTTTGGTAAAGCGGATAGCTCCGTATTGATATGGATGCCGTTAGTGGTTATCGGTCTGATGCTCATTAGGGGTCTTACCAGCTATATCTCCAGCTACTGTATTTCCTGGGTTTCTGGCAATGTGGTGATGAGCATGCGTCGGCGTTTGTTCAGCCATATGATGGGGATGCCGGTTTCTTTCTTCGATCAGCAGTCAACAGGAACCCTGTTGTCGCGTATTACCTATGATTCTGAGCAGGTTGCGTCATCATCTTCCAGCGCCCTGGTCACTGTGGTGCGTGAAGGTGCCTCGATCATTGGTTTGTTCATCATGATGTTTTATTACAGCTGGCAGCTATCATTGATCCTGATTGTGCTGGCACCTGTTGTCTCGTTTGCCATTCGCTTTGTATCCAAACGTTTTCGCAATATCAGCAAGAACATGCAGAACACGATGGGGCAGGTTACTACCAGTGCAGAACAGATGCTGAAAGGCCATAAAGAAGTGCTGATTTTCGGTGGACAGCAGATTGAAACTGAGCGTTTTAATCGTGTTAGTAACCATATGCGCCAGCAGGGAATGAAACTGGTTTCAGCCTCTTCAATTTCCGATCCTATCATTCAGCTTATTGCATCACTGGCTCTGGCATTTGTTCTGTATGCAGCGAGTTTCCCATCAGTGATGGATACGCTGACTGCCGGTACGATCACCGTTGTATTTTCATCAATGATCGCGCTAATGCGGCCATTGAAATCCCTGACGAATGTTAATGCCCAGTTCCAGCGTGGTATGGCTGCATGTCAGACGCTGTTCTCTATCCTGGACAGTGAGCAGGAAAGTGATAAAGGCACACTGACTGTGGAACGAGTAAAAGGGGATATTGAATTCCGCAATGTGACGTTCTGTTACCCGGGACGTGATATCCCTGCGCTGAAGAATATTAATATCACGATTCCAGCAGGTAAAACGGTGGCTCTGGTGGGACGTTCCGGTTCAGGGAAGTCCACAATGGCCAGCTTGTTGACCCGTTTCTATGATGTTCAGCAGGGTGAAATCCTGATGGATGGGCATGAACTGCGTGAGTACACGTTGTCATCACTGCGCGATCAGGTTGCGCTGGTTTCGCAAAATGTACATCTGTTTAACGACACGATTGCCAATAATATTGCTTATGCTCGCAGTGAACAGTACAGCCGGGAAGATATTGAGAAAGCGGCTGTAATGGCTCATGCAATGGATTTCATCAGCAAAATGGAGCATGGGCTGGATACGGTTATCGGTGAGAACGGTGTGTTGCTTTCTGGTGGACAGCGCCAGCGTATTGCTATTGCGCGTGCGTTACTGCGTGACTGCCCGGTATTGATCCTTGATGAAGCAACATCGGCGCTGGATACCGAATCTGAGCGAGCCATTCAGGCTGCTCTGGATGAATTGCAGAAGAACCGTACCTCACTGGTTATTGCCCACCGGCTATCAACCATTGAAAATGCAGATGAAATTGTTGTGGTGGAAGATGGGCAAATTGTTGAACGCGGTAGCCACGCAACGCTGTTAGCGGAGCGTGGTGCTTATGCTCAGTTACATAAAATGCAGTTTGGCCAATGATTGAACGTATCTGGAGCGGTCGATCAGCAGTGTATTTATTGCTGCTGCCGCTCAGTTTGCTTTATGGATTAATCAGTAATTTACTGCGTCTGAGCTATGCATGGGGCTGGCGTAAAGCATGGCGGGCTCCTGTCCCTGTAGTGGTGGTTGGCAATCTTACCGCCGGGGGAAATGGTAAAACACCTGTAACAATCTGGCTGGTCCAGGCGTTGCAGCAGCGTGGTTTACGTGTTGGTGTTGTTTCCCGTGGTTATGGCGGTAAAGCGGCTCATTACCCGCTAGTGTTAACTGCGGAAACCAGTACAACTGAAGCGGGTGATGAACCTGTATTGATTTATCAGCGCACAGGCGCTGCGGTAGCAGTTTCTCCCAGTCGCCGGGCAGCGGTAGAAGCATTGTTAGAAAATGGGCTGCTGGATATCATTGTGACTGATGATGGATTGCAGCACTATGCACTGGCTCGCGATATAGAAATTGTGGTTGTTGATGGTGAACGACGTTTTGGTAATGGCTGGTGGTTACCTGCGGGGCCGATGCGTGAACGTGTCAGTCGTCTGAAAAGTGTGACAGCAGTCATCAATAATGGCGGGAGCCCGCAACCCGGCGAACTGGCGATGCAACTGGTGCCAGGTCCAGCAATTAACCTGTGTTCAGGGGCTGAATGTGATCCTGTTGCGCTGAAGAATGTTGTGGCAATGGCCGGTATTGGTCATCCTCCTCGTTTCTTTAATACACTGAATCAACTGGGTGTGGCCCCGGTTAAAGAAATCGCTTTTGCGGATCACCAAAATTACAGCATAGAGACACTGAATTCGCTGGTGAGCGATGGGCAGTGCCTGCTAATGACAGAAAAAGATGCGGTAAAAGCGCGTGCCTTTGCTAAGCCCGACTGGTGGTATTTACCTGTTGATGCGGTTTTACCCGCGGCAGAACCCTTGCTGGCGCGTATTGTGGCACTGGGCAAAAATTAATTACGGAGAAATCATGGATCATCGTTTACTCGAAATCGTCGCTTGTCCTGTGTGTCACGGCAAGCTGTATTTTAATAAAGAGCAGCAAGAGCTGGTTTGTAAGGCTGATGCACTGGCTTATCCGGTACGTGATGGTATTCCCGTATTACTGGAAGTGGAAGCGCGTTCCCTGACGCTGGAAGAGACCCATCCATGAGTTTTATCGCAATTATCCCTGCTCGTTTTGCTTCCACGCGCTTGCCGGGCAAACCGCTGGTTGATATTCACGGCAAACCAATGGTTGTACATGTCATGGAGCGGGCTCTGGAATCTGGTGCGGATCGCGTGATCGTGGCCACTGACAACGAGGATGTGGCGCGGGCGGTTGAAGCGGCAGGCGGTGAGGTCTGCATGACCCGAGCGGATCATCAGTCTGGTACAGAACGTCTGGCAGAAGTGATTGAAAAATATAATTTCTCTGACGATGCAGTAATTGTGAATGTACAGGGTGATGAGCCTATGATCCCACCAGTGATTATTCAGCAGGTTGCTGAAAACCTGGTGCAGAGCGATGTCGGTATGGCAACACTAGCAGTTCCTGTGACATCTGCTGAAGAAGCCTTTAATCCCAATGCGGTGAAAGTGGTTCGTGATGCCAGTGGTTGCGCACTCTATTTTTCACGAGCAACTATTCCATGGGATCGTGAGCGCTTTAGTACATCGCGTGAAACGATCGGTGATCATTTCCTGCGTCATATCGGTATTTATGCTTATCGTGCTGGTTTTATTCGCCGTTATGTCACCTGGGAAGCCAGCCCACTGGAGCAAATTGAACTGCTCGAGCAGTTGCGTGTGTTGTGGTATGGCGAAAAAATCCATGTTGATGTTGCAAAAGCGATCCCAAGCGTTGGGGTTGATACCCCTGAAGATTTAACTCGCGTGCGCGCAGCGATGCAATAATCTCAGCAGGGCCTGTCCAGGCAGGTTCCTGTCTTTGACTTAATTTGATCCCACCGGGTGTAAACCACTTCATTCCGCGCCATCATGGACGTCCAGTATGCTCAACTGGGCATGGCCTGTTTACCTGACAGGAGGAGAGATGGAACAATTACGTAACGAACTGGCTCTGGTTCTGGGTGAGCCGGTCAGTCGTATCGAATGCATCAGACAACAAGCTGATGCCAGCCTTTACACGCTCTATGACGATCAGGGTGATGCGTTACCGATGGTTGCGAAATATTTTCGGACCAAAGGGATTGCCGTGCAGGAGGCTCATAAGCTTTCATTACTGGCCCGCGAAGGGCGAGCCCGTGTTCCGGCAATTTATGGGGTGGTGATCAGCCAGCAAAAACCATTGCACGAAGTTTTGCTGATTGAGCGCGTAAGCGGTGTATCGATTGAGGTACCGTGCCGGACATCCACGCACTGGCAGAAGTTACAAAAACAAATTATTGATACTCTGCTGGTCTGGCATAACACCGACAGTAAAGGGCTGGTTGGTACAGTGGATAGTATCCAGCGTAATACCTGGGCCGCCTGGTATCGCCAGCGGGTAGAGGTCATATGGGCAACGCTGAACTATATTCGTCCTGAACAACTGACACAGGATGACCGACAGATCCTGTATCGCAGCCGTGAAAATCTTGCTGCCTTATTTCAGGGGTTTCATGATCCCTGTGTACTGGTACATGGCAATCTGGCACTCAACAGCATGCTGAAGGACGCTAAAAATGATCATCTGCTGGCACTGGTAAACCCAGGAACAGTCCTGTGGGCCCCGCGTGAATTTGATTTGTACCCACTGTGTGGCAGCACAGTGGGTGACGAATTATTGAGTGGCTATCTGAAACGGGCTCCGGTTGCTGAGGATTTTGTGGCAAGACGCTGGCTTTATACCCTTTGGGAAGAGATGCAGAAGCTGATATTTACTACGCAGTTTGATCGTCAGCGATTTGACCTTGCCGCAAAATCACTTATCCCCTGGTTGCATTGAGGGGGATGCCGCTGGTTTGATTTTTTGCCAGAGTTGCCCAATCCATTCGTATGCAGCGCGTTCGCTATGTTCCAGCCAGAGTGCAGAAGGTGTGGCTTTATCCCAGTAATTGATCGGGGAGGCAATCGCCATTTGATTGGCTGGGGCGGGCCATGGATGTAGCCCCTGGCGCTGGAAAAAGACCATTGCACGCGGCAGATGACTGGCAGAGGTGACCAGAACAAAGGGTTTGTTACCCGTGACTTTGGCGACTTCCTGCGCTTCTTCCTCAGTATCCCGTGGTTTATCCAGAGTCATGATGGCATCTGCAGGCACGCCCAGCGATTGGGCCACGCGGGAACCGACTTCTGCGGTGCTGACGGGATTCGTCGGGGCGGCGGCACCGGTAAAGATCATTTTAGCCCCAGGGTTCGCTCGCCAGATACGTACACCTTCAGTCAGACGCGGCAGGCTGTTATTAATCATATTGGAGCTGGGAGCCCAGTCAGGGTTCCAGGTATAGCCCCCACCCAGTACGACCACATAATCAACAGGGTGCTGGTTTTGCCAGGTCGGCCAGTGGTTTTCCAGTGGCGAAAGCAGACGGTCAGCAACAGGTTGCAGGCTTAACAGTAGCAGTAATAACCAGCCTGTCGTGATCAGGGTTTTGCCGCTTTTCTGCCAGCGGCTGAACCAGAGAAGCAAAATACCCAATGCCATAATCAATAGCAGTGCTGGCAAGGGAAGAATCAGGCCACCGATCACTTTTTTCAAGATAAAAAGCATGAAAACGGATTCCTTTTGTCCGAAAAAACATCACCCGGAAGCTGCGTGATGACTGAAAGGTTTATTATCTGTCAGTGTGTGCGAAAATAACATTCTGAATTACCCTTAAAAGCTGGAGCTGTCAGCATGCAGGATCGCAACTTCGATGATATCGCAGAAAAATTCTCCCAAAATATCTACGGCACAACGAAAGGTCGTATTCGCCAGGCGATCCTCTGGCAGGAGCTGGATGCGCTGCTGACAACCTTACCTGCCGGGCCGCTGTCTGTTCTGGACGCTGGTGGGGGGGAAGGGCAAACTGGCTGTGGTATTGCTGCTCTGGGCCATCAGGTGCTGTTATGTGATCTTTCTGCTGAAATGCTCACGCGCGCACGCCGCCTCGCCGAAGAAAAAGGTGTGAGCGATAACATGCAATTTAAACAAATCAGTGCGCAACAGGTGGGTCAACATTTGGATACGCCCGTTGATCTGGTATTGTTTCATGCGGTGCTGGAATGGATCGCTGAGCCACAACAGGCGTTGCGTGCACTTTATGACACGTTAAAGCCGGGTGGTATATTGTCGCTCATGTTCTATAACATCAATGGCCTGTTAATGCAGACTATGGTGCTGGGAAATTTTGGTTATTTACAGGCGGGATTAGGTAAACGTAAGCGTAAAACCCTTTCGCCTGATTATCCGCGTGATCCGCAACAGGTTTACACCTGGTTGCAGGAGTGCGGTTTTACGATTGAGAATAAAACCGGTATTCGGGTATTTCACGACTATCTGCGTGATAAGAATAAACAGAGTGAACGTTTTGATGAGGTTCTGGCGCTGGAGAAACAGTACTGCCATCAGGAGCCATTTTTAAGTTTGGGGCGTTATATCCACGTCACAGCGCGGAAACCCATTCAGAAGGACGAGTTATGAGTGAATTTTCCCAGACTGTACCGGAACTGGTAGCCTGGGCGCGAAAAAATGATTTTTCCGTCTCTTTACCGACCGAACGTCTGGCGTTTTTGCTGGCCGTTGCTGCCTTGAACGGTGAGCGCATGGATGGCGAAATGAGTGAAGGTGAGCTGATTGATGCCTTCCGCCATGTTAGTGAAGGTTTTGAACAAACCAGTGAGACAGTATTAGTCCGCGCTAACAATGCCATCAACGATATGGTGCGCCAGCGTTTGCTTAACCGCTTTACCAGCGAGTTTTCCGAAGGTAATGCTATTTATCGCCTGACACCGCTGGCGATAGGTATCACAGATTATTATATTCGCCAGCGTGAGTTTTCCACGCTGCGCCTCTCTATGCAGTTGTCGATCGTGGCCAGTGAGCTGAAACAGGCAGCCGATGCGGCGCAGGAAAATGGTGACGAATACCACTGGCATCGCAATGTTTTCGCACCGCTGAAATATTCGGTAGCAGAGATCTTCGACAGCATTGATATTACTCAGCGCATCATGGATGAACAGCAGCAGGCGGTTAAAGACGATATCGCCCAGTTGCTGAACAAGGACTGGCGGGCGGCGATTTCCAGTTGTGAACTCCTGCTGAGTGAAACCTCCGGCACATTACGGGAATTACAGGATACGCTGGAAGCGGCAGGCGATAAGCTACAGGCTAATCTGTTACAGATTCAGGATGCGATTATGGGCAGCCCGGATCTCGGTTTTATCGATAAGCCGGTGTTTGATCTGCAAAATAAACTCGATCGCATTATCAGTTGGGGTCAGCAGGCGATTGACCTGTGGATTGGTTATGACCGTCATGTGCATAAATTTATCCGTACTGCCATTGATATGGATAAAAACCGCGTCTTTGCCCAGCGTTTGCGGGTTTCCGTGCAGAATTACTTTGATATGCCATGGGCGCTAACGTATGCCAACGCCGAGCGTTTGTATGATCTGCGCGATGAAGAGCTGGTGCTGCGCAATGAGGAAGTGACGGGGGAATTACCTTCCGAACTGGAATATGAAGAGTTTAGTGAAATCCGCGAGCAACTGGCCGCGATGATCGAGGCCGCGCTGGCGATTTATAAAGAGCAGAAGCGACCACTGGACCTGGGTGCGGTGGTACGTGATTATCTGGCACAATACCCACGAGGCCGTCACTTTGATGTGGCGCGTATTGTTGTCGATCAGGCTATACGTTTAGGTGTGGCTGAAGCAGATTTCTCTGGCCTGTCCGCTGAATGGCAGGCTATTAATGATTACGGAGCCAAGGTGCAGGCACATGTCATCGACAAATATTGAACAAGTGATGCCGGTTAAACTGGCGCAGGCACTGGCTAATCCAATTTTTCCGGCGCTGGACAGCCAGTTACGTGCAGGACGCCATATTGGTATTGAAGAGTTAGATAATCACGCTTTTTTGATGGATTATCAGCCGTTCCTTGAAGAGTTTTATGCCCGATATAATGTTGAACTGATTCGGGCTCCTGAAGGCTTTTTCTATCTTCGTCCACGTTCAACGACACTGATTTCCCGTTCGGTTCTGTCTGAACTGGATATGATGGTGGGTAAAATTCTTTGTTACCTCTATCTGAGCCCTGAACGCCTGGCAAATGAAGGGATCTTCAGTCAGCAGGAACTGCATGATGAATTGATGTCGCTGGCAGACGAAAGCAAATTGCTGAAGCTGGTAAACCAGCGTTCAACCGGTTCTGACCTTGACCGACAGAAGCTACAGGAAAAAATGCGTGCGTCATTAAACCGCCTTCGTCGCCTGGGTATGGTGTGGTTTATGGGAAACGACAGCAGCAAATTCCGTATTACTGAATCCGTATTTCGCTTTGGTGCAGATGTGCGCAGTGGCGATGATGCCCGTGATGCGCAGTTGCGGATGATCCGTGACGGTGAAGCTATGCAGCTGGATGGCGGCCTGGTGCTGAATGAAGAGAGTGATGAAAGTGAAGCCGATCACCGTGCTCAGGAAAGCGGAGAGGAAGAGTAAATGATTGAACGTGGTAAATTTCGCTCACTGACGCTGATTAACTGGAATGGTTTCTTTGCGCGTACTTTTGATCTGGATGAACTGGTCACCACGCTATCTGGTGGTAATGGTGCGGGTAAATCGACCACCATGGCCGCTTTTGTCACCGCCCTGATCCCCGATCTGACACTGCTGCACTTCCGTAATACCACTGAAGCTGGTGCAACATCGGGTTCCCGTGATAAAGGGTTACACGGAAAACTGCGTCCAGGTGTGTGTTATGCCGCGCTGGATGTCGTGAATTCACGCCATCAGCGGGTGATCGTCGGTGTACGTTTGCAGCAGGTTGCCGGACGTGACCGTAAAGTGGATATCAAGCCATTCAGCATTCACGGTTTACCCACTGCAATCAATCCAACAGAGATCCTGACTGAAACGGTTAATGCCCGTCAGGCGCGTGTACACTCGCTGAGCGAACTGAAAGAGAAGTTCGAAGCGATGGAAAGTGTACAGTTCAAACAGTACAACTCGATCACTGATTACCACTCGGTGATGTTTGATCTCGGGATTATCGCCCGTCGTCTGCGCTCCGCTTCAGATCGAAGCAAATATTATCGTCTGATTGAGGCATCGCTGTATGGCGGTATCTCCAGTGCCATTACCCGTTCTCTGCGTGACTACCTGTTGCCTGAAAACGGTGGGGTACGTAAGGCATTCCAGGATATGGAAGCCGCGCTACGCGAAAACCGCATGACGCTGGAAGCGATCCGTGTAACGCAATCGGACCGCGATCTGTTTAAACATTTGATCTCAGAAGCCACTAACTATGTGGCTGCCGATTATATGCGCCATGCGAATGAACGTCGCATCCATCTGGATGGGGCGATTCAGCTGCGCAATGACTTGTTTACCAGCCGCAAGCAACTCTCCGCTGAGCAGTTTCGTCACGTTGAAATGGCGCGTGAACTTGCTGAGCAAAACGGAGCTGAAAGCGATCTGGAAACCGATTATCAGGCAGCCAGCGATCACCTGAATCTGGTGCAGACTGCATTGCGTCAGCAGGAAAAAATTGACCGCTATGATGCCGATCTCGAAGAACTGACCTTCCGTCTGGAAGAGCAGAATGAAGTGGTGGCAGAAGCGCGTGAAGTGCAGGAAGAAAATGAAGCACGGAGCGAAGCGGCCGAACTGGAAGTCGATGAACTGAAAAGCCAGCTTGCTGACTATCAGCAGGCGCTTGATGTCCAGCAGACGCGTGCTATTCAGTATCAGCAGGCATTGCAGGCGCTGCAACGTGCACAAACTATCTGCCAGTTGCATGACCTCAGCGCGGATAATGCGGAAGAGTGGCAGGAAACGTTCCAGGCGAAAGAGCAGGAAGCCACTGACAAACTGCTGATGCTGGAACAGAAAATGAGTGTGGCACAGGCTGCACACAGTCAGTTTGAGCAGGCTTATGAGCTGGTTAACCGCATTGCCGGGCCTGTCAGCCGTGCAGAAGCCTGGCAGACAGGGCGCGATTTGCTGCGCGATGCTGCTAACCAGCGTTATCACGCAGAGCAGTTGCAACCGCTACGTTCCCGACTAGCGGAACTGGAACAACGTCTGCGTGAACAACAGGAAGCTGAACGTTTACTCAACGAATTCTGCAAGCGCCATGGTAATCGTGTGGAAGCCGATGAGCTTGAAGCACTGCACAGTGATCTGGAAGTACAGATCGAACTGTTAAACGACAGTGTGGCTGATGCGGGTGAACGTCGTATGGCGCTGCGTCAGGAGTTGGAGCAACTGCGTGAACGCATTGCTCGTCTGACGCGTCAGGCTCCGATGTGGCTGGCAGCTCAGGAAATTCTGACTCAGCTGAGTGAGCAGGCTGGACAACCGCTGGAAAGCAGCCAGCAAGTCACCACATTTATGCAGCAGTTGCTGGAAAGAGAACGTGAAACAACCGTTGAACGTGATGAAATCGCTGCCCGTAAACGTGAACTGGAACAGCAGATTGAGCGTCTGAGCCAGCCTGGTGGTGCAGAGGACAGTCGTCTGAATGCACTGGCAGAACGGTTTGGTGGAGTGCTGTTGTCGGAAATTTATGATGATGTCACCCTTGAAGATGCACCTTATTTCTCGGCGTTGTATGGCCCATCGCGCCATGCCATTGTGGTGCCTGATCTTTCACTGATCCGTGAACAGCTGGAAGGGCTGGAGGATTGTCCGGAAGATCTCTATCTGATTGAAGGGGATCCGCAGTCATTCGATGACAGTGTGTTCAGCGTTGAAGAACTGGCAAAAGCTGTCGTGGTGAAAGCCGGAGATCGCCAGTGGCGTTACTCCCGCTTCCCGAAAGTGCCGTTGTTTGGTCGTGCTGCCCGTGAAACACAGTTGGAGTTGTTGCGCGCTGAACGCGACACGCTGGCTGAACGTTATGCCACGCTGTCATTTGATGTGCAAAAAACGCAGCGTCTGCATCAGTCCTTCAGCCGTTTCGTCGGCAGTCATCTGGGTGTGGCATTTGAAGCGGATCCGGAAGCGCAAATGCGCCAGCTTAACAACCGCCGCAGTGAAGTTGAGCGGGCGTTGAGTAACCATGAAAATGAAAACCAGCAGCAACGCCAGCAATTTGAGCAGGCGAAAGAGGGGGTGGCGCAACTGAACCGCTTACTGCCACGTATCAACCTGTTGCTGGATGACACGCTACAGGATCGTTACGAGGAAGTCCTTGAGCGGATGAATGAAGCGCAGGAAGCTTCGCGCTTTATGCAGCAACACAGCGCACACCTGACAAAACTGGAACCGATTCTTTCTGTTTTGCAAAGTGACCCGGAGCAGCATGAGCAGCTCAAACTGGATTATCAGCAGGCACAGCAGCAGCAGCGTGATGCACGTCAGCAGGCCTTTGCCCTGACCGAAGTCGTGCAACGTCGGGCACACTTCAGTTACACCGACTCAGCCGGAATGCTGAACGGCACCAGTGATCTGAATGAGAAATTACGCCAGCGCCTTGAGCAGGCAGAAAGTGAACGTGCCCGTGCTCGTGAGCAGTTGCGCCAGCATCAGGGACAGCTAACGCAATATTCTCAGGTTCTGGCGTCACTGAAAAGTTCATACGATGCCAAGCGCGATATGCTGAAAGAACTCCAGCAGGAGATGCAGGATATCGGTGTACAGGCTGATGCCAGTGCGGAAGAGCGTGCTCGCCTGCGTCGTGATGAACTGTACAGCGCACTGAGTAATAACCGTGCTCGTCGTAACCAGCTGGAGAAACAGCTGACCTTCTGTGAAGCGGAAATGGACGCATTGCAGAAAAAACTGCGTCGCGTGGAACGTGAATATCAGCAAGGACGTGAGCAGGTTGTTAGCGCCAAAGCTGGCTGGGTTGCGGTATTGCGTCTGGTGAAAGATAACGGTGTTGAACGCCGTCTGCATCGCCGTGAACTGGCTTACCTCGGTGGCGATGAATTGCGCTCAATGTCGGATAAAGCGTTAGGTGCGTTGCGTCTGGCAGTGGCCGATAATGAACATCTGCGCGATGTATTGCGGTTGTCAGAAGATCCAAAACGCCCTGAACGTAAAATTCAGTTCTTTATCGCGGTTTATCAACATCTGCGTGAGCGTATCCGCCAGGATATTATCCGTACAGATGATCCGGTAGAAGCGATTGAGCAGATGGAAATTGAGCTAAATCGTCTGACTGAAGAGTTAACTGCGCGTGAACAGACGCTTGCCATTAGTTCCCGTAGTGCTGCGAATATCATTCGTAAAACGATCCTGCGTGAGCAGAACCGTATTCGTCAGTTAAACCAGGGACTACAGGCGGTCAGCTTTGGCCAGGTAAACAGTGTGCGGTTGAATGTGAATGTACGCGAAGCGCATTCGACATTACTGGATGTGTTGTCAGAACAGCATGAGCAACATCAGGATCTGTTCAACAGCAGCAAGTTAACCTTCTCTGAAGCCTTAGCGAAACTGTATCAGCGTCTGAATCCACATATCGATATGGGACAGCGAACACCACAAACCATTGGTGAAGAGTTACTGGATTATCGTAACTATCTGGAAATGGAAGTGGAAGTTAACCGTGGTTCTGATGGCTGGCTGCGTGCGGAAAGTGGGGCACTTTCTACCGGTGAAGCGATTGGTACGGGGATGTCCATTCTGGTGATGGTGGTACAGAGTTGGGAAGATGAGTCCAGCCGTTTACGTGGCAAGGATATTTCACCATGCCGCCTGCTGTTCCTCGATGAAGCCGCGCGTCTGGATGCGAAGTCGATTGCCACCTTGTTCGAACTCTGTGACCGTCTGGAGATGCAGTTGATCATTGCGGCACCAGAAAATATCAGTCCAGAGAAAGGCACGACTTATAAATTAGTCCGCAAAGTATTTAATAATACAGAACATGTACATGTGGTCGGGTTGCGTGGTTTTTCTGCTGATTTACCGGCTAATGCTGGTGGGACAGAAAACAGTGCAGGAGTAAGCTGACAGATAATTATTACCGCATGGAAGTGGTAAAATTTCTGTTAACGCATTAATCTCAATAACGGTATTTGTGACTCATGGCGCAAATACCGTTTTCTGTTTATATACTTAAAATAGTTGTTCACTATCGTTCAGTTTTATTTACCTGACTTATACAGGGAGCAAGGATGTCGTTGCAGAAATCTTTTATTGCTCAGGCCATCGTACTTGGTTGTAGCCTGGCATTTGGGATGGCATATATGTCTCCCTCTCAGGCGGGTACGCCTCCTGTGGCAGCCCCGGTGACTCATCACGTATCTGTAGCCCAGAGCCAGAATGAAATTACCACTGCATTGGCTCGTTTTGGATCACCTTTTTATCTGAAAACACTGGCTCCACTCTATGCTGGTCATGGAATGAAGCTGATGTGGCAGGATCAGCGGGCGGTACAACAATTTCAGCAACAACTGGCTGAAGTTGCACTTGCGGGCGTACAACCGCAGTTTACCCAATGGGTAAAAATGCTGACGGATAAAAATATCAGTGGGTTGGCACGGGATGTCGTGTTGTCTGATGCCTTGTTGGGGTATCTGCAATTTACAACCAGTGTACCGAGCAAGGGCGAAATCTGGTTGTACAATAATGTGCCGTACAGCCTGGCAACACCATCCCCGACAGCCATTAATCAATGGCAGAAAGCGGTGGCGCATGGCAATCTGGACAGTTTTATTCTTTCCCTTGCTCCTCAACATCCACAGTATCTGCGTATGCATAATGCGCTGAAAACACTGCTGGCTGACACACGTCCATGGCCTCAACTGACAGACAGACAAACGTTGCGTCCAGGACAGATCAGTAATGATGTACCTGCACTGCGTGAGATTCTGCAACGTACTGGCATGATGTCAGCGGACAGTGAACCACCAAAACCTGTTGATGAGGTCGTGGGGGCTGTTGATGCTCCACTGGTCCATGATGATGATAATGCACAGCCTGATGGTGGTGCAGTACAAAGTCAGAATGACAGCAACGCAGTTGTCAGTCCTTCGGCTACCACAGTAGAGAACGTGCAGCCTGACACACCAAATAATGTTGGGAATGTACAGGGTAGTGTCGTACCGGCGAACAGCGACAATGTATTTACTCCGGAACTGGTCGATGCACTGAAACGTTTTCAACGCTGGCAGGGATTGGAGGCCGATGGCGCAATTGGCCCACGCACGCGTGCATGGTTGAATGTGTCTCCTCAGTTGCGTGCATCACTGCTGGCATTAAATATTCAGCGACTGCGTTTACTGCCTGATGATATGCACAATGGCATCATGGTTAATATTGCAAACTACTCGCTGGCATATTATGTGAATGGTAATGAAATCCTCGCTTCCAGAGTGATTGTTGGCAGACCTGATCGCAAAACGCCATTAATGCGTAGTGCGCTGAATACAGTGGTGTTGAATCCACCATGGAATGTCCCGACAACACTGGTTCGTAAGGATATTGTGCCTAAAGTGAAACAGGATCCAGGCTACCTGTATAAGCACAATTATACGTTATTGTCGGGCTGGAATAATGAATCTGCGGTGGTTGATCCCTCAACGATTAACTGGAGCACCGTCTCTGCTGATTCATTCCCATATCGTATCCGTCAGGCTCCAGGGCCAACGAACTCGCTGGGGCGTTATAAGTTTAATATGCCGAGTTCTGATGCCATCTATTTACATGACACACCGAACCACGGTTTGTTCCAGAGGGATATCCGTGCACTCAGCTCGGGTTGTGTCCGTGTGAATCGTGCTTCGGACCTGGCCAGCCTGTTGTTACAGGATGTTGGCTGGAATGACACGCGTATTTCTGGTGCTCTGAAAGAGGGTGATACTCGCTTTGTTGCTATTCGTCATCGTATCCCGGTGAATCTGTATTATCTCACTGCCTGGGTTGCGGATGATGGGCAGGCACAGTTCCGTACAGATATTTACAATTATGATAGTACTGCTCGTTCTGGCGTGCAGATTTTATCCCGGGCTGGTCAATTATTGCTCTAATGATTGATTATTCAGTACTTCCCTGACAGGGATAATTGTTTGTTATTAACCGGTGCAGTGGATACTCAGTCTGTTCCTGCATCGGTTTGCCTTTTGTCGGGTTGACGGGCATGGGTTACATCGGTAAGGTTTCGGCAGTAGTGCTATAAAAGTACGTTTTTGATTCCTTTTTCCAGGTAATATAAATGGATATATTTGACCCTAATCGCCGTAAATTGCTGGCGCTAGGGGGAGTTGCTCTTGGTGTGGCGCTCCTTCCGGCACAGGCATTTGCTTCGCTGTCTACCTCCCGCCCCCGTGTGTTAACACTGAATAACCTGAATACCGGTGAAAGCCTTAAAACGGAATTTTTCAACGGTAAAAGTTACGATAAAGATGAACTGGCGCGCCTCAATCACTTTTTCCGCGATTATCGTGCGAATAAAGTAAAAAATATTGATCCGCATTTGTTCGACCAGCTTTATCGTTTGCAAACGATGCTGGAAACGCGCAAACCAGTACAACTGGTCTCCGGATATCGTTCACTGGCAACCAATAATTCACTGCGTGCGCACAGTAAAGGGGTGGCGAAACACAGTTATCATACTCTTGGACAGGCAATGGATTTCCATGTTGATGGCATTGCATTA
>Ga0157366_1000515_pt1 | contig 17104 bp, 17 predicted proteins | sample AttbisABBM1_FD_113149 | JGI IMG/M metagenome (GOLD analysis project Ga0157366, IMG submission 113149) | Fungus gardens microbial communities from leaf cutter ant in Botucatu, State of São Paulo, Brazil - Atta bisphaerica ABBM1 | ecosystem: Host-associated > Fungi > Mycelium > Unclassified ...
CAAGTTTCCGATTCCTTTATTCACTTTCAATGTTTCAAATTTGAATTGATTGAGTTGAACCGAGTAGAACATAAGAAGACGGCAGCGAGCTAAAGATAATCCAGCTCAAGCCCTTCTTTTGAGCACAAAATCAATCGGAGTTGGTATGAGTCATGGCGACTGACTCCACCATAACGCTAATGATATTGGAGTAGCGTACTGTGTCGGCCTTTTTAATCGATGTCACCATGGGTATTCTGTGCATTAGTAGTCGAACTATCATCCAAACATTCAACAGGCGTTAGAAAAGTGATCATCGCTTGAAATGCAGTAGCCACGTTGGGTATCCGAGGACTGAGTAGTGAATCCTGTGACTATGTGGATGATGGGGGAAGCGTGTGTATTCTAGATTTATTCTAGATTTATACACCGCAGAAAGCAACCTAGCGCTGAGACATGGTAGACCCCAGGAGTACAACACGCACTACCGACTACGCTTGGATGACGGGACTGGTCTACAGTACGGAGTACCGAAGGAGATATGTATATCAGTGGTAGAGTGGTTATGGTACGGAAGGGTATCGTGCAGGTCGCGTGTACGCAGCATGCAGAGCAGATATATGTTCATGTTATGCCATGATGATGATCAATAAATAACGGGGCAGCGATTGATTCCCCTGTACCCTTGTGACGACTCCTATGAAGATATCCAGAGGTCTATCCATCTATGGCTGGCTTCTGGTGAGAAGGAGAGTTGTGAGTGAAGACTCCAGACTTTCTCAGGATGTTATCATGCCATCTTTAGTATAGATGGTTTGCAGACTGCAGGAGAAGAGAAGACCTCACCAGCAGACCACGGGTTAACGGCTTCACACTCACCTTGCTGCTCCTATCACATGAGTGTGATACTTATTCCATAGAAGAATCCTCCCAAAAGCTTCATGCATCATATGATGATGCATCTGCCTTCCTTCGCACCGACTCTCTTGCCACCTCCTCCCCACTTGTATCTGAATATTCCACCAGAAGGACGTAGAGTCTGTCGTACTAAAAATGTCGCCTCATACTATCAGAGTGTCGAAAATTTTAATACATCCAATCAAGGTGAGTGAATTTGTGTGACACAGGTGAGAGACATCTCTCTCACCAGTAGTATCGTTTCTCGACAAGTGCCTTGTCATGAATGATGACATCTTACCTCCATGTGTAGAGTTGCCGCGGTACTTCTGTACAGTCTGTAAAGTATACGACAAAAGGTATAGAGGTATCTGACTGCGATCCACCTTGACCATCCTCACAGCATTCTGATTGTCTCGTATTACAGGATGATAGACGATTCGGTGTTATTGACGCGGTAACCCAGCGTATCATCACAGCACTTGAAGTTCCTAAGGTGGGTCGCCAAGATCCAGAACTACATCTTCGTCCATAATTTAAGTGGAACACCAGCTGGTTTTAATTCATCCACAAATCCTAGCCAACGATTCTTCTCCCGATGGTGGTTCACTTGTCGTAAACCTACCTGAGGACTCAGGGTGTGAGAGTTTTTCTGTTCCATTACGTCCCAGCGAGGAAACCCTGAGTACATGGACAATGTGAGTTGATTTTGGTCAAGTTGGCACTGCTCTCATACAATCACTTCCGACACCTAGGTTGAAGGACATCATTATCTGGCCCGGTTACGATTTCCTAGACGGCTATATCTGCCAGTCGTCCGTAGGTGCACTATCACCATCCGAAATTTTGTCCAAATATATTGGAAGGCCTGTACATCTTGCTTACAAAGGTCCTCTACCTCGTGCAGTCGACGCGACATATGATTTTCCCGATTTGAAAGCGGATGCCTTCTTCCAGTTCATGTATCCAATGTTACTTCTATCTGAAGAGAGCATGGAAGTAATCGAACAAAAAACCAGACCACTTGTAGGCACGCAAAATATTCACAAGAAGTGGGAGGATGAGAAACTCACGGTTGAACGGTGAGTTGATCTCTTCAGAGATCAGTATGAGCGATGGAAAGACAATGTGCCCAGACACAAGCTAAATAAAGGAATGAATGACACTGACAATGGCGCCCATCTTTTCAGATTCCGGCCTAACATAGTATTTGAAGGCGGAGGTCCATTTGCAGAAGACCAATGGGAAAAAATTTCCATCGGCTCACCGAGCGGGCCTACTATTACACTAGTCTCCAAATGTGCTCGTTGCCTAGTAAGTGAGGATGTCAAGGCCGTCAATTTAATGCAAAACCTTAAATATCCAACAGTTTCCTAACATCGATCCTGAGACTGGAGTGAGGGATGCGGCGGTGCCTTACAAAGTGATCATGAAATTTAGGACTGGGCTAGACCCAGAAAGGAAGATGAAACCATGTGTAGGATGCAATGCGGTTCCTGAAGCAGATGGCGTAGTCAGTGTCGGGGACGTTGTACATGTCAAGAAGAAGTATTCGAAACAGAATGCAAATCCGTGAAGTTGTGTTTTGGGAGTGCCGAAGTAAGTCGTATATTTGACCAACTAATGTTGAAGAAATAATTGTTACAGGTATCTGTCAAGTGATTCGGCGAGGTTTGGTACAGTGACGGATTGGGATGTCGTTATGTTTTTTCTTCAGGTCCTATGTTGTTACCCTAGAGTTACCCTTGCCTGATGTATAATATGAAAGCTTGAGGTTTTCTGGGGTTTATCAGTTGATGGTGTCTTCTAGGCCAGCCATGAAGTCAGCCAGAGGCCTGTCAAGAATGGGGGGTATTTTTCGGGAAAGTGTCCGTTCATGGTGAAAGTATCCTTACCCCCTTTTGTTACGAGTATGTCAGGGAGATAGAGGAGGCTTGAGGCATCATGGGATACAGTTTATATGTGGAGCATAGGTTCTCCGCAGGGACAACAGGCAGATCAAATTCTGGGGGGGGGAGGTATAGAAACTGTTTGTAGTATTCTCCGATGTATCCGTTGCCACAGGGGTATATTCATGAAAGACCCACTGGAATGGCAGTGCGAGCTCCAGAAAACGCTCAGATGCTCATATCACTACGGCCAGTTGCGACCCCGCTCACTGAATGAAGTATCAACTGCCCCATGTACAGGGTCATACGGAGCGTGCCTGCTTAAAACGATAGGCGTGAGCTTTATATCATTTCGCCACCCATGATAAATTGGTCAATGACATACTCGAGCTTCATATTTAATATATGACAGAAATTAACCAACCAAAAAAGACGCTAATTTCTTACCCGTGTTCCCTGTCCGAAGAAGAGAGTTGCTTATCTCCTGCCGTACTTCTTCATTGGCCTTGAAAAGGTTGCGGACATTCTTGACCCTTCAGGAGGGGAACGGAAAATGGGCCGGGGTACTCCCATCGCATTGGGGACACCATCAATTGGCTGGGCCATGATCAATGACAAGTGCGATGAAAACACCTGACGCAGTGTACCTGTAATATTTTACCTGTCCCCGGAGCTGGAATTCTATGAGCATTCCCGACAGCCTTATAACACTCGGGTGACAACCTACCAGATGATTGTATCTTTCAGCATACCACATGGTCTACTGGAAAATTTACCTTATTTTTCTCCGATCAGCTTAATGTAACATAGATGTAGTATCGGAAAACCATTCACGACTCTCGGGGCAGTCATGACACATCGGCCGAGGGAATCCACAAATATTTCATGAAGCAGTTTGCAAATCTAGTAACATTTCCAGCCACTAAGAACTAACTCTCTGCTGTTTGTTTCCGCATCGAGTGGTGCTTTTTTCAAGTTCAGGGTGCTAGACTGAAGGAATGCAGATTTGGTGTTGTTATGATGGGGGGATCTTGCCTGCGGGCGGTTCCCTTTCATTATAGACACGAAATCCGATGTCAGTTTCGGCCTCTACTTCAACAACAAAACACAAAAAGAACAGATCCAAAAAGTCAATACCCTTCATTTCTGAGTCCCCACCACCAGATTCTGGCGAGGGTGCAGATCCCAATTGGGCATTTCAACCACCTCCAGGCGCGAAAGCTATAACCACAAATGAGGATAATGGCGAATTTGACTGGGATGCTGTGAAAGATGACGACGACGCTGAACTATGGTTGATTCGGGTCCCTCATAACGTATGTCTCTTTTTTGAGGTACTTCGAATATGACCTCCAGATTCTCTGTAAAAGGTTAAGCCCAAACATCTCGAAGACCTTTCTCTTGATTTCTCCGCTGACTCAACCTCAACCTCCAAGTCAGGTAAACGACTAACCAATCGAGTGGGCGTACTCAGTACAAACCATACTTCATATGATATATGGTCAATGGGTGATTCGGATGAGGATACAAGTGGCAGGCGTGCAGGTACATCCCACTTTGTTGGAGGAGAGGAACTCAGATCACTATCTTGTCTACTCCCGAGAAAAAGAAAAAAAGGAAAATTATTCCCCGGTATGCACTGGATCATTATATGCCAGTTTTACGAGCTGATTTATGTTTTTGTCTTGTCTAGCTCCGAAGCCTATATCACGGCACTTGATTGTGTCCGCTCACCCATCTGAGCTCTCAATGTCCGAAGAAGAAGAAAGTACTTCACCTAACTCAACGATACATAAAAACCCACAGAGACAGAAGTACTCCCCAGAACTACTGAAACACCGATTCATGCCCTACGGGTCTCTGGAGCCAGGAGGAGACAAACCAATGTCCCAGTATACGCCTATGATAGAGACTAACAACGGGGTTCCTGTTGTTACACCAGACGTAGGTGAGAAGACGTCCAAAAGTAAAAAGAAGGCAGAGAAAGCTACTGCAAAAGTAAAAGATGGACAAATCACGGCGAAAGCAGATCCAGGCTCCAAGATGTATGAAGTTGAGCCTGCACCGGAGAGTGGGGTGGAAAGCAAGAATAAGAAGCGGAAAGGTGAAGACCAGGGGGTTGGTAGATCAACGAAGAAGTCAAAATCCAAGACATCGACGTCTCGTTAGATCTACATACATTGTTTTGATATATTGGACTTCACTATTATCACATTTTGGGTTCCATATACAGGGACACTGGTTTTCAGTTTCATGAGGTATGCATCGATGCCTTGAGGTGCAACTAGGCAGGTGACAGTGAAAGATTGATACACAACATAGCAATTTATGCGCACAAAGGAGTAATAATGTTAAATGGGCAACTGTCAAAGACGGAGGAGATAGGGAGTGGAGAGGCAAATGGGTTCAATACAAAAACCTGTTAAAAAAGGGATCTCTGATAAATAACAAAAATGTATGAAGAATTAACCGTATCTACTATACCGCCGCATCATCTTTTTACCAGGCAAGTACACCCAACAAAAAGGATCTCGAAAAAAGAACACTCGGTTAGCTCAAATGCACCTCATCCCCTCCAAGACTAAGTGCCCCGACTCTCTCTTTTCCCTTCACCTTCGTCTTCCCTGGCGCAACACCACTGGTTCCAAGACCATTCTTGAGTATATCCTCGTCCCGTATGATAAGCAAAGGTCCAGGATTAACCAACAATCGCTGCACCTCTTCTTCAATACCCTTATACACGCTCTCCTTTGGAAGACCCCATATCCTTCCTGGATTCTCCTTCTCCTTCTGCTCGAAGACAGACCCGACTGTATCCACCCATTGTCTCCTCGTCTCAACTAAATGCTTCAGTTGATCATTGACGAGTAAATATTGATCGTCATTCTGATTAAACCCGATAGCGGCTGGACATGGCGCAAGATTGCCCATCATGCTGCCAGCGCTGTTCCCGACACAATTCGTGCCGCCTCCATTTCCAGCGTTCCCGGATTCAGACCCCTCCAGTTTCTTCTTTTTCTTTGTGAGTTTCGGAATGTCTTTTTTCTGGAGTTTAGTGAACATCGTGGTGATGTTTTTGTCTATCGAGTCCCGGCATTCAAGATATTCTTGGTAGCCTAGTTGATCACGAGCGATAGATATTAGACGCGCTTTACGCGCTTTGTTCATCGCTACAACTTGGCGGAGTTCTGCTTGCGCCTGACGCAGTGCAGTCGCGATGGGGTCATCTACTTTTTCAGTGAAATCCGGCTGTAAAGATGTTAGGTGATAGCCGTTCACAGGAGGTCGGATGAGTACAGCTCACGGGAATATCTAACAAACCATGAAATCTTAGATTGTCACGTATCCTTGCTTCCAGATCCGTCACATTTAGCCGTTCCTTCCGCGCTGCTGCAGCCCCGCTTCCTCCTGGTCTACCCTCCATAGCATCCTCTGCTGCCTTCACGCCTTTCCATCCCGACTGATCAGGGAGCGGTAGAAGCGCGCTAATTACTCTTTCCGTTAATGGCCCATGTCCTTTCTCCTCATTCACCAGATCCATATCTGCAAGCGTTGAGGGATCCCATTTCGGTTCTGGAGGCGTGAACTGAGATGGGTGTGCCTCTTGATGATTCAGTATTATAGGTGGTAGCAACCCTGCATCCTGATCTTCCCAAACTTCCGTGTAATGTCGACCAAGTTTAGGCATGATGAAAGGCTCAATTTCATCACCTGTGTATTCGAGAAACCCAACATCCTCTTCGCGGATGGGTCGTATCCATGGCTCGATATTTGCGTAAAAAGTGGTGACAATTGTTTGCGCCGGTTGTTTTGCTTTACTGAAGTCCTCCATTACGTCAGAGGGTTTACTGGGCCCAGGTATTGGAGGTGGTGGAACAGGAGGCCGAGGTTGTAGGAGACATTGGGAGGTGGGGATGGAGAAGTCGGGACCTGGGTGGAGCTAAGGGAAATTGAGAATCGACGGCTTCATTGTTCATTGTAGCGTACCTTCGAATGTGGTTGTGATGTAGGCACTGATGGTTTTGAGGCTTTAGGTGGAGGTGGGATGAAGGTAGGTGTGTGATTTACGGGAGGGGTAGATTTACGAGGCCGTGCATCTACCTCGAATTAGTTTATGCACAGTCTACGGTCAGAGTGAATGTACCAGCATCATCATCGGTGTCATCTTCTCGCTTCCGCTTCTTCTTCTTCCTCTTCAGATCCTCGAGGGCACTAAAATGAGACATAAAATTCTGGTCGGTGGCGTCAGGTAAGATTGTACTCACTTGCGATTTCTCGAGTCTAATGAACTGCGTGAAATGGGGGTATTTGTGGACGAGGGCAGGGAACTATTCCGCGACTTTGAGCCATGAACATCAGACAATTTGGGATCGTCGCCGTCGGGTAGAAGTGTGACTGAATAATAAATATCACAGAAACGAAGGGTCGTTGGCATTTCCCATTGATAACAAGAGGATATAGCACAAGTATCCACCGCACGAGTAAGGTCAGATCAAGTTATGAAGCGGGGGAATGCAAATAATAACATGAGCAGCGTTCACAAGTCTTTAAAAGCACACATGTTAGAGTAATTTGACGTACATTCTTGCTCACGCTTAATCTTATCAACGGCCTTGAGCTTTCCTTTCTCCCTCTCCTTCATCCGACGCATGGACTCTTCAATATTCTTAAGGTCCTCGCCTGCTTTCTTGGCCCTGTCAATCGCCCGTTGTCGCAGCATTTTCAGCTCGGAATGTATTCGTTCAAGTTCGTCTACAGATGGAACTGCGTCCGAAGTGTTCTTGAACAAAACCGAGGCGTTCGACTCAGGTACTTGGTATGAATTAAGCTTAGCCGGCATGGTCTGCGGTGGTTCAGAGTGTCACGCAGAAAGCACAGTTTACGGTCGTCTGCAGCAGTACTTGCAACAGATGTATAGGCAATGAATCCTCCGAGGTCGTTGTGGTAGACGATGGACGGGTTGGAAATCTGATGAGAGTGGAGGATGAAGGAGAAAGAGCGTCTGCAGTGATTACTCCGGTTTCCCACGCCTACTTATCCTTTCCGCTCTGATAGTTCCAGGCCGGAGCGCAGGCGAGCTCGACGACATTCGGGTTATTGCAACGGAGGGTCTTATATGTGGCTCTATAGAATACCTCTATGATGATATAGCGAATATGACCGCGAGCCAAAAGCATGGTTCTAAAGGTAGGAGATCTCGATATAGACATCGTTGATTGGTTGGTCACCATCAGTTTAAAATCCTCTGGATCAAGTCGAGTCGTCTTCACCGACGATATTATCTGAGTACTGCGGGAAGTCGATTAGCTCATTAATCATCTTCCCAGTCGCACTCAATCTGAGGAATGTCAGGGAATTTATTGAATGCCGGGTCACGATCGTCGGAAACTGTTGCCACCGTTCGTATTATATGATATTTTCGTGAACGTTCCCAGTGAGAATTCCACCACCACCCTTTTCGATGAGTGGCTCGGTTCCCAGGAACTTCATTGATGGTACTTTGTCTCCTATTGTGGGCTCGTTCATGTGTGATCTGTCTTCGACCGGCTCTGGCACATGTTATTTTCATTGTCACCATACACAGCTCTTGTGATGATCTCGGCAACCTCATAACTGACCATACAGTGACTTGGAGGCTTGTCACAGTGTCAGTGTCACAGTGTCAGTGTCACAGTGTCACCCTTTTCATACTTGTTCAAATGCCTATGGAATCGAACTTGGATTTTCCCTGGACTTCTACTTGTTTCGGATGACCTGCAGACCGTAGATACAGAAAATTTTCTGGCTGACTTCCACGTCATAGACAGAAAAATGAATCAATGTCTCTTTCATGAAATCTGCAATACCAAGAGCTGAATAGATAGGTATTATTGAATTGATCCATGACAGTGGGGTTCTTCATCGAAATATAAACTTTGATCTCGATCACGATAGAAACGCTTATTTTCTAATCGTCGGGATGATGAGTGCTAACGTTAGATGAATCAAGATAGGGCGCTTGGTAATTCGGGTGTTCGGCATGGTCAGTTGTTGAATATGACAGTCTACTGTGGAGACAAGACCTTGATACAAGTACTACATGCATCGATTTGTACCCACTATGCCTGATCTTACCACTCATCATATGGTCTCGAGAGCAAACATCAAACCAGCTGCTCGAATCTGAATTACAGTGGACAATTCAGAGAAGGGTGTAATCTAGGGTTCTGCTGGATAGTCTAGGTAGAAAATGCATTTTTTCTGTGATACACCATGACAAGCTACTTTATTTTCTCGTTTAAACTCTCTAGAGGGTACCCATGAGACCTGTGTAATGTAATTCTTCGGAGCTGTATTGATTTGCTTTCCTTTGCTTGTGTTTCCCACGCCCGCTTTCTGCCGCCGCCATTTACTATGCCCGCCAGTTCTCCTGGTCAGAGGGCAAACGCGTTTGATGATAACCCTGAGACAATTGCCATGGAATGCGTCAAATTTAATGGCCTTGGCTCTCCTCACGACTCGGACGACGAGTCTGAGGACAATGGCGACGTAGCACTACTGAGGAGCCGCCCACCTCAGCCCCGCTTCTCCTCTCCCACAGGGTTATGGTTGCAAACAAGAAACATAGTCCTAGAAGTGGGAACTCTCTCTTTGAAGTCTTCAAGATGACTGATTACTTCACAAGAGTGCCCCTACGTTATTGCTTACAACCATCAGTTTACTATTCACTGGAAAATTGCTGGATCAAGTCTCTGTATGTCAAGCCTTCTCGCCCACATGACACTATTTGATTCTGACTAGCGCTGGCGGGCCATGCGAGAAGTAGATCAGCTCATAATTATCATCCCCGTCGTCCTCAATCTGAAGGGAAACCTCGAAATGAACCTTTCTGCACGCCTCGGAACTGCCGCTAATGTCGGCGAGCTCGACGAACCTGAACAACGTCGTGCTATGATTGTAGGCAATCTGGCACTCCTGCAAGTGCAGGCTGCTGTCGTGTCCTTCGTTGCCGCTTGTATTGCAATCATCCTCGGCCTCTTTGTTCCGCATGAGGATCCTGCAGCTTTCTCTTTTGCTGCCTCGCCCTTAAATAATTCAACTGCTGCCGCTGCTTTGTCAATCCGTAACCTTTTACTTTCACACCATCTAGAGTTTAGGAGGCCTGTCCCTCATCCTCTCCCTGAGTCAAAACGCAACACCGATCTCGCTACGTAAGTATTTCTCCATCAAGCCATCACCGTTCGTTCCACCACTTTATTGGCGACACAGTAGTTAACCAGTCAGTGAACCATACAGATTGATCATGGTAGCTTCAACGACGATGTCTGCAACATGTCTCTCAGGTATCCTATTAGGCTCATTTATGTGCACCTTAATCGTTCTCTGTAAGAAATTCAACCATGATCCTGGTGCGTACCACTTCCCCTTTCATCATCCTATCGATCTACCTGATACCTCCATCCATTTTTCACTGGTAGATAACATTGCACCGGCAATAGCCTCTTGCCTTGGTGATCTTGTCACTCTTTGTCTGGTTGGCCTCGTCTCAACACTCCTCATACCATTTCTCCACACTCCACTTCCATTCGTTATTAGCGTCATCGTTGTTATAACCGCTTCAATTTCTCTCATCTATACGCTTCGTAACAAATATGTCCGATCCCTTTTAGGTGAAGGATGGACGCCGTTATTTGGGGCCATGATCATTAGCAGCGGGACTGGTATTGTATTAGACATGTTCGTGAGCAAATATGAAGGATTCCCACTGCTTGCAGTTGTCATTAGTGGTACGTCAACTCCGGTTATTTCTATCCTTAAAATCGACCAAATTTTATTTTCAGGTCTCCCAGGCGCTGCAGGCTCCATCTTTGTCTCTCGTCTCTCAACATCCCTCCATGCTACCGTACTCTCAAAGCCCTCACTACAATCTGATAATCAACCAAGTGGCCATCTCGTCATGCTTACGCTCCTCCTTATTACTCTACCGGTCGAAATAGCTTTCCTAGTCGTTTTAAGATCTATCGGGTGGCTGCAAGTTCCTGTTATATTTATCGTGTTCTCAATGCTATTTTTCTGCTGCGCTGTAAGTCTACCTATCGTTTTCATGCCTTTGATACTTGTCGAATGCGCCATTTTTTTAATTACAGGTCTTCACTTCACTCGTTATCGCACGCCTACTCACCAGCTGGCTGTGGTCGAAAAATCGGGACCCTGATATGTATGCATTACCTATTCATTCTGCTATGATGGACCTTGTGGGTCAATCGTTACTTGTGTTATGCTTTGAGATCGTATCACTACTGGGAGGGCGTGTGGAACAACGAACATGATAGCAGTTCATTGTGTTTTTGGATGTAGAGTAGAATTTTGTTGATGCCTCTCTTATTCTAAAAGGTTTACGCTCTTCTAGGTCTCAACATGTTAGCTTGTGTATAGGAATCCTGCAAGAAAGATGGATGAAAGACGGACCACCAATTTTAAGTCCGATAGCTTCAATGTCCTAGGAAGAAGTTAATCCTCGTGTTATCCTCGTGTTGTGGGGGTAAAGCAACATGTTTGGGCCAGGGGCTTAGGGTGAAGATATCATGGAAGAGGTAGACTACCTCGAACGAGCCGTGATTACGAACCAAATTCCTACAGCTGTGACTTGATTCGGCACTAGATATCCTCTGATTCACTTACAAAGTGACCTCATGTCTCATTTGTACTTAACCTGAGAATCAGTGTTGTAATATGTGAACCAAATGCATGAATTTTGGGACTTCCCAATGTGACATATATATCTATATCTTCCATTATATGGATCTTAATCAATGTTTGAAACCTGTCATCAAGGTCCTCCGTGAAGAGTGACAAATGTGCCTCCCTCGAGAGCCGAATTACACTCTCCGAATTTGTCATTCAGGGCCGTGCACCTCGTCGCAGAGCCAGGTCATGACCTCTTACTTTCCCCTACCTTGAAGTGCTGCTAACTCCCTTTCTCATATAACGGGTGACTGAGGTGAGGCACTATCTCATATCATACTCGCTCATATTCATGCCCTGTAGGTTTATCCCTTCAACAAAATCTTAGCAGCACGATGTGAATCTGCTGTCCGGCCTACCTCGTATCCTGGGCGTCGTGGGGACATTCTATGAAGCTTGGAAGTACATTGACGCAAACCGACGCAAACCGAACCCCATTACGTGCTTCCAGCAAATCAAGCGTAATGTCCTTGACAGCTCGATGCCTTCCCTACGATATTCTGACACCTCGATTACTGCGTTTAAATGGCCCGGAGCTACTTCAAGGGGGGTATACGAAGGTGAGTTGCAGTTTTTGAACGTATCTATGATTTAAATGGCTGATTGGGATACTTTAAAATTGCGGTCATGTCGAAATAGCTTGTAGGAAGCTGCATGTTGATGAAATATGTAGAACTTCCGATGACTTTTTCGGGGGTGGTGGTGGAGGTGAGTATCCCCCTAGCATATTCTACCATTCACCTTCGGGCCCCTTCAATCGATCTGGTGTTACGTGCTACCACTTTGTAGGTTGGCTCACTGTACCGACTAATGAAACCATGATGCATATCATTTGTCCCAATATTTTCCATTGGAACTTCCCCTGCAGGAGCCTGTTTTGTGACCTTAGTTTTCTCTTTTAATGTGTTCCAAAACCGAAATTCCTGATTATTACGTCTTCCAGGTTTACTTCCATTGGTGCTCAGACCGTGGGCACCTGCTCCCAGAGCAACACTCTATTTTGATGATTGCGTTTGTAGGCTCATGGGGAATTGTCTAACAGAAATTATTTCGGGAATTAAGCAAGCAATGGAGTATCTGTGACCCACGATCGATGAGAGAATCAAGTAGTATGGACGAGGCGATCCTGATATGCCTGTGAGTTGCCATTGGGCCACATTTTTCTCGCCTTAAAGGCAGAACAATGTCATGACTTGGTTGCTAATCAGCGCGACCTATGAATACGATCCGTCCTCCCAATCTTGCGGTCGAAGTAAGTATTCTTCCCAACCAGGAGGTGAAGACAATGATATACCATTGTGATTCCAGGAATAGTTGATTGATTGGATGATACGGCAGATCTGTAGATTCTATTCTATATCACATACTAGTGATTAACAATGGGTTTTGATCTCGAAAGCTACTCTTCATTATGGTATCAGCAGTCGTAGCCGTGCCAATAGTGTGATAAGTACAAATTTACATTCAACAGGAACACTTAACGATGCACATACATTATAAAACTTTGGATCGTAGGACGTCATATTTTCTGCATAGAGGAAACTCAGCTCCTTGGAAGCTCAGAAGAACCTGAGCGCTTCTTCCCCTATGTGCCTGGATATTTGTTTTCTATGACTGCCTACCTTCTGACCTGCTGCCCCACCCTCATGTGCCAAGAACCTGATGAGACTGGGACCACGACTGCCACCGAGACTTATTCGGTCCGTGGCGTGTTATCTAGTTTTGGCTCCGGTCCACAAGTGTCCAGAAAAATCTAATCCTCGTCATACTGAGATGTTATACTCGGCTCATTTCATAACACCATGAGTTCAGGGGCACAAAATTACGTACTCGTACACTGGTGCGCGGTGTGTCTCGCAAGATCGGCTTCGATATGTGTAGAATCCTCTTGGGTTGGCACCGTGTACGATTCTCAGCTTAGTTTATCGCCTGGGAAATATCAAGCTCCACTGACAGTGCAGTTTTTATCTGTGGCTATCACCGGGATGCCTTGTCATTAATATGACCCATTCAAGATATCGTCATTCGGCCCGTCTCGGTTTCTATATCTTAGCGCAATTCTCGCGTCTGTAAATTGACCATGTCAGCATCAGAGGTGAACTCGGGTCTCTCATATCTCTTTGTACACCTCGCAGGCTTGGTTCTCATCGCTCATGCCTGTCGGAAGTATATAGAGGCCAAAAGGTCGCCAGTGCGTTTGAACAGATCTCCTTGCTTGTTCCGATCGTTTGATGTCGGATCAATTTCCATTCAGTTGAACGCCATCCCGACAGTGGGCTATCCGGGTATTCTCACTTCGTATATTACTGCGATCCAATGGATTTGGAGGGCTAGTGAATTGCTTCAGGAGGGATATGATCGGGTGTGTAAGATTTCTGTCATATCTCCTCAGCGCTCAACGGCTAGTTTGTAGTATCCCAACCAACCGTTTAAAGTAGCAACGATATCACGGTGGATTGTGGTATTGAGCGGGAAGAAGTACATTGACGACATCCGGAAAGCTGCAGATGATACTCTTTCTTTCAGAGCAGCCACAGATGAGGTATGAGGCTATCAGGTATTCTTATGGGATTATGCTGAGAAGACCTAGACAACGCACACTAAGTATAACTTTGGTCCACGGTTCAACGATGAGCTCTTCCATATTACAGCAGTTCGCTCTCCTGTTACTCGCAATCTGATCTCGAAGTTTGACGACATTCGGGATGAAATCGTGGAGTCATTCAAGGATTATATTCCACTAACCAAAGGTAAATTGAAACAAAGCTCGCAGCAATGACAGTCATTGCTTACCACGTATATACTTAGATTGGACACCTGTACCAGCATACGATACCATCATGCACATCATTTGTCGTACGAGTAACCGCTATTTCGTCGGGCTCCCCCTTTGTGAGTACTGATACTTCAAACTTTCAATTCGCTTAGGCGATTTCTGACTCAACTTAATGATTAGGCCGCGAACCGGGATATCGATCGCTCAACGAGACCTTTACAGTCAATCTCGTTGCGAGAGCTCGGATTACCAATTGCTTCCCAAAGTTCCTCAGGCCGTCTGTCATTATCCTTCCTTTGTAATTTTCTGTGACTGACAGTCCAATAGATTTATTGCCACATATTTGACGACTTCGCGCAGAGATATAGCAAGATATATTCGGTATCTTGGACCTACCATTGAAGCAAGGATAGCTCAGGCCAAACGACCTGAATCCGAGCAAGGAGAATTGCCAGTTCGTTAACCATTCCACTGCCATATTCATGAACATTGCATTAATTGGGATAATAGAACGATTTGATCAGCTGGTTGATTGAATCCTCAACGCACGAGGGTCAACGCAATCTTCGTGAGATTGCCATACGCGTCTTGGTGATAAATTTCGCGGCAATTCACACCAGCTCTATGGTCAGTAGACCTCGACTACTTGATAGGTGCCATTGAAAGATCGAAAATACGTAGTCCTTGACTCACGCTTTGTATGACCTGGCTGCACACCCGGAATATGTCGAAGAAATGCGCGAAGAAGCGGAGGCCATGATTGAAGTACATGGTTGGACCAAAACCGCTATGCAGAGGATGCGTAAGATCGACAGTTTTTTAAAGGAATCACAGCGGCTTACCGGTCTCTCAAGCAGTAAGTCCAGAGTAATTTCTGCAGATCTATCATATACTCACTTTCCTTATTATCAGTGAACATGATCCGCAAAACCCTCAAGGACTGGACGCTATCTGATGGAACACATATCCCAGTCGATAGCTTCATTGGGATTGCGAATCATGCCATGCACAAAGATGAGGTTCGCATTTTGTACATTCATGTGGTGAAACATGGAATGACGAATGAGCTAATTAGGCGCAATTCCCCGACGCCCACACATTTAAAGCATTCAGATTCTCAGAGATGCGTGACGGAGACGGAGAGCTGGATAGCATAAAGCACCAAATGGTTTCTTTAGACTTCGATCAAATTGTCTTTGGACATGGCCGGCACGCATGGTAAATGACTTCCTAGATAGTTGATATTCAGCTGACGCATACCTTGTAGCCCTGGCCGGTTCTTCGCCGTCAACGAAATCAAGGCCATGCTTGCTCATATTCTGTTAGAATATGATGTACAGTTTGAGAATGGCTTATTGGAGCGTCCGCCTAACGCCTACTTTGAAGCTGCGATTATCCCTAACCCGAGAGCAAAAGTTATGTTTAGGAAAAGGCAGATGGTTTAGAGTCACTAAGAGGCATGGGCCTCAAAACCTTCTTGAGATTAACATACTTGATAAAGACGGATGTCACATTAACTGTTGTATAGTTCAGTATTATCTACCTGTCTTTGGAGGCTCGATTTCAATTCAAAGGAGTAAATGATTACCCGCTCTCAAAATTTTTTCCTATCCTTGCATTGTCCTTTCCAAACCACTCATCAGGTGCAAGTTAGATTCTTCCAGAATAGTGACTGGACTGGCTCTGCTTTGAGATGGATTTTTGATTTCAAGTAGAATGGTAAAGTCTTTTTTCTTTCTTTATTATTTTTCTTCATCACATTTTTCCCACTAAGAAAAGATCAGGTGGCTTAACTACAAGTTTCAAAGCCAATAGATCTCTGAGCTCCAGAATAAGACAATACTGGGAACTCTCAACTTAATCTGCTGAGAGCATGGTAAATCACAGATCTGTTACAATTGATAATGCCTCATGTTCTACAGATGTTCACCTCATGTTTTTCATGCCTTGAACATGTGTTGGGGTTGTTTCATACTTTGCTTCTTATTACCTGCACCTTGTGTTTACATGTTACATCAGTTAGTGCCTCATCTTATGTTTTCCTTACTGGCTCTATTCTGTGTTGGAAGAAACAAAGTACACAGCAGCACAGTGCAGTGTCAACAATTAATGACTACTAACCAATAGTAAGATTTCTATGTGGAGAGCTTTAGAGATGAGCAAAATAGGACAAGTAAGATAAGTTAACAACAGTGTATCTACTAAGTTTTATATATCTACAGAATATGTATATTACTAATATAAATAAGGAATAAGCAGAATGTTAAATAAACATTCTGTTTCCTTGAGAACACCTTAACTATTTCTCATGATATTTAGGTATATGTAGTTGTGGATATATTCCTATATCTGTTAAAGAAACTGAGTGAAGTCTGGGGTTATACAGAGTTTGCAATCTCCAAAAAGTTCTAAGTATATTGGTATAACTGACAAGTATAAGAGCACTTACCTCCAGAAAGTTTTAAGAGAACAGAATGAGAACTCCTAAAGATGGCAACTATCCTAAATACTAATAGTGTTATGATTACTGCCTTATGTTCTATAGATGTTTGCTTCACATCTGTTATAGCTTGGATATGTATTAGAGTTCTATGTTAAAGATAATTTATACTCACTGGGGCTATTCACAATGATAGTACAGAAGGTAAAGATGGAAAAGTAACTTAGTGGGTCAAGAATTGGAAGAAACCAGAAGTAGTACTGTATGGATAATTTGACCTTGGCTTTATGTTATGGGATGCTTGAACACTAACAATTTTTATTTTTCTTTTCTTTTATTTTTCTGATTTTATATTGATTTTCTTTTTCTTTTCTTTTTCTTTTGGATGATGAAAAGGCA
>Ga0157366_1000517_pt1 | contig 17029 bp, 16 predicted proteins | sample AttbisABBM1_FD_113149 | JGI IMG/M metagenome (GOLD analysis project Ga0157366, IMG submission 113149) | Fungus gardens microbial communities from leaf cutter ant in Botucatu, State of São Paulo, Brazil - Atta bisphaerica ABBM1 | ecosystem: Host-associated > Fungi > Mycelium > Unclassified ...
AGTTATATCCGGTATGAGCCAACAGCTTTGGCAACGAAAAATCTGGAAATCAGCACAAAAGTCGCGCTGGACAAAGCGCACACCTGGGCAGAAATATTAGGTCGCGAAAATAAAAACAAAGGTGGTGGAACTGACTCCGGTAAATACGATAGGACGCCTTATAACGTGAGGGAATGTAATTGACAATCTGTCACCACTAGAATAGACAAATTATACTTACTCCCAGTGATAGTCTGTCGTGAGAAGGGCACCAACTATCGGCGTTGCTTACAGTGATTCAAAATTAGAAACCACGATATCCGGGGATGTAAAGGCCATTTCTTACAAAATAGTGCAGCGACTCCTGAGATACGTTGTCATGAGTTGCAGATTAATGGCTGTTCTCAGGTTAAGCGCACCGGATAATGCAAATGCGATACCCATTCGAGCACCAATCTCCTCGACTGTTTCGGATAATGAGGCTTTGGGAGGCAGAAAGAATTCAGCACACATGAAACTGATATCTTTGCGAGATGTCCTACCGATCGCTGGGGGAACCAAGGCGACATCTAACCAGAATAAGCGTAGTTTTTTCACTAGTAGAGAAATGCATACTTGCACCGGAGACGAAACCGAAAGAAACAGCAAATAGGGTGTATCCTGTCGAAGACTTGACAAATGAAAGGCAAAAAATGCTGATGGCCACCCCGAAGGCGCAAATGACATTGAGGTTGATCACTCCCACTATTGAACACAGAAGCGGGATGCACATCCGTCCTACAACGGAAGTTCCATTCAATATAGAAATCTGCGACACATCGGGGTTCAGAGCAACCAGAACACTGAAGAGATCAAACTCACATAATAGAAGGCTGTTCCCTTATCAATGCCTTGCAACACGGCACTCAACTGGATGAAGAATCCAGGGAAGAACATTGCAAAATTTGACAGGATGGCCCTAAATGATTCATCAGATGGATAAGATAGTCATTGGCACACTGGACAACTCACGCAATAACCATTAGGTTATATGCCGGATTCCGAAATAGTCTTGTCGCAGGGATCCCGGACTTGGATACAGTATTGCAGGATTGACTTGTACGCATCATGATATTGGCAAGAATGAAGCACACGCTGTTTATTCCCGCACTGATACGAACGCCATTATGAAAGCCGATACGAGAGTAAAAAAGGTGATTGAGAATGATTGGATGTGCGGTCGCGCCTGGAATAGTATAATCAGTACGAATGGATACATGATCCAGGAAGAACGAACCTGCTGCTGTTCCTGCTGCGACAATACCCATGGCAAGAGCACGATGACGTTTGAAATGATGAGAAACCACCCCCAAGGCTGAATGGTCAAGTCACGAAATTTAATCTAGCATATGAGGAAACCTACAGGGAATATAGACAATTCCCGAAGCAAATCCTGATCCGACACCATGTGAGAGGAAGACCTAGGAACAAACTCAGTGGTACCGTGATCGCTCGGAGCAATGAGTCGTACTTGATACCACTCATTCTCATGACTCAAAGAGAGTAAGAAGACTAGATACTCATGAGCGAGCGAGCATGATAAACACTCTCAAAGTCTGCTTACAAGATAGTGAATGCAGCAAGGTTCCAGCAATCATCATGTGGTGGCTTTTCAAATCGCTGTCAGATTATTTCTTCGCCCGACTGATCAAAGCGTACATACAAGTAGCCGCGATCAAAGAATCTTCCGGCCAAGGGGCCCATGGTGAATATCAGGAATAATTGAATACCCCCAATCCATCTACTCGAGTCGCGTAAGCGACGTGTCATATATAAGAAGATAAGAATTGTCTTCACCCACCCTATCCGAGTTGGTGAGAATTTCGTTAAATAAAACCGAACGTAATAGTCTGCTCCTCCATGAGCCGACGAGTGTCATAGACTGAGATATAGTCATTACTGTCATATGCACCATCAGTTATCAAGTCCGACTCGGGAGATGATCGCGTACCCTTGATATGCCCCAAAGGAAATATTATATCTATCTCCATCAATGGATATTCCTTTAGAGAAAAGAAACCAAAGAACGATCAAAAAACACACCCGAAACTACCAAACTGGATAAGGAATCTGCGAAGATGATGAAGTTCCTGACTCGGGGAGGAAAGCACAACCTACACGCCAGCCAAGGTAAACCACGCTCGCGGTCCACCCTCCTGGGTTTCTTCCACAACAATCATGTTCTCCCCTGCTGGAGGTTTTTTTTCTGTACCTTCTTCAACAACTGAAATGTCACTGCTGGAGACGTACGAGCTGCAGGACATGTCGGAAGTAGATGATGGCGCGAAGAGATAAATAGGAGGAGGAGCCTTCCAGAGGAGAAAGGCAACAAAGCTTAAATACCAGAAGGGGGTTCAGTCGAAAGCATCTCAGAAGATCTCAAAGGATATGACGCTTTCTGCACCAACTGTTATTGATTTCACGAGCCGAGACAACGAAAATATCCTCCGAGATCGGATCATTTTCAAGCCCATTCACATGATGCTGAAAGGATTGTGTTTGACGATACGTGATTAATACGGTGCGTCGGGCACACATGTTAGTCAAATAGTCGGACCGAAGATTCCGTGCGAGTTGTCTGTTCGAAAGCCGTCGCTGGCCATTAGTCGAGAGAGGAAGACCTGAAGGAAAGATTGAACCACAAGAGATGCTCTATCTCATGAAGGTAGATGACTGCGTAAGATGACTGCGTATTTCTTCAAACGTCATGCTGTATGGACTGGATCAAAGCCAAGTACACACGGCATTGTTTTCTAACTTTATTTGATGCTGTGCTTACGAAGCTATAACCCATAGAAACTTTAGAAAAACACTATACATTAGATGTCTATGCTTGTCAGGGTGCACATGAACATTCTACAGCACCATGAGAGCTTCGTCAACAGCTGAGAATTACTCAGTTATACTCTTTTTGAATAGAAAATGTTCAAGAACTGTAAGGGAAACGAAACTGAAAAGGAAAATGGATGCGATAAGAATAGACGTATGTCCGTATCGGAAACGTACTCGGGAAACGGATACTAAAATTTGCACCTGTCAGAAACACAATGGAGTTATCGGCTACATTACGAGAATAAGACGGCTCACCCCAGCGCTACAGTACTCATGAATGGTTGAGAACCCCCGCAGTTCATTCTATCAGCGAAAAGAAAGTAAATACTATTGACATAGAAAGAATTCTGCAGCTGCCTGTATTGAGAAATGTAAGTTTGAGAGCGAAGGGAGAATGTGGGCTAGTAGTCGAAGTGGACAAAGCGACGAACAGAAAGGATGTGATAAAAATAGTTCGTCGTTTCAAACTAATAACACCATCAGATCTCACTCAACAATCTGAGATGACGACGATGACGATATTTACCTCCTTCAACAAGTACTTCTGGGCTGGCTGCCGACAGTTTATATTATTTAAAAGAAGGGTTTGACGTTAATAAAACCCGCAAAGTCTTTTTAAGATTCACCTCTGCTAATTATAGACGCGGGCTACAATGTTTTGCTTTGGATTACATTCTATGACAGAATATGCCGGAAAATACCGGAACCAAGAATTGGGAAGCTATCTGTAACTCACAATGAGTTGCCAAACTTCACCGAATTAATCGCCATGTGATCAGACATTTCCACTGAGGATATCTTCTTTTGTTCCCAAATAGAACACAGGGATTTGGTCCAATGGGGCATCAACGGTGATGATTTTGCCTCCTTTTCCGAAATCTTTGTCCGTCCACCTATACAGCAGAACATCAAATCACAGTCATCAAATCATGGAAGTAGACAAACCAGTGCTTCCAGCTCATGCCACTTGGGGATTTATCCAGCTTCGGCAAATAAACATCTCTTGTCGTTGCTCCCAAGACTCCAACAGGTGCAACGAGCAGCCGTGGGCCTACGAAGTGGGGTCAGTCGACTGGTATATATTCGCCGATAACATACCAAACATAAATTGATGAATGACAGCTGGATCATTTGCTTGTGTTGCACTTTGCACAAATTCGTCAGTGAGCGAGAAGTCGAAGTACAAGGGGCGCATTATAACTCTGCCGGTCTTTTGAAGGTGTTGGAAAAGTTTTTTGATGTAGGGCACCAGTTCGTATCGAAGCGCAATGTACTATCGATTTGCCACTCCTGTGAGTTTTCCCGGGAGTTTGTAGAAGGGTGAGACGGAAGAACCTTTTTAAGGATCACGAAATTCTCTGGGCCGTATGACCATGGCTGGAAAAGAGGAAGCAAACTAAAAAGATATCTGTATGGGGGGGAGGACGCACCTCGTTGGGACAGTCATTGGCATGAGGGAGGGGAGAAGTTGTGGTTAGGTTGCACCCACGCGTTCTGTCGAGGAGACAGATAAGGAAGCATATTGAGGGTTCTTGTGATCACGATCATACCCATGAACCCGAGTCTGGTAGTCAAATATTTTAAATGAGGACATTGTTCAAAGAGCCAGAGTTGACCTACATATGGAAGGAAAACACCCATCCCAAACCATCTCACAAACAACTCTTTTCCCTACAAACATTACACATCAGGAACACTTCCTAAATCTCCGGCTCAGGAAAGATATACTCACTTCGTTGGTATCGATATCTAATCCCGCAAATCCACCGATATCAAGCGTCCACGATGAAATACCCGACGCAGCAATAGACACTCCCGTTGCAATCTGCTGCAATAGCACATCAAACCTCGAATCCGTATCTCCACTCCACAAATACGAACAAAACCTCTGTCCGCCAACAAAGGTACTCCTTGTAAGTGACATGTACTCGCAAGAAGTCGAGGCAGGGTTCCTCTTGGTGAGATTGTTGAATCCCTCTTCTATAGCTTGTTGATGGAGCCACGGGTACATTTTTCCCGTGCCTTCCTGGGTGCCGAGGAAGTATTCAGTGAAGGGACGAGGATAGGGAATAGTTATAAGAGAATCTTGGCCATTGTTGACGTAGAATTCACCAAGACTGCCGCCTGAAACGTAGATCAACTCAAGTGGAAATAGAGGGATGAAGCGAGATATTACCATCTGCTTGGTCAATCCAGAAGTTGTGGATGCCTCTAGAGAAGTAACTTTCATTCAACTGTCTCCCTACGATTTGTGTCAGTCGTTTGTATGATCCGCAAGCTTGCGGGATGGCTTACACAAAAATTCTCTCGCAGCGGGATTTGTAGAATCGACTGTGATCCTAAGTCAACTAGACCCATAAGAGACACCATAATGAGGGGCTAACTCAATCGTGTATAAACGCCTGCAAAGGAATCCGTAACACCAGTGCCGCCTCTCTCCATCGCTAGCAGTCCCCGTTCTTGCAGAGCAAGGTAGTTGACAGACAAATCTTCAACACTAGGCCACAGGGAAACCATCATCTCTGCTCCAGTGAGTTTCTTCACTTCGACCGCCATCGCTGCAGGATCGGGCCAGACGGAGGAATCAAAAGACCTAGATGCCTGTCAGAATATATCTCGTGCCGAGTTATATGGAGACGATAACAATACTGACCAGTCGCCTTGGAACTTCCATGCAAAGAAATCAACAATAATGAGGGACACAGGCACTTGCTCGTCGTGGAATCTTTGGGCAAGGGTCATAATTTGGGTTTGATTGTAGTATCGAAGCTTGGATTGTTGGTAGCCAAGGATGAAATCGGGAGGAGTTGGCTGGCGCCCTGTGATCGTCGGCAACCAAATTTTTCACGATGAATTCAATGAGCCCCACCTGTTACTCCCGTGAATTGCTGTTGCAGGGCATCGTAATCGCCTGCAGGTGCTGCAGTTCTACCGTCCAGGTATGAAGCTCAATGAACCTTGGAGTAATCTGGCCGCAGCACTCACATATAGTAATCGAAGGCAGTAGTCTCGTCAGCTACAAAGCGTGTCTTGAGGCGATCAAATTCTGCATATTCTCAATGAGCTCACGGATATACTTCAGTGAGTGTCGCCATAATTTACCGATCCGGCCATTTCCAGGATAATTCACGAAGATCAGGTACCCCTGCAATGAACACATTCAAGACCCCCTTGACCGGTGGATTAAATACAGACCTTGTTGGACATCCAAACGGGTAAAGTGACGTGCGAATTGTAATTGAAAAGATCAACAACCTGCCCTTTCTTGTTCACGGAGTTGTCCTTACAACAGGCTTGCTGCCCGGTGCCAAAGAACATCTCGTCGGGGTCTGATGAGAACGAGAACTGTGCCTGATATGCACTACCACGGAGACTTTGAATGTAGCTTCGAGCGTAGGGTGACTTGGTGTCCTTGAACTCGCCGGTGAGGGGTATTCGAGTGCCATTGGGTTCAATTCTGTAAAACGAGATTGCGCCGAAAAGAATGTCTACGACGAGGTCGCCATTGCGAATAGTCCCATTTCCCATGAAAGAAACATTAATGGAATGCTCAAGTCCCTTGGAGCTAGGTCCTTCGAGAGGTGGATCGAGGAGAGCAGAGGGTTCATTGCCTGTTGGATCACGAAGGATTGTTGCGCGAACACGGAAGCCGTTAATTCCGAAGGGCTATCCCATGATCGGAAATGAGCATCCAAATGAACAGGAGATAGCTACCTGAATGTAAACGCGTTCAAAACCATTCTGAAGCTTGATCCCGGTCGCATTAGTAGCAAGGCTGACGGAGATTGGGAGCGTAAGCAGACACAACGCAAGATTCCAGAGAAGCATAAGCCAGTACACTGTGGGGGGTCCGACATTTAAATTGTAAGCCCAGCTACAGCCGGGCCGTCAGGTTCAAAAGAAGAGAAGACACCAGATGCATGTGCCGACAACGTGTCAGTTATAGGGGCTGCCTCCCCAAAGCCGCGACAATGGCTAACTCCAAGTGCATGAATTCTATCACAGCATGATCCAATGGCTAGAAGCCTCTCTTACCAATAACATATCAATAGGTTGGTGATGCAGACATTATTATAGGAAACGAACGAGCAGAGCAGATCAACTAGCGAAGGAAGGTGACACTGACACTACCAACACCACACCTCCAAAGACACAGGTACCTTGGTGAATACTACCAGAGATTTGTCTCTACCGAGATCCCCATGCCCATGTGGCAAAGCCATACAAACCCAATTCTGTCCTAGGCCATCTTCTTGGGACACTAAAAGCCATAGCGACATTCTTCGAAAAATGCATTCGCAGATTCCCTCTGACTCGACCCATACCCTCCATCCTAGACAAGCCTCCTCCAGACTTCATGAGTACCGAGACTGAACTACAACTTACCAACTACGATGTAGCGTCATAGTCTGTACAACTCCATTTTCCACTACATTCATCAACACTTTTCGGAACACTTGTCTGTTCCGCCCACTACGTTCACACTTGATTCGGAACACCCAAGGGCAGCCTAGTACACCACTATGTATTCCGCCCACAGTATCTTAGCACTTACTTGCTTGATACTCTTTCTCTCCACCAGATTTCGACTAGTCCACCTGCCCATAGCTATAGTACCCATAGATTGATACTATTTGGTCCTTGCGGCTTTGCCAAATAGGAACCTGTATAACCTCGAAGACGTCACTTGCATGCGGTAATAATAAATGTCACTGGAACAACTATTTGCTACTTCAGTACTTTCTCTTTCAATACCAAACACTTCTGTTGAATTCCCTCCTTCAGATTCTCTGGAATTGTGGTTAGAATTGCTTGCCTCCAATACTCAAGAGCGAAAGCAAGCTTTCTTCGGTAAGCTATTCCCTGTGCTGCACTGATGACTCGCTGATCGACAACAGATGAGCAATTACATTCACTTCTTGCACTTCGTATAGACCACCCTGTCCCTGATGAGCCAGCAGTCCCCTTACATCCTCCTGCGACTTTGATCACATTTCTGGCTCACGTCCAGGTGTCTCTGGAAGCCAGCTACATCTCTCCCGTCCCCATATCCACAGAATCGGACACTGCCTGTCATTTGTTTCCACCTCGCATAGCTTCTCTCGGAGGAGTCAAGTCCTCTGCCCGCCCAGGCCAGTTACATCATCCGTCAATTCTTCCACCTCACACTCCCAATCCTACACCTGCTACGGTCGATGATGATAGAAAATATGCAGCTTCACAGGGCACTTTATTATTCACAGGAATATGGGGTCAGAATGCTGCTGATAGCTCACAAGATGAATTCTTTCTCATCTGGTCTGAACGGGAGAAAGCTTGGGTTGCTGTGTATCGTTTTGCTCTTACTGTCTGTGCGCTTATTTGTCTAACTGGTCAGTTATTGGTATTGATATGACAATTCTTAGCTTTTCTTCGTTTAGATTTCACAAATCCACTTTTATGCCTTACTGTTTCAACGACTCTACGCGAGAAGCCTGTAAAGATGTCCTCAACTCAGCATCCCCTTATTCAGTTTTTGAAGACATTGGATGGTGTTGTCATTCCTGAATCACCCACAGCCACCGATCAAGCTCAATTCCAGGTCAAGGATGACACTTTGGATGGTTTTGAGGAAGTCAACCTCCTCGAGGGGTTGCTAGGAGGTATGAATACTCAATTTTCGCATCATCTTTATTACTTACGTACCATAGGGACCACATTTTCAAACGCGGCGCCCGATATCAACCTTCCTTCAACGCGTTTAGGAACTGTATCTCGTCGAAAGTTATTTTCCCTCCCACCTGCTCATCTCCCCTCCCCCAGTCCGTCTCCCTCTCCTGTGTCCACCGCATGTAAAGCGCAATCAATCCTTCGAAAGTCGTTTCGGAAAACGCTTGAAACAGTATCTGGCTTTCGTGTTCGAATGAGGACCGTGTTCGTTCCTTGTGTCGTTTTGGATACATCTCAAGAAGATCGTGACAAAATTGGAGGCGAGGAGCGGACTGTCGTGTTATGTGTAGAGATCGAGAACTCTGGAGAGTCTGGTCAGGATATTGGATTCGAAGTGGAAAATGTTGAAGTTGTTATCAGTGGTGGTGAGGCCAAAGCGACATTAATCACTTGGGGGCAGGAAAGTTTCACGTCTCAGGAAAATGTCTTCCCTCTTCAAATCACCCAGTGGGCCCAGTATAACCTATTGTATGCAGTCACGTTTCTTCGCTCTCCGGAAGAGCTTGATGCATTCTCCTTTGCGCGCAAAACCACCAGCACAACGCAAGCTGGTCTTCAGCGTGCGGTATCTATCAATATCCATGGAAGACCCTATGTCAAATCTCCCAGTTCAACTACAGTAATATATCCAACGAGTACATTCCCGTCGAAATGGAACTGTGTTCTCGATTTGAGTACAAACCAACCCCAAAGTTTCCATGACCTTGATCCATCGGATCCTTCTACAGCTTATCCCAGTGTTTTGCCTGAGCCTCCGTCTCCATTCCCTACCTTCGGGTTACAGAGCTCTAAAAGGAGTCCTGGCTCGAATGGACCCTTTTCAACACGGACAACATCGAACTATGGCATTGCTCAAGGAGGACAGATTAAGGTGTCCACTCCTCGAATGTTAGCTACTCCTATGAACGCTAACTCACAAAAGATGTCATTATCTGCACAAGTAATTCCCAGTGTGTATGCACGATCACCAACGACTTATGGTGCTCCTCCGCCACCGTCACCTCATCAATCTGATCCTCATAAACATCTTTCTCAGCCTTTGTCACATACACATACACCACCTATGTTCAATAATTCACCCATAACGCCTGCATACCCTGCATTCCCGTCTAAGTCAACCGTCTTACCTATGCCAATTTTGCACGCACCTGTGGTTTCGCAGATAATTGGGGGTATGATTGGACCTACATTGGAAGCTAGGAGAGGGAGGGAGTCTGGCGAACCACTTACGCCTGTTCCTCATCAACATCATCTTGATGCTGGTAATGGACATTTAGGGAATGAGCAGAAGTCGGCTATGGGTGTAATGTATGAGGATATTAGAGATACGATTGTTATTTCGATCGGGTTGTTGGATGTTAACAAAAGTGGTGGAATTGGAAGACGTAAGGCGTCGTCATCAAAAGATAAAGATAAAGAAATTTCTAGGGGCAACAACAACGACAAAGATGAGGGAAAAGAAGAAGTAGAGGTGGATGGAAATTCTAGGCAGCGACATAATCGACAAGATTTGGGACCTGACAATATATACCCTCTTGATTCTTTCACGCTCGACATTTTCGTCTTTAACAAATCTGAACGAACGAGACGATTCGAGATCAATTGTTCCGAGTATAGACGAAAGCGGAAAGGGGCTGATACTGTTGGTGCCGATACTGGACTAGATGGAGGTGTTATTGGGACAGCAAACAAGATGGGATACCCCGGTGTTGTACCCATGGAGGGTCAAGTGCGCATCGGGTAAGTACTATTCTCAACTTTCTCTCTCCTCGCTTTCTTACAATTGTTGTTTTCTAGACCTCTTCTGCCATTAGCTTGTCAATCTGTACGAATGGAGTTTCTCGCTGTGTCGCCTGGCGTACATACAATTGCAGCTTTAACGTTGACAGACATCGAGTCTGGATACTCGATAAATTTGAGGTGTGTCATTAGTCAGGTAGTTTTTTCATATTCAAGTGACATCACCTTCTCTTTCGGCGAGCAGATCCGTGATGGATATCGTTGTTCACAAACCGGATGACTGAAGGGGAAATATCCACCAGTGTTTTGAATGAATCTTGTTAGCTATATTGGAAATACCTAAGTGAGGTCTATTTCATTACAACCAACACATAACTGATCGCATGATATGTGAACTCTGTCAGAATCATCTGATACCACCATCTGGGTACCCTGTGAGTAAGCTGCAGCAAGACCGTGTATATCCAAACGTCATGCAATGCTGTATAGTAGACATCAGAGTGAAGACTCAGCGGTAGTTACAAGACTAACCCCATGTATCCAGAAAATTGCCAGAGTAAACTTACCATTACTCGAAACAAATCAGCATTCACATACTGTTGCGATGAGACCCTTGTATCACGAAATGTTCATCAATCAGGGGAGTGTCCATCATAAAATGTATCAGGCAAAAGACAAAGACTTTGTCGAGAGCGCACAGTCATCCTTGTTAGTGGTTTCGGTGGATTTATTTCTAGTGTCGGGAAAGAGTGACAGTCACTGGGACCGGTCAACTACCGAGTTGTAACTCTCGATAGGTAGAACATAACATACATACTATTATCCAGTTCAAAGCGATGCGTACATAGACATTGAGTGGACTATTCCGCGCTCGCCTAGCTCTCCAGGCGCTTTCCAGGCATGCAAATAAGAAAATTACAAGAAAATTGTAACTCCATGGAAGCTCAGTTACTCATGGGCCCATATGGGAACCATATGGTTTCTTTACCTAGACTGTCTTCGTAACCCGTACAAAGAACCAATAAATATTTTATATCAAAGCAAAAAGCGGGTATACAAACAACGACGAAACGAATTATACAAACTACGTCCTGAAGGAAACAGGAGCTGAAAAACAGGCTAGTCCCATAAAAGAAAGAATAACAAAAAAGAGAATTACAAAAAGGGTAAAGTGTTATGGTGTGGTAATAATGTTCTCGACGGAACCAAAATGGAACGGGTGTTCGAGATGACTATGGGCATTGCGGAGTGTGGATCGGGTCAGATGGATGTAAGAGAGTCGTTATTACGTGTCAGTTTGTTGACGGAAGAAAAGGTTGCGCAAAATGGAGAAGAGTATGCATATCATGATCTTGCATGTCGTTACATGAAGCATTACACCATGGAGGCAGACCGACGAGTGTACTGCATCTGTGATCCAGTCTTTGGCCTCGCTGGAGGTCGCTGTGCAGGTTTCCGGAAGGTCTGAAGATGAGAGAACGATGTTGAGAGGCTGTGAGAATAATGGGATCAAAAAGTGACACTTACATGGCGCGACATAATCATCTTGGCCATTGACACAGGTTCATCTGACTGGAACATGGCCGGAACTGATAATCGAGTATGACTGAGTGCAGGAATAGAAAATGAAGCCGAATGAAAAACGTACGCGGATGTTCAAAAGCAGGACCCTTCCTCCGACCAGGTTGCCAAGGCTGAACAATAGGCTGTTTCGGTGGAACAAAGTCAACAACCTGACCCTTCATGTCACTTTCATTGAGCTTGAATGAGACTGGAAGAGCAGGAAGATTTCTCCATGAGAAAAGGGTCAATCTCCGCGGCAGCAACGAGGGTGGTGAAGCGGACTGCTGCTCTACATTCTTCTGGTACTGCACATGCACTAATGCCTGTTTCTCCGACGAAGACGATGTCCATGACCATAGAAAGAGCAGGGCAGCTCTTATGAAAGCCAGAAGGAAGACAGAGATCAGGAGAGACAAAAGAATAGAGGAGTGGGAAGAGAGAGGAAAGGAGACATCAGACATGTGAAGCCTGGAAGAGAGCCGTATGAACATGGCTATAACCGGGGACTCGACGTGGAGAGGAGGCGTCGAGAAGAGTGGAAAGAAAGAGGAATTACTGCCTTATGATTCCCGGAACTTGCCGAGAATGTTTTCCCACACCTGCCACCATTAACGACGTTCAGATACCCGATATCGAATCAAGGCTCTTGCTTCGGACGAATAGATTAAAGAGAATGTAATAACTGACCATTCACCTAAACGACTCGGTTATGGTGAGACCGTGCTGCGCATCAGTTACTGTAATCCACACCCGATGCAGTGGCAGCGCCGATCCCTGTCTGGCATCAGGATTCTGGGAAACGCAAAAGAGAATTAAATACGCCCCGTGAAATTCTCTCTCATCTGCATTCCCTTCGTCAAGACAATTCATATATCATACGTTTATATTAGCGGACAGGAGAAGCCAGGTCCCCTCCTGATCCAAACCTTGCTTGCCTCCTCACCATAGGAAATGATTGATTCTTCGATGCTATTCGTTTACGCTCACTGGTTCGACCTAGAAGAAGAAGTGTTACTTGCTATACATGCTCTCATTTCATGAACTACATGAATTCCAAAAGCTGCTATATTACAGTGGATAGTTTCTAGTTGTGATGAAGTGTTAAATAGCTGCTTCCCAGGAGATCGTTTCCCATCCCTTTAGCAAATCGCTCTAGGACCCCTTGATTCATTACACCATACTTGAAGCTACTATTACACAGTCCCGTCTTCCCATTCGCCTGCGTGTTGTGTATAGAAGACTCTGCAACATTGTCATTCGGCCACTTCCAAATCACTTAGGCTGCAATATCCCAACGTTCTGGTGCATACCATTCCATAGTGGCGCTGCTTGAGCACGACTGTATAGCATGAAAATAGTAAGGCAATACGGCCCTCGAGATGTGCGTGTGGAAAAAGCAGACGAACCTGAGCCTGGTCCACAGGAACTCAAGATCAGGGTACGTCCACTCAATTCGATATTCGTGTTTCTTTTTCCGGAATTCCATGGTTTTTATCTCAATGCCATGGGTTGATTGAGCTCAACAGGTTGCATGGTGAGTACATGGGCGCTCGTTTCCAGAAATTTCCGCGTTGTCCGATATCTCAAACCATGACAGGAATGCGCGTAAGTTCAAACACAACCCCTACTGAACATAATGAACTCATGCCTCGGTCTCTGGATATCCTAACCCGGGTTACACAAAGTCAGCGTTAACGATCTGCAAACTTTTCTCTCACCTGGGATTAGATTGAAAGCGTGGCCAACGCCACTAGGACACGAGTTCGTTGCTACCTTTCTCTACTTTACCCTTTCCATATCTTCTAGCTGACATCGAATCAATAACTTGGCGTGTGCCATCTATTTAGATTTTCCGGGACGATCGTTGGTTTGGGAAGAGAGATCGACGAAGAGGATTGGCCTATTGGAACTAATGTTGTTGTGTAAGTGTACGAGATGCACGTTCTATTTTAATACGAGGCATTGCTGAACCGAGAGGTTCTGTGTTTTAGGGACCCTTTGGTATCGTGTATGGTCACCAACAAATGCGATGCCTGTGCATCAGGACATCGGAATAGGTGCTCAAGGGCCAATTTCATTGTGAGTTTATCTTGATTTGACTGTTCTATCTCCTTGGACTTGGACTGTCATTCAACCCGAAAACTCATTCACGCTCTACGCAATTTACTTTTTTCAAGGAGAAATCTGGAGATAAGAAGGGCGGAGGTCTGGCGGAATACGTCACTGTTGATATTCAACATGTTCACAAGATTCCAGATGGTATATCGTGTACGTCCAGAACACTTTTTGGTGGTCGTAGACTGAACTAATCACGAAGTCGTGTAAACCTCTGCAGTGGAAATCGCAGCTTGTGTCGAATCTGTAGCAACTGCATGGCATGCAGTCAAACGTGCAAATTTCAGAAAAGGGGATACAGCACTGATATTAGGCGGAGGTCCAGTAAGTCCTCTCAATCATAGCAGAGCCATGGGAACTGACCTCATTTTACTTCATAGACAGTTCTATTTATCCTGCGCGTTATTCGGTAAATACAAATTCCTCTCAACTAATCCTCTGAGCCTCCTCAGCATCACAGTTCACTCTCACCAACATCTTTCATCCTCGTGTCCGAATCCTCCTCGGAATACCAAACGCTTGCCCTCAAACACGGTGCATCAGAAGTCCTGGGCCCATTACATACAGACTTTGGCGTAACAGGAACCATCTACAAGGCTACAGCAGGATTTGGTGTTCATGTGGTCTTTGATACAGTCGGTACGCAAAGGACAGTGGATTCCGCTTTGTTATGTTTGAGAACTGGAGGGACGTTGGTGAATATGGTGGCGTGGAAGACAAATGTGATGATGAATATGAATTTTCTGTTCAAGGAGATCACAATTACTGGTATGTTTTCTTCTTTTCTGAATAGGATTGAGTTTACGACGGATGAGTAGGTGCTGTGGCGCATGATAATGTCCATCCAGAGGCTATAGAAGCTATTGCGAGCGGTCGAATTCAAGGACTTGATGATCTGATCACTGATAGAATCGAAATGGAGGATATCGTGAAGAAAGGGTATTTGACACTACTCAACGAGGGTGATAAGCATAGTAAGTCCTCGACATCGCTTCTCACCAACATGAATTGACAAGACCAAAGTCAAGATCCTCGTGAGGTTGTGTGATTCACCACCTCCATTCCCAGAAGAGCCTACTTCAGAACCATCATCAGGGGATACGCAAGCCAAAGACAAAACGCCCATATCAATTACTGAGAACAAGCAGGGACAGGAGTCGAAGTTAGTGGAAAATTCGCCACCACAAGTAGATGTTGAAACAGAACAAAATACTGCTACTGCTAAGTCCGACACTGTTCCTATAATAAAGAGGTTGACAGGGAAGAGGCCAAAGTTGTCGAGTATTAGAACAAGATTTATAGAAGTCACCGAGTAGAAGAGTGCTCTAGCCTTGATAGACTATGTAAATGCGTGCCTTATAATATGATATGACTCTTGTAGACTGAATCAGCACATGACAATCAGGCAAGGATGTAGTGTTCACTCCAATTCTTGTGCATGTATGGTAATGCCCGGCAGAGAAGACATCAGAACCTAGCTGCCTGTCTCGCCATCTCATCTGCTAACTGGTTATCCTCCTTTGGTACCCAAAAGAACTTGACAAAAACCCAATAAAGGTCCTCAAGCTCGTCGATCAAGCCATCCAACTCTTCAAAATCCTCTCTATTCACTACCTCACCTCCTCTAGAATTCCTCCAACCATTGTCTTGCCACATGTAGATATGCCGTGTCATGGCATCTACCAAATACTTTGAATCAGATATGAGAAGGACAAGTTTGGTATTTAGCTTTTCTTGATCCAATAGTCCCTTTACTTTAACAAGGGCAATAATAGCGGCGTTAATTTCAGCACGCTGGCTAGTCTGTGGTCCATTTTGACTTAGGGCTTCAGAGAAGTTTTCGCGTGACGAAGGACCAAAGTAGACTCCCGAACCTCCTTGAGCCCACGGTTTCCCGTTAGCACAACATGCGCCACCAATACGAATGGCAATATGACGGCCAACGTTGACCACTCCACCCCTCCTTTTTCGAATATTACTGAACGCTCTACGATTCCGACTGAATATGATATCGGCCAAGGTAGAGTTTCCAATGCGAGGAGGTATGAAAAGGCGGTCTGATGCCATTTGGGGATTTACTCGTTGTAATGATCAATTGAAGAGGCTAGCTGTGGTTTGTCTGGGTGCCTTGGGCTTTCACTGCAACGTGGGTTATAGATCAAGGTTGGAAAAAAAGACTTTCTAGGCCTGAATTAAAGTTAAGGTTCAAGGGTGCTTGTTACGAAGTCCTAGGACTGGAACAAAGGATGTATAGTGAACCAGACTGAGCTTAAGGCTTTTACAAGCCCTATGTATGCCAATTCCTCGTGGTCTGTACTCGGGTTGCAGTGACTGCGAGGACTACAGAAAGTGCTGCAATGGAACTAAATACCTATCTAAATAAGTAAAGAGAAAAGTCGTAACATCACCCCTCCTGGGGTCGTGTCTTCGCGGCATCACTGTACGATCTCTCTGGGACTCTGATTGTCGGCGTCTGGGTGATTTCGATGGAAAACTCTTTGGCGCTCCTTTCAGGATGTTGCTTCGGTCTTCCCAAGTTGACTCCTCTGAGGGTTGTCCCTTCTACTTTACCAGGTATTGAAGTCTTTCTCCTCTCCACCTTGAATTCAGACCCATCAGATCAATAATCGTGGTCACCTTTTTCCAGATCTTCGAACATATGGTTTCATTGACTGGGTGTAAGTTTCTTCCGAATTCGAAGTTCGTGATGTGCCAACCTTTTTGACAACTGGAAATGCTAAGGAACTCTATAGCTGCAGCGTGCAGTGTGGACAACTGGCTGCTTATGTAACAGGGCACCACTCTACTGGGGCTATAACAAGCACACCTAGGTTCTCTCTTTATTATAATAATGAAGTAGTCTTGCTCTCTTAAACAGCAACTTGTTGGTCAGTCTATTATTAATACTTGAGGCATCAACCCAAGTGAAATCTTCTTCCTTTATCTTCTCTCACTTTGCTTCTATGTTGTAGCAACCATAATTGTGATGACTTAGGTGCTGTATATTATTTTTATTTTATATTATAAATTTTTTAAAATCAACTTATTACAC
>Ga0157366_1000519_pt1 | contig 16954 bp, 13 predicted proteins | sample AttbisABBM1_FD_113149 | JGI IMG/M metagenome (GOLD analysis project Ga0157366, IMG submission 113149) | Fungus gardens microbial communities from leaf cutter ant in Botucatu, State of São Paulo, Brazil - Atta bisphaerica ABBM1 | ecosystem: Host-associated > Fungi > Mycelium > Unclassified ...
ATTTTTAGAACAACTCAGGTTAGGGGTTATCAGTCACGCTGTCACATCAGTCACAACTTGATGGCGTAGTCACAAGACTGATCACGGGACTTAGGAGAAGGACGTAGAAGGAACTAGAACAAAATGACATCATACAACATGGACACCACATGTTGGCCTCATGTATTACTCATGGTCATTTAGGGTAGGGTGCACAGTTGTTAGCATGGACCATGGGGATTAGTATATAAGGTAGACTACTCTGTACTTGGAACTCTATCGAGTTCTCTTGTGTTTCTCTAATATAAGAGTTGTTCTTATTTCCAACCCTAAGGAATAAGTTCATAACAGCTATGTGGTCACAGTAGAAGAATATAAAATGTTCTAGTATGATGACATTACACAATATATTTAAATATGTTGGCCTTAATGTTGTAGAAACCACTAATCACAAAGACTAATAGTAGTGCAATGAGTAAATCTCTTATTAAGATATCAAGTAGGGATTAGAAAAGAACTCAACAAGGAGTTTCTGATGTATTGCTATTCTATTTATATTATAAATATATGGTTCATGCTAACAATAAATAACCCTACCCTAATGTTCATATATCATCCATGCTTCTACCATATGTCAATCCTTATGTCTTTCATAAGGACACTATACCATGTACATGTACTCTTATATCATCTTTCTAGTCTTTTCTCTCAGAGTCTAGGCTTATGACCTCACATCATGTGATATGTCATGTGACTGCAGTCACATACCTCTTCATTGTTAAAATCAAAAGAAAAGAAAAATCAAAAGAAAAGAAATATTAAATCAAGAAAAATAGATAAAAGCAAAATAAAATTGTTAGTATCTTAGTGTACTATAACACTTAAGGCTAATACATGGCCATTTAGGGTAGGCTAAAAGTAGTAGAGCATAAACTATTAATGTTTAGTATATAAGATAGATAATCTTATACAGAGTTCTCTATTGGGTTCTCTTGTGTTAACCTAATATAAGGTTCATTTGCTTAACAAATCCTAAGATCTTGAGTTTGTAACATTGGAGAGTATGGATAAAGGATAGAAGATTATCCATAGGTTGGGGTAGATATGATCAGAATACAAGATGTGACAAGATAAAATTAAAAGAAAAAGTCTATTTTTCTAAAAGAAGAAATTTAAAAAAAAAATACTATTATAAGATACTTTAATATTTCTTTTCTATCTTATTTTTATCTCACTTACTTAATTAATTAATTAATATTATGTGCCTGTAGGAGAGATTACTTGATGTAATATCACTAAAATATATGATAAAATATATAATCATAGTCATATAAAATAAAAAATAATGAAATTGTTTAGTAGAAATTTGTTAGTCTTAACTCTGAGCCATATTTGTTTTCAACATAGCTATTTGGCCTTATTTACATCAAATTCTATGGTCATTCATACTTGTTTTCATTATATTAGGTAAGAAATATAACCAGAAAAGAAAACTATTTATATATTAGGCATGGTTTACATCTAAAGGTGAAAGTTCACAGAGTTAGCTTGGAAATACACAGAGTATAAAAACTCCATGCAATGAGCTTAGTAATGTGAACATTTTGGAATAACCTTGGTCTCAACTTATATGTTGTACCTCCTACAAGCTATATAGTTGTAATTTTAGAAAATGGTCTTATAAGAAGTTAAGGAGTTATAAGGAGAGGAGTCAAGTATATTACTATTGATACCAAAGATTTAGCATCAACTTTAATCAAGTATCAGGCTAGTTATTTCAAAGTAATCACCAGCCTTAAATATATAAAGTAACAAAAGAAGTAATTAAAATAGATCTCTAAGCAGATTTTTCAGTAGTAAAACACTAAATAGGAGTTTAAATTGGAAAGGAGAAAACTCCACATAAAGTCTAAGTAATTTTGTGGAGTTTGAATGAGATAATTAGGTATTGGAAACAGATAAAGATAATTGCAGATTTTGACTCAAATAAAGCCAAATAACCATGGGGATTTGATATTGTATTGAAGTCAGATATATTTTGAAATTTGGAATATAACAATTATAGACTTTAGAGTAAGAATAGAAGTAGTATATACAGACTATGTGCAAAATGTATAAATAGTAGCCCAATCTAACAGAACTCCTTGTTGAGTTTTCTTGTTAACCTTACAATGTCATCATAACTGAGTAGTTACTATAACATACTATTACAATCAATCTTAGATTCTTCTAGAGTTTTGGTATAACTCTATATTTCTGTCTTAGAAATCCTAGTAAGATAGCTATTGTAAGAAAACTAGTTCTTTTATACTTTTAGTTGCCAAACTCTGTTCATCTCCTCTTATTTACTACCAATCATAGAGCATTCTTATTTATATTGATACTATCATTCTATATATAAACAGCTGTTTTATCTAATAAGAATAAACTGTTAGAGTACTATTTTACTAAAATAATAAAACTTGATTTTTTTCTTGATTTTTGAAGTATAACTTCATACTTTTGTCCCAGTTACTCTAACAGCTACTCTCAATCTAATTTTGTCTATTCCAATTTGACAGAACACAGATATTATAAACATCCAATGTTAATATCATATTAGCAAGAAACTATTAGAAATAAAAGAACAATCTAAATAAGTTAGTCTAGAAAGGTAAATATACTTAGCTCATAACTTGTCAGAGTTGAAGGCAGTGGACTTGAGAAAACTTTTGTTATGACCTTAGCTTGGAGCTCAGACTACACTTAGGCAAAGATTTAAAAGTAAGAGAAAGGATTTGTGCAATTGGTAAAATATAAAGATACAGGAATATATCTATACTATATATATAAGGCTAACATGAGGAAAAGGTCCATAGTACACAAGGTAACCAAGTCATAGAACAATATGGAAAGAGTAAGGATACAGCACCTACTATATGAGGTGCTGACTGAGACTACTCCAGCATAGCTAATCATATCATCATTGCCCTATGCTCTAGTCCATGCTGAAAACATAAGATATCAATAATAACAACTTTTTTTATTTTCTTCTCTATCTTATTTTCTTTTCCATTTTCATTTTATTTTATTTTTGGACTTAGGGTTAAGGGTTAGCATGACTGTCACATACACAATCACATCTCATATAAAACATTATAGAAGGTTCCAGAACAATGATATCATCCCACATATCAATGACATATAGTACATATCATGTGTTCTTGAGGATAGGCTAGGTTAGTATAGCTGTATATAAGATAGATACTTTGTAACTGGAACTCCATTGAGTTCTCTTGTATTAACCCTAATACAAGGTTCTTTCTTTAACTTCACTCTATAAGTTTTAAGTTGTAATATAAATACAAAAGATGTCAAGATCGTAAGAAGTGGACTTAGTTTTTATTATTATTATTATTATTATTATTTTCATTTTCATTTGATTTATTTTCCTTTATTCTATTTTTAGAACTTAGGGTTAGGGTCAGTGACAACATCACTTGGTCACACATCAGTCACATCAGATGATACAGTGACAGTGACAGTGACAAGTCATAAGACACATAGAAGGATATAGAACATTCTGGAAGAGATGATGTTATACAATGTATGATATACATGTTAACCTTGAAGCATACACATAGTCATTTAGGGTAGGCTAGAAATAGCTTGCATAGACTATTAGATATTTGTATATAAGGTAGACAGTCTTGTACAGAGTTTTCTATTGAGTCCTCTTGTGTTAACCCAATACAAGATTCTTTTACTTGACCAACTCTAAGGTCTTGTGATTGTAGTAATTATATAGAAAGGATATGGGCTCCAAGCCTTTTTGTTCTTGGCTTGATCTATCTACATAGAGTTGTTGTTTGAAGTTTGGATTCTGTCTATATAGGCTACAAACAACATGTTGGAATATGTAGAAGATTCCCTGGAATTATTAGTACTGGTGGATTTTGATCTATTTCTGGAAGTAATAGTTTTAATATCTATATATATAGTAGTAGAAATTATTGAAGAGATATTTTGAAGATTTATGTTAAGAGGATATACTATATTTGCTAATTCTCTACTGGATGCTACCATATGAGATAGTAATGAACTTTAATACTAAATTCTAACTCTAAGTACCAATTAATAAAATAAATAGAAAAGAAAACAAAAATTAATAGAGTCTACTATTTTCAACTCTAACCTCACTATCAGGAGTATAGTATGAAGTGTATATATAGCACTGGTCAGATATCTTTAGCATAGCTAGTTTAGTGACTAATCTATTTTTAACATAATATCAAGTTTTCAAACAGTTGGTAGTTTGACTCTCAGTAAAACCATTCTCTATAAAAATGAACAATTGTTAGCATAGAAGTATGATATGGTCAAAAGTATTATTAGAGATGGTACTAGTTACTTAACTATGTATCTTTATTAGACTAGGTACTTTGTAAAAAGTTTACCAAGTCTTTTAGAAACTTCATAGGAATTATGTGCCTTGAAAGAGGGATATTATCAGAGGTATAGTATAAAGTATATATATAATACTAGCTAGATATTAAGGCCAAGCTTAATATTGCACACTTTTAGTACAACTGGTTCAGTAACTGGTCTATTCCTAATAGCTATCTTCATAAGTTTTATTTTCACTTGGTTCTCTAAAATAACTAGTTCTTGTTATAATTCAAGACTTAAAGTGTCAAGTTGAAGAAAGAATCTTGTATTAGAGTTAATATAAGAGAACTCAATAAAGTTCTAAGTACAAAGTATTTACCTTATATGCACTAAGCTAGTAATCTGTGCAATATTATATCTAATCTATACTAAAGGCTATATGTTATCCATAAGATTAACATATAATAAACATATTATATAATATTTAGAAACTTTCTATGCTCTTCTGTGTGATATGTGATATATAACATTATACTATAGCTCTAACCCTAAGTCTAAAATAAGAAAATAAATAAAAAGTCAATTGAAAATGAGAATGAAAAATAAAAGAAACTAAGTCTATTATATCACAAACTTCATTCAACTTGTATCTTCATAACTAGTGGACTGATTCTCACAAACCAAGTTATACTAGAAAGTCCAAAATAAGGGCTATATTACAAAATGAACTACTCACTTATTTGTGATATCTAAACCTTAGGTGCACTCTCAGAGGTTTAGGAGTGATTCAGAAGTTCAATAATGATGATAATGATGATTAAAATCAATATAGATGATAAAGAATAAAGATTGATAATAAATGATGTTGTTAAGTCTAAGGTCTAATCCCCAGACATGTCAGAGTTGTGAACAATGGACTTAGTTTTATTCTATTTTTCTTTTCATTTTATTTTGAGTTTCTATTCCTTTTTCTTTATTGTGGACATAGGTAGAGAAGACAAGACATGATGTCACAGATCACAGTCACAGTCACAGTCACATAAGTCACATGCTCATGTGATGCAATGGAATAACATAGAATTTTCTAGAAATAATGATGTCATACAGCATGATTAACACATGGTTATTAGAGTAAGGCTAAAGAAGTATAGCACAGACTATCAGTAGTTTGTATATAAGATAAATGTCTTGTACTTAGGAACTCTATCAAGTTCTCTTGTGTTACTTAATACAAGAGTATGTCTTTTGCATAACTTAAAGCTTAAGCCATAACAAGATATAGAGGTATATATACAAAATAGTGATGGTCTGTATACAAGCTGTTTCCATCACATGATCAAAGCTCATACCTGATAGTAGCTGTTATCTGTCACAGCAGCTGTCAGACTAATTTTAGAAGATAACTAATTATGTCACTACATTGATATGCTTGTATTTCTATGAATACTTATTGCTATGAGATATACTATATATTATAGTTACTAATGACCTGATATCTCAGTTGTTTGTTGTTACTTTTGTATATCCTATATATATTTTATTTGAAGCTTTACAGTACAACTTAGTTTGTGAAAATTAGTCCACTAGTTGTGGAGATACAAGCTGAATGAAGTCTATGACAGGCTATTTGTATATATACAAGATGTACTAAAGTAATAACAGATATCAGACCATCAGTAACTATAAGTTTCATTAGCTATTAACTGAATATATTCATATAATCAAACTTATGTTGGAAAGTACTCATTAAACTGTCTCTAATAATATATTATATATTATATGAAAATTAGTATTTATAAAGATGTAAGTATATTAATATAGTGATATAATTAGTTACCTTCTAAAATTAGCTGGATATCTAGTATAATAAATAAAAGTTCTATTAGGTATAAGTTTTGATTATGTAATAGAAATAGCTTGTATATAGACCATTACTATTTTATATATATACTTTTATGTCTAAGAACTTAGATTTAACAACATCAATTATTATTATTTATTCCTCATCATCATTGACATCTGTATTTAGCATCTTTCTTTCTCTTTTACCACCATCTTGCATGGTAGTGCCTATTAGGGAACTTGGGAATATAATACTTTCTACTGTAACTACATGTTCTACTACTAACAATATGGCTTCTGTCAAGATCGCAGAAAGTGGACTTAGTTTTTCTTTATTTTCTTTATTATTTTTATTTTATTTATTTATTTATTTTTCATTGTTTCTATTTTTAGAACTCTAGGGTTAGATTAAAAGTGATTGGTCACACTGTCACATCTGATGGTGTGGTCACAACATTGATCACAGAACTTAAGAGAAGGAAATAAAAGGGTCTAGAGCAAAGTGATGTCATACAACATAGATACCACATGTTAGCCTCATGCTTCACACATGGTTATTTAGGGTAGGGTGCACAGTAGCTAGCATGGACCATCTGTAGGAGTATATAAGGTAGACTATTTTGTCAAGAGCTCTCTATCGAGTTCTCTTGTGTTTCTCTAATATAAAAGTTGTTCTTTTGTCTAACTCTAAAGACCTAAGTTCATAACAGCTTCGATTCAAGACATTGACATGGTTGTTGACCCTTTAGACAATCTCTTTGATATAGGCGACAACTTTGACGAGGTAAGAGGTTACTCCTTAGCACTGAGTATACATAGGCCTAGATCTCTATCAATTTCTTTGAGTGATTGTGATGAAGAATACCAAGTATGAGTCAAGAGAGAGAGTGACAGGGTGGATGAAGATAAGCCTATCACCTCTGTTAGCAGCATTCAGATTGAGTATGCAACCCAGGAGGGGCAGAATGGTCTAGTTAGTAAAGTAGCTAACAATACTAATAATATGTATCAACAACATATATCAAACAAGGACCTGGCCTCAAACCTACTACCTAGCAAAAATGTGTTCAACATCTAGTTGAATTACAACACTAATTAAGCTCTGGACCCAGAGTCATGGGATAGTGAATTCTATGCAGTTTCTTTGCATGAATCTATGGAACACTTAGCATCTGACGTCAAGAACATCAAAGACTCCCTGTGTAGGATGTGCAAATATATCCAAGATAAATCTATCATCAAAGAAAATCCTAATAGTATCAAAGATCTAGAAGGTGTTGGCAAAGCAGTATGGGATTTTCTCTCTGCTATTTATGATTTGCACTGGAATAGCCTCTATGTGGACAACTCACTCCAAGACATCATTCAGAAGCAAAGTCAAATCTAAATTTAATCCCCAGGTCACTAAACCATTAGTCAATAACAAAGGTAAGGAGTCTGTTAAACCCTCTTACATTTCTCCTCTTCTCCCACCTATTCCGGTGAAGATACTTAAAGAAGTCAATGAGATTTCAAAATATTTCAAGAAAAATGATAGCCCACAGAGAAATTCCAATGCTCAGGCTTCTTCCAAATCTCAAAACTCTAACATTGTTATGAACACTCTCAAAATCAAGGAAATGTTCCCTAAGCTCCAAAATCAAAAAAATTGATCAGGTTCAGAAAATCATTAATGGCAGTGAGAGCAAACCAAAGTTCCACATCAATATGACTACCAAGAGCCCTTCCTATAAGCAGATTATTGTTCCCATGAGCAATGAGACAGCCAGAAAGTATGCCAAGGATACAAGCATGCATATCATCAGCATTAATTGTGCACTCAAAAAAATCAAATCAAATATTATGGCCAATTTCATACATGTCAAAGACAAAGACATTGTCATCTCTACCAACAATGTTGCTTCACCCTCTGATTTACAGGGAATTGAAAAATGTGTCAAGAGTTCACTTCTTAACAATGCTGATCAAATCTCTCCCCCTAGACTCTCTCAGTCAAAATCCTACCTCAAGATCATAGGAATTCCTTACTTGAACGAGAAATCAAACATGCGTATCCTGCCTGAAGACATTGAGAAGATCAAAGAAGAGTAACCTATGTTCTCATACATTCAAATGCTTGAACTGTAAAGATGACTATCAAGCCAACTCAAATGAATGCCCATTCTGGAAGCACAGATTCAACAAAGAATGGTACTCTAAAGAATATGCCAAGATTCAGGACAACTGAAAAAACTCAACTTGTTCAGCCATGAATGGTAATGTGATATGATTGTGAAAGACTTGAAGATTTTTTCTTAAAAGAACAATTTCATTATCAACACTATACTTGAAGTCAATTACAATTTTGACATTATCTTCATCCAAGAACTGTCTTGAACAACTATCAGGTCTATTCCCAGCTCAGAGAACTGTGAAGGCATTCCTTTGGTAGGTGTTTCAAATCACCTATATTAGCTTACCTTTGCTAGAGAATCTAACTCAGTGAATGACTCCCCTAGAGTCATCATATATGTTAATATCAGACTTTTATCCCTTTGATTGTCACTTTGTAAAGACATTATTAGTCACAAAGATATTCTTCTTGTTTCTTTCTTCAACAATAATGTCAATTTTTGGATCATGAACATTTATTTGGATTCTTCTCACTCTGCCTTGAAGTATCTTAAGGATTCTGAGACAAACATTCAAAACCTTCTCATTATGACTGGCAATTTTAATATTTGAGACAGTATCTGAGACCCTTCTTTTCCTCATCACTCTTCCATTAGTGATAGTCTTATTATCATAGCTGATTCCTTCAACTTGGATTTGTCAGTTCCAACTAACCAAGTTCCTACCAGATATTCAAATACTGTTGGTGAGTCAAACTCAGTTATTAATTTGATGTTCCTGCATAGTGGATCATCTGAACTCAATAATCACTTGATCTACCCTGATTAGCAACTTACCTCTGATCATGCCCCCCCTCACAGTCTCCATCCCCATTGTGGAAGAAAATATCAACTTATCCAAGTTCTCTATTACAAAGAACAGTAAAGAAGAAGTATTGTTCATCAAAGATGTCTTGTCCATTATCAAGAATCTTGACATCTCCAACTTATCTGACATTGACAAACTTGAAGACATTGTCAACACATTTGCTTTGTATACTGAATGTGCATAGGGGAAGGATTCCAAGCTCATCAATATTGCTCATCAATATTACAAGGCATTCTAAGAGCTGGTGGAACAAGGAGTGTAATCAATCTTTGAGAAACTATAAGGCATCAAGAAATCTTAAAGACCAGAAAATCTTTAAGAAAATGGTCAAAGCTACCAAGCAGTCATTTTTTGATCTTAAAATCCAAGAAATCACCAACAAAAAACAAGGATCTTGGGAACTTATGAGCTAGGTTAACAAGTGCAAATTGCCAGCCATTGAAGCCATTAAATACAATGATTAACTGTGTCTAACCATTGATGACCTTTGGAATGCACTTCATTCAACATTCAACACTGCCCTTCATCATCAAGTTGATGTTAATATCCTTGACAAAATTGTTGATAAGTCATCCTCCTTATAGGCCTTGTTTTCTAAAGTAGAATTTAAGAGTGCTATCACTAACTGTAGCAACTCCTCCACTCCAGGACCAGATAAACTGTTGTAGAGCCACCTCAAAATTATCCTCAAAGATGATGACTGTCTAAGCAATATTATCAGTATTGCTAATGCATGTATCAATTTAGGTTACTGGCCATCTCATTTTAAAAGATCAACAATGGTCATTATCCCCAAGTCTAACAAACAATTGTACAACTCCCCTAAGTCATTCAGGCCAATTGTATTACTCAATACTGTGGGCAAATTAATTGAGAAAGTCATTGGCAAGAGACTTCAGTTCCAAACCACTTCAAACAATTTCATTCACCCAAGTCAACTAGAGAGTTTAAAATTTAAATCTATGATAAACATGGGTGTGGCACTAACACACATTATTCATTCTGGTGGGGTCAAATAACTTTTGACAAGCACACTTGCATTTGTTATTGTTCAGTTCTTCCCATCCCTGAACTATCATATCCTTACTCTCATTCTGAAGAAAGCAGGGCTTGACAACTATGCCATCAACTTTTTTGCTAATTATCTCATGGGCAGAAAGACAAACTATTTCTGGAACAATTTCACTTCTCCTTTATTCAATGTTAATGTTGGAGTAGGCCAAGAGTCTATGCTTTCTCCTATATTATTGGCTCTTTACCTTTCACTGTTTCTTTATATTCTTGAGAAATGTCTTAAACATCTCAAAATTCCTGTTTCCTTCATTTCTTTTGTTCATGATGATCTCTTCATTTCCCAGAGCAAATTGCTCCATATTTCTAACTGCCATCTGTTTTGTAGTTATAATATAATGACAATTTTTCTCGAAAAGTTTGGTCTCATAGTAGAGCATTCCAAAACTGAAGTCTTTTATTTTAACAGATCTCAAGGCTCCTTTAACCCCCTGCCTCTTGACCTTTTACCTATTGGAGGAACTGTCTTATGACCCAAAAATACATGGAAATATCTGGGTTTTATTTTTAATAGAAATGTCAATTTCTATTCCAACAAAGTGATGTTCACGGTCAAGTATATGAAGATTCTTGGCAACTCAAATCTAGGTATCAATCCGATACAAAAGTATCTTCTCTATAGAACTTGTGTTCTCTCCATCACATTATATAGGTTTCAACTCTGGTTCTACAATCATGCTCCCATGTTATACCATTTGAAAATACTAGGAAAAATGCAAAGAAGAGCTGCCATATGGATTTTAGGGGCCTTCAAAATCTTCCCTTTGTCCGGTATCAAAGCCATTGCAGGACTTATACCCATCAAACTCCATCTTCAAAAACTTGGTGGAAGATCACAATTACAAGTGTATTTGCTCCCTCCTAATCATCTCATCCAATTACTCATGGATTCATCTCAGAGCATATCCACTTTACAACATTTAGTGTCACTCAACTCTCTCACTAGCCATCAATGCTCCCTTATCAAAAGCCACTTAGTTGACATGGTTAATAGGTGTAATGGAATCTTTTCTTATTTTACTTCTCTTCATTCTGAATTCTCTCCTTGTCATATAATTATTGACAATTTCTCAGACCAATTCTTATTTAATCTACATAATAAACAAAAGGACAATAAAATTTACACTCCATAGCTTGACAACATGGTTCTTGAGTTGTCAAACTCCCCTTTTACTGCCATTGTAGTCACAGATGCTAGCATCAAGAATAACATTGTTACATCTATATCACATATACATACCTACAACAACCCCATCACCAAGACCATCCACTATGTGGTTCATGTCACCAGTACTAAGGTGGAACTTTTTGCCATTAGGTGCGGTATTAACCAAGCTTCAAATTGTGATGGTATTTCCAAGATCATTATTGCCGATTCTATCCATGCAGCCAAAAAAATCTTTGACTCTTCTTCACATCCCTTCCAAGTTCACTCTGTGGCTATACTCAGCAAATTTCAAAAATTCTTCCTACAACATCAAAACAATTCTATCAAATTTTGAGAATGTCCCAGTTGCTTTAACTGATCTTTCCATAAAGCAGTTGACAAAGATACAAAGGCCTTCAATCCTATTCTGCTACTGTCTTGCAAAACATCATGGAACTTTAGCAAGAAAAGCAAAAGTGATGATATATTGAACATTTGGAAAATGACATTCCAAGCTTAGGACCTCAAAGGAAAGCAATTCCTTGATTTACTTGATGACGATAACAACATCATTGAACCATCTTATGCCAAAGAAAGATCTTAGCTCAAAGTCTTTGGTCACTCAAACTCTCTGTACATACATGCTTCGAGAGCATTAACCAATCATGCTCCAATTGACGAGTATAAACTTGGATTCTTTCCTAGGGAGAAATTTAGGTGTCTACACAGATTATATACCATTAAATCTAGATGTCACATTCTTTATGAATGTAGAAGGTTTAATGGATACTGGAATCCAAGAAGGGACTCCTTAGGCCATTTTGTCATGTTCTTGGAGGCTAATCCAAGTACATTCGCCTTTATTGACAGTTATTTCTCATCAGTTATGAGTAGACCTCATAACTAGTCATATTTGCCTCTTTCTTCATGTTTATTTTGATTTGTCCTTTCTTGTTTCCTCTTGCCTTTTTCTTTTTCTTTTTTTACGTCTTCATGTTAGTCTGTTTCTTTTGTACATAGTTACAATGTAGCTACCACAGCCTGCCCTTGTTTTTTTGTTTTTTTATTTTTTTTTATAATCAACAATTTATTACACAAAGCACAAGAGCAGCCTGTAGTAGTTACTTTGTAACTACGTACAAAAGAGGCAAACATATATGAAGTAAGAAGAAAATGAAAAGAGAGAAAGGTGAGATAACAAAAAGGAAATGAGAACTAATCGAATCGAATAGAAGAGGAAAAGAAGAACAAAAGAGAGAAAAAGGAAAAGAACAACAGATAGTGCTTTGTCTAAGAACTACTTAGAACAAACAAAGAAGAACTGTTAGTAAACATGAATGTAGCTGGATTGGTCACCAAGAATATGACAAAATGGTCCAGAGAGTTTCGTCTAGAGTTCCAGTACCTGTTGAATCTCTTACAGTCATGAAGTATGTGTCTTCTCAATTCAATTGGGAAGTTGCCACACAGACACTTAAATTCTTCCTTATGGAAGAATCTAAGTTGATATTCACCAATCAGAGCATGGTTAGTGATCACTCTTGTGGCTCATGCACATAACAAATTAGAGTGGCTGAACGATTGTAGCCATAAACTTTCTTTAGTGTAAGAAGGTTTGATGATGTTGAAATTGCTATCTACTAAATCAAGGAATTGTTGCCTTTTTCCATCAGAGACTTGGAAGGTTATTTTCCAAGTGTTGATAATATTGTCACAATCAACTTTTTTGCAATAATCCCAAGACATCTTGCTAGGGAAGGTAGGCAAGAGGGTGAATGATTTGGAATCTCTATCAACTGCTTTGTGAAGGTTCCAGTTGAGTTGGCTGGGACACTCCCAGAATTCAATCAAATTGCTTTGATTTTTGGTGAAAAATTGATGGAGATTGCTAAGGATGGCCACAGCTTGACCTTGGTAAGGATGCAACATTGTGTTGAATATTTTCTTAGCTGTATGGATGGAATCAGTGACAACAACAATTTTGGAAACGTTTTCCTTGGAACATGCCTGATTGACACCACACCTGATTGCAAAGAGTTCTGCTTCAGTGATCATGATGGAGACAGCATGGTACAATGTTTTGATTAATGGCTGGTTGGCTATGTGCATGTGTGAAATGGATGTAGCAATGTTATTCTTGATGCTTGCATCTAATACAACAATGGCAGTAGAGCTGGACAAAGATGCTCCAAGAACCATATTGTCTAGTTGTTGGCAGCAGATGTTTCCATTTTTGTTTCTAATAGATGAATTAAAAGAAAATCGGTCTGAAAAATTGTCAATTATTCTAGAGCCTGGAGAAAGTTCCAGATGAAGAGGGGAAAAGGAGGGTAAATTTCCATATGCCTTATCATTTGAGTCCACTAAGTGTCCTTTGACGTTAGCTCTTTGACAACTAGTGAGGAATTTGAGAGAAACAGGGTGGTAACGCTTAGGTGACTTGAAGGGTAAGTCCATGAGCGAGCAAATAATATGATTGGGAGGGAGAGACAATGTGGGTAATTGTGATCTTCCCATGAGTTTTTGAAGATGAAGTTTTATAAGGATGAGACCAGCAATCGCTTTGATACCTTCTAAAGGAGACATCTTGAAAGCACCTAGTATCCAAATGGCAGCTCTTCTCTGCATTTTGTTCAGGATTTTCAGAGGGTATGAGAGAGGAGCACAGTTGTAGAACCATAATTGAAAACTGTACAGAGCAATGGGGAGGATACAGCATCTGTAGAGGAGGCGTTTTTGTGTCAGGATAATGCTACATGATGAGTTACCCAAATTCTTCATGCACTTGACTGTGGATATAGCTCTGTTGCAGTAGAAGTCAATATGATGATAAAAGAAGAGCTTTCTATCAAAGATGAATCCAAGATATTTCCATAAGTTTTTGGGAACAAGAATGGGGCCTCCAATAGAGGAGAAGTCAAGAGGAGGCAGGTCAAAAAAACCATGCGATCTGTTGAAGTGAAAAAATTCAGTTTTCAAATGTTCAACAATAAGACCAAACTTGTCTAGAAGCTTGGTTATTACATTGTAGCTACAGAAGAGACAAGAGTTAGAAGAGATGAGAGATTTATCCTGAGAAATGAAAAGTTTATCATCCACAAACAAAATGACAGATACTGGGATGTTGAGATTTTTGAGATGATTTTCTAGAATATAAAGAAAAGGGGAAAGATAAAGGGTAGACAAAATAGGAGACAGAGCAGACCCTTGGCCAACTCCAACATTTACTTTGAACATAGAGGATGAAAAGTTGTTCCACACATAGTTGGTTTTCCTATTGGTGAGGTAATTGGCAAAGAACTTGACTATGCAGTTGTCTAGGCCTGCTTTCTGGAGGATACAAGTAAGAAAACAATGATTGAGAGATGGGAAGAATTGTACAATGTCAAATGCTAAGGTGCTGGTAGAAAGGTTCTTGACCCAGCCTGAGCAGATGATGTGTGTAAGGATTACTACCACATCAGTGGTAGACTTGAACTTCAGTCCTCCTAGTTGACTTGGATGAATGAAGTCATTGGCTGTGACCTGGAATTGGAGCCTCTCTCCAATGACCTTTTTGATAAGTTTGCTCAATGTATTGAGGAGTACAATAGGGCGGAAAGATTTGGGATGATCGTATGATAGCTTGTTAGGTTTGGGGATGATGACTGTTGACGACTTCTTGAAGTGACTCGGCCAATACCCTAGATTTATACAAGTGTTTGCAATGTTAACAATGTTGTTGAGGCATTTGTCTTGCTTAAGATAGTTCCATGATAATTTTTCCAGACCAGGTGTTGAAGAGTTGTTGTAGTTGTTGATAGTGCACTTGAACTCTTCCTTGGAAAAGAGATTTCAAAACATTTTTGGTTTGTAATTGATCTCATCTAGGACACCGATGTCGACATGATGATTGAGAGCAGTGTTGAAGGTAGAGTGGAGAGCATTCCACAAAGAGTCAAGAGTGAGACATGGCTGATTGTTGTACTTGATCCCTTCAATGGCTGGTAATTTGCATTTGTTGACCCAGCTCATTAGTTCCCAGGGGCCTTGACTTTTGTTGGCTATCTCTTGGATCTTGGTGTCAAAAAGATTCGTTTAGTGGACTTGACCTATTTTTTAAAAGATTTTCAGTCCTCAATACTTCTTGTTATCCTGTACTTGTTTAATGCCTAATTACACTCTTCATTCCACCATTGCTTGGAGTGTTTTGTTATTCTGATACATTTGGCATTCTTCTCCCATGCCCAATCAATTCTTGACCTGAATAAATTGATTAGATTTTCTAGCTTGACATTGTCAGTTAGGTTTGAGGTGTCAAGGGTTCTGATGATTGCAGAAGCTTCTTTGATGAATGCAACTTCTTCTTCACTCCCTTTTGGTATTGAAAGTTTGGATGAGGCGATGAATTCTTCAGCAATGGGGATTGTAATCATGAGGGAAGTGTGATTGGATGATAAATGCCAGTCGGGGTGAATCGAGTGGTTGTTGAGTTCAGTAGATCCACTGTGTAAAAACATAAGGTCTATAACTGAGTTAGATTCTCCATTGGTATCAGAGTATCTAGTGGACAAGTGGTTAATCAGAGCCAATAAGTCCAGATTGAAAGAGTCAGCTATGATAATAAGATCATCACTGATAGAAGAATGGTGCGGAAATGAAGGATCTCATAAACTATCTCTAATATTGAAATCTCCAGTCATGATGAGCATGTTGCTGACACTAACCTCAGTATCCTTGAGATACTTTAAGGCCAAATGAGAAGAGTCTGAATAGACATTCATAATGAATGAGCAGACATGATTGTTAATAAAAGAGATGAGTAAAATGTCTTTGTAGTAAATAATGTTGTTTCAAAGAGAATAGCGAAGAGATGAAAGTGTGATGTTAATGTATACCAAAACTCTAGGAGCATTGGATTGGCTTGAAGGTGTTCTGGCAAACAAAAGCCAGTTAGGGTGGTGAGTTGTTCCAACCAGTACTTCACCTTCTTGATTTAAGGTACTTGGTATCATATGGATGATAGACCAAGGCAGTTCTTGGATGAAGATGATGTCAAAATCTGTTTGAGTCTCAAGGATAGTATTGACGATTAGCAAATTCTTCCAAACATTCTGAGAGAAAACCTTTCAATGATTACAAATCATTGTTGAGGGTTATTGTTCACAACTGAACCGATTGATTTGGACCTGTTTTCATGGATCTCAGCATATTTCTTCTGGTGCCAATCTCTGTTGTACCTATGTCTCCAAAAGGGACATGAGTTTGAATCAGCTTGATTGTTATGGAACACTTTGGACACTAACATTTTTCTTTTCCTTTTATCTATTTTTCTTGATTTTATATTTCTTTTCTTTTGAATTTTTTTTTCTTTTTCTTTTTAGTGACGATGAAGAGGCACGTGACATCGCAGTCACATGACATGTCACATGATGTGACTTCATAAGCTTGGAACATAGTAGAAAGATCTAGAAGATGACGTCAGGGCACATGTATACAACATGATGGCCTTGAGTAAGAAATGAGGTGGACATGAGGTTGTAGCATGGACCAGATGTATTTAGTATATATAGGACTCTAATTTAGCAG
>Ga0157366_1000520_pt1 | contig 16925 bp, 9 predicted proteins | sample AttbisABBM1_FD_113149 | JGI IMG/M metagenome (GOLD analysis project Ga0157366, IMG submission 113149) | Fungus gardens microbial communities from leaf cutter ant in Botucatu, State of São Paulo, Brazil - Atta bisphaerica ABBM1 | ecosystem: Host-associated > Fungi > Mycelium > Unclassified ...
AGAAAATTCTAGAACAGATAACATTATACAATATAGTAATAGCATGTTGGTTTTATAAAGTATATATGGACTTTAGGATAAGATAGTTACAGTATATGTATAGACCATGGTCTGTAGTATATATAAGGTAGACTAACTTGTACTTGAAACTTTATCAAGTTTTCTTGTGTTACTCAATATAAGAGTTATTTTTTGTTTTTACTCAAGGTCTTGAGTTATTTATAGGAAAATTCTAAGAAAACAAGATGGAGTTTTCCAGAGATAATAGCTACTCTAAGTATTTAAGATTCCATTCTAATTAAGCAGAACATTAGGCAAAATATATAGTAACCTAACTACAAAATAATAAAGCTATATAGTTAGAAACTTTAATATAATAATCTTGAATGTTGCTAGATAGTGGAGGCTTATTAGTCAGTAGCTAGAGGAAGTGAGTCAATAGTTAGGAAAGAGCATATGAAAGTCTATAGTGTTACAGTAGAATAGTAGTTAAAGACTTGAAAAATAAGAGGTTTATAGAGTTGATAATAGGCTTTAGCAATACTATAAACTCAAATTTCAGTATAGTAGCAGGTTTTCTTATATCCACCCCCCTTCCAAATTGCTACAACTTGGAGTAAGGAGCACTAGTTGAAAGTTGATTTTCTAGAAGTCTGCTTAACAAATAAATTATGAGGTTGTAGAGTTAAGTGTTAAGATACTATCAAGAAAGGTGATGTTAAAATGGAACAAATCTTGCTTTGAACAGATATCTGCAATCAGTCATATAAAAAGAAGTTGGATCAAGTATGTATACTTATTCAAGAACAGATATGATATCTATAAGGTTGAGTAAAGTATCTAGGTTGTGGATCAAGCTTGGAGGCTTATCTATAAATAGGTAACATAATATTAGATGATAACTTTGGTCTCAATTAGGTATTAAGCCCACTATTTGCTGTATAGTCATAATTTTAGATAACAAGGTATTAAGAAGAAGTAAGAGGTGGTTCTTAGTTAGATCTTAGTCAATTTCCAGACTGAGGACTACAGAGTATCTACTCAGTCTTAAATATTAAGTTAGTAGTCAAAACTGTGGCTAGAAAAATAGTAATTTAAAGAATAACTAAGAAGATATTATAGAGATGGTTTCTAAGATACAAAATGACTAAGAGTCTAGATAATGAGTTGCCAGGAAATGAAATGCAAAAGGCAGATCTATATGTAAAAAAGCATAGATGCAGAAGTATACCTAAGTATAATTAGAGTCTTAACTAGAAGTCAGAAAGTGGATGTTTCAAAAGTTGGTTTATAACATAGAGATAATGAGACTCAGCTATTCAGTCAAGTGCAAACATATTTGCAGTATTCTTCTATGAGTTTTCCTTCAGTCCAAAACTTTTCTACTTTCTACTCCTCTTTATTGTGGCAACCACTAGACCAGTGTCCAATAGCAGCACTAACAAGTAAATCTCAAAGGCAGATATCTAGTGGGGAACACGAGTTGTGTAATTCACAAGAGAACTTGATAAAGAACTACAACAGTATTCTACCTACTATTTATATAAAGTCCTCATGGTCCATACTATGACTATACCTTTACTGTGCATCCTACCCTAAAGTCTATGTGTCATCCATAAGTGCACCATGTATACACTATGAGGTAGCAATGCTCTATCCTCATATCCATTACTCATCTACCTCAAAGTCAGCATGCCATATACATGTGCTCTGACATCATCTTCTAGACTCTTCTTGATCCTTCTAGACTGCTCTAGGCCCTATGACATAATGTTATGTGACTTCAAGGTCACGTACCTTCTCTCTCACTGTAGACTAATAATAATACCACTATCTATATATATCTTACTGAAGTCTGTTTGCACTTTCTCATCTTATAACACTCTTCTCCATCAATGATGATTAAGTTTAGAGAGAGGCTAGAAAATCTTCTAGAAATGAAATTAGTAAGGACAGTAATAAGCTTAACTACTGGAAACACTAGATATAGTTTTTGTAAAGCCTAAGAGAGCTTAAGATAATACAATATGAGTTCAACTTGTTTTTCCACCATATAAGGTCTGAGGTGGCAATGAGGCAACTTGATAAAAGGGCATGTTATATAAATGTCTGAGAAGTCTAAGGATACCTTGTTACCTGGGTAAAACACTAGAATAGAGGTATATCTACAATTGTAGTACTTGATCATGTCTTTTTAAGACTTTTAAATAGTAGACTCTTCTAGCACAGACTTCATATGATCAGTGAATTTTGAGACACTTTTCAATTTGGATCTTCTTTGACAAGACTTGAATTCTATCTGTGACAGTTGTCTGATATTAAGAAGTTGCTGTGTGAAAAGTGTACATGATTGTTATGTTGAAACTTTACCAGTAGGAGAAGATCTTTTCAGTTGCTCTGTTATTCATTGATGAATATCTACAGATATTGCTTGAGTTCATGAATTACTCACTCTGTTTGTCCATCTATTTGAAGGTGCCAGACCATATATGATGCCATTTCAACACTGAGCACAATAAACTATAGTCCTCAGTCTAAGACTACATGATTGGAAAGACTATGAAGTTTCTAAACATAGTATAGGAAGAGGCCAGTAGTATCTTATATAGTGATAGTAGAATAAGTAAGGATGAAGTAAGCTTTTTTGGAAACTGAGTTTACTACTATCATCATCATATCAAACTTTACAAATTTAGAGACTTTCACAACAAAGTCAATACTAATAGTCTCCCATCTTATATTTAGTACAAATAGTAGGTACAACTCTTTGAGAGATAAGTAATGGATGGGCTTGGTCTGTAAGCATGAATTATAAGTACTGATATATTGATCAATGTACCTAAACATTTTAGGTCACTAATAATGTTATAATTCAAGACTTAGTAATCAGTCAAGAAAAGTGTTACAACTTAAGCCCAAGAGTTTGGTTAAAAAAAGAAACTAATATTGTTGGACACAAAAGAACTCAGTAAGGTTCTTAGTACAGGATTGTCTACTTTATATACCTCTAATACATAGTCTATACATACTTACACCTATCCTATCCTAAATATCATAAGTTTATAAAATCATCATATCTCTTATGATGTATGACACCATTCTTCTATGATGTCATATGACATTGTGACTGTGACTGTGACATAAGTGTTTCATGTGACAATTTTCACATCTTATCACAGCATTTTGTTCCTTCTACTTTTAGAATAAGAGGAAAAGAGGAAAGAGAGAAACAAGATAGAAAAAGTCTAAGTGAAAAATAGAAAGACTTTACATGAGAAACTAGAATGAAGAAAGAACAAGTCCACCATCCTAACTTCTGACAAAAAGAACCTTATATAGGATTTATACAAGAGAACTCAATAAAGTTCCTAATACAGAGTGTCTATTTTATATATATGCTAGTTAGTAGTCTGTACAACACTATTACTAACCTATCTTAAAGCTATATATACTATATGAGGTCAATATACTGTTAACATGTTGTATAATATTATTCTTCTAGAACCTTTTATGTCCTTCCATGTGTTATATAATCATATGACTGTAACAGTTGTAACAGTTGTATTATAAACCTTAATCCTAAGTTTCAAATAAGAAAATAAATATAGAATAAAATGAAAATGAGAAAGAATATTGAAAAAAAACAAAGTCCACTGTCTTTAACTCTGACAAATAGTTCTGTGACACCAGCTCTAAAGTCTTCCAACACCTAGTATGTCCAGTAATCAACAGAGAGACATACTACACTGCTGTAAGTCCAAGACATCAATAAATATAGATCTTTCTCTGAAATAAAAGTAATCTGTTTACCTCTAACTATTCTGAAGACCATATTAACTTGGAGGCTAATTAACAAAGTTTCCTAGCTGTAGAAACCAAAACCACTGGTTTCTTTAGTAAATTTCTGTAAGAAGTGTTATGACCTTAAGCTTGGCTCAGGTTGCAACTTAGGCAAAGATTTGAGTAAGAATAAAGGATATGATCAATTGGTAAATTGTAAGGATACAGGAATGTATCTACACTATATATACCTATATACCATGAGAAAACCATATGTCCACAATGATATAATACATGAGAATAATAGGAGAAATCAATGAGGAAATAATGCCTACTACACGAGGTGCTGACTGATACATCCTACAGTGCAGCTAATCATTGCATCATACTCTGAACCCTCTAAACATATTGACATCATGCTAAAGACATGAGAAGGTAATCATAACAATACTCTCTTTTTAGCATTCATGTCTACATGAATCAGTCTAGCAATACTAAGTCTCCAACTACATATGTCATGACCAATTTTTTCATAGGTCCTATAATGATTTGTCCCCATAATGTTAATGTAATAAAGCAGGGTTCATGAGGAAGTCCTCCAGTATACATTCCAATAGGAAAACCTTTTCTTGTTATATTTATGTTATGTTTTTTCTCAAGAAATATAACAGTAATTTCTTTCCAGTACTGCTTATCTTGTTCTCCTTATGGTTATAAAGATTTGTAATGAGGTGACAGATAAAATAGAGTGGTCTTTATTAGTACTTGCATGAACTTTATGTATTTTTCAAGATTTTCAATTTTATCTTGAATGAATGTCAGTTTAGGAGTTCTGGGTCTAAGTGAATCAACTTTATAAAGTTTGTACAAAAAAACTTCCTCATCTTGTATTTACTGCTTCTCTTTAGTATTGTGTTTCTTCATTATTATGTCTTTCTACTTGTACACATCTTGTATTTTCTTTATATGTTCTTCCACATAATTGTTTCCTTTTCCTTTATAGTTATCCAGTTTATCTGCTAACAGTCTCTGTATATGATATGCTTGGTTTTCCATATCACTTTGTATAATGTTTTGTAAGTCTTTAGAGATACTGAATATATCTTCTACTGTTTGTATTCAGTAATTGTTGCTGGTCTGTAATATTGTGAATTCAATTTCTGCAATCTAAATATTGGCTTCTTCTGCCAACTTCATGATATTCTGCAACTATATCTGCATATCAATCATTCTCTCAATTCCTCATATTATTTTATAGTATTTCTTAGTTCAGTTCTTTTTCTTGTCATTGATTGTCTTGACCAAATTCATATTATTGAGGGTACAGGTAATGTATGGATCAGAGGAGATAGGATCAGTGATAAATTGTTGGGCCATTTAAAAGATTTTGAAGTTGTAGTATTTTGAAATTGTTTATTTGTGTTTTTTACTCCCCTCTTTTATAGGTTTTGACTCAAAACTCTTGCCCAATAATCTTCAATCACCTCTTTTGTATGAGACAATCCTGTTTCTGAAATCCATTAGTTATGTTCATTTCCATAGCCTTTTCAATACACTAAGAATTGAGTTCTCTGTCCTTATTTTCTATATTTCCTGATTTCATCTACTTCATATTCATCTTCCTCATTAATAATGTCTGGTGGTGGTGCTGGTTCTATGTGTTATTCTGAAAAATGGTATTCCCTGCACCTTGTCAACAGATCTTTATTAAACACATTGTGAATTATCCATTCTTCTGGAAGTTCTAGCTGAAACACTCCTTAACCAATGTCTTTTGAACTTCTAAAAGGTCCAGCTTCTTTGAGAATCAATTTGAATGGATATTTTTGGCTTCTAACCATATGTTGACCTCTGTCTTCAATCCTTGTAGATTTCATCTCTTCTTGTCAAATTACCTTTTCATAGCTTCTTTTGCTATTTCTATTGACTTCATGGTCTCCTTCCAACTTTATTGTAGTCTAATAAGGAATTCTTATAACTTTGGAAATTCCATTTACACTGTTATGTTTTCTTTCTATGAATATCTTCCAAAATTGTGTTTGAAAGGTATTCTTTCTGTTGCTATATATTTCTTATTATTATATTGGAATTCTACTGCTGCTAGCCATTTCATCCAATTATCTTACTAGTAATTGATATAATGCTATAGAAATGTCTCCATTTTCTGGTTTATTCTTTTTTTTTGTTTATCAGTTTGAGGATAATATGCCATAGATAGTGTTCTCTTTGTCTCTAAAGCTTTTGACAATTCTTCCATAAATTTTGAAGCAAATTATGGTCCTCTATCACTCAAAACCTTTCTTGGTATTCCATGTAGCTTACAGATCTTGTCTCGATAAATTTTGTAATTTCCTGTGATAGTACTGTTATTGTTGTTGCTTTGAGTTGTATCATTTTTGTGAATTCATCCATAATAATCACAATAGCATTTTTTCCTTTTGATTGTGGTAATGATCTAATAATATTGATACTGATTTCCTGCCATAGTTCTCCTGATATTTCCAATGGATGAAGCTCTCTAGCCTTCTTCTGGTATTACACTTTGTTCTATTAGCACTTTATACATCCTTAAACATATTTCTTGACATCTTCTTTTATCTCTGGCCACTAATAATTTCTTTTAATTAATTCAATCATCCTTTATTATTCTAGATGTTCAATATCTGCAGGATCATGATTTTCCTGTAGAATTTGTTCTTGAATCTTCTTGTTGTTAGGGATATATATTCTTTCTTCAACATAGATTATACTATTATCTTCCCAAGCTTGACTATCTTTCTTTTCCAATTTCTTAATGACTTTTTGTTCTCTTGTTCCATTTCATTGTATTTTTTTTTATTAAAGTGGTTTTTTCTACCACTTGACTCCTTTATAATACTGTTATTTCTGTTGTCATTTGTCTTCTTGACTATAGTTCTTCTTTCAATATCTAAACATCCTTGTTGTCATCTTTAGTGTCCACTTGATCTTTTCTTGATAGAATGTCAGCCTTTGTATTTGTTTTTCCAGGTATATGTTGTAATAGAAAATCATAATCTTATAATTTCAAGTACCACCTTGCTTGTCATTCATTTAGTTTATGAAGTTTCTGAAAATACTTGAGATTTTCATGGTTTGTCCAGACTTCAAACTTTTTTGTGACATCCAATAAATATTATCTCTATTTTGTTAGAGCTTCCACTATAGCCAATAGTTTCTTGTCATAAATCTTGTAGTTTCTTTCTGCTGGTTATATTGTTTTGGATGAAAATGCTATAGGTCTCCATTTTCCTTCTTGTTCTTGGGATAAAACTCTTCCTATTACATGTCCTGAAGCATTTGTTTCTACTCTAAATTTACCATCTCTTTTTAGAAGGAAGAGTACCTGTTGACTTGTGATCTTATTTTTGAGTTCTTCAAATGCTTCTTAATATTCCTCTGTCCAATTCCATTTCTTTTTTTCTTTAAGTTCATTAAGAAGTCTTGCTGTATAACTGAAATTCTTGATAAACCATCAATAAAAGTTTGCAAATCCTAAAAAGCTTTCAACTTCTTTGATTTTGGTTGGTGTTTTCTATTTTTTTACAGCCTTGACTTTCTTATTCTCCATTTGAACTTGTCCTTGTCCAACTACTACTTCAAGGATCAAAATTTCTTCCATGTTGAAATCACATTTTGACTATTTAAAACACAGGTTGTGTTTCTCTGCTATCTTCAAAAATCAAACTGTTCATTCTTCTAGTTCCTTCATTGTCTTGGCTAAAATCACAAAGTCATCCATATAGTTGGTCAGTACTCCTTCATGTAACAATTCTCAAAAGATGCTATTCATCACCCTTTGAAATGTTTCTGATGAATTACATAATCCAAAATACATGACTTGAGGTTCGAATAGGCTCTTGTTTATTAAGAAAGCTGCCTTCCATTTATCTCCTTTCTTGATCTGTATATTGTTATATCCCCAAATGAGATCTAACTTATTGAAGTATTTAGCCTCTTTCAACTTGTCAATAACCTCTCCAATCAAAGGTAATGATGTCTTGTCTTTTATTGTTACTTGGTTCAATTTTCTGTAGTTCTGTACCAATTGTAGTGATCTGTTCTTCTTTGGAATGTAAAAGCATGGTACAGTATATCTTGACTTTGATTCTACCATTAGTCTGGCCTTTAGTTATTCATCTAATCACTGATTTAATACTTCTTCTTTCTTTACTGTTATTGTATAAGCCTTTGTATTAAGTTCTGCTGGTGCTTCTTCTATTAAATTGATCTTATAGTCTCATTCTTGTCTTTCTGGTAATTTCTTGAATTTATTTTTGTTAAACAAATGGGTAAAGGATAGAATATAGTTTAGAAAATTTTCTAGATTCATTGGATCTGGTTCTTTTTCTATTTCCTGTTGATCCTTGTCATTTTCTATTACCTGTATTTTCCTAGTTTTAAACTTAATATCCTGATGTTTCATCTGGCATAAATATAAGAACATGAGTATCTTGTAAATTGTATCTTGCCTTCTTTCCAGCTCACTTCTGGATCATGTTTAACCAACCAATTGTGTCCCAAAAACATGTCTGTTCCATTTAAATATGTTACTACTACTTCAATGTATTCTTTATATCTATTAATTTTGACTTCCAGTAATGCCACTTTTGTTATATCTCTATTCTTGGTTCCATCTGTGTTGTATACCCTGAATGAAAAGTTGATCAGTCTAGTTTGTATTCTCTTGTCTTTAACCAGTTGTTTGTCAATTCCTATATGAGTGCATCTGGAATCTACTAGTATCTCTATCCATAGCTTCTTATTATTTTAGTCTTGATTTTTGCTTGCATGTTGAGCTCTTTCTCTTTATTACTCCTTTGATGAAAAATAACATATCAATTCTGCTTCTTAGATATATTAGTTCTTTGTACCATACCTACTTGGGACTTTCTCCAAAATTCTTTTGCTTATCTTTTTCTTTGATATCTGTGTCCTTATCTTCTTAAACACTTCACTTCTTCATTCTCTGCCTTATTTTACAATCACTAGTAATATGCCCTATTTGTCCACATTCATAATATTTTCAAGTGTTCTTTTCTTTCTTTGGCTTTTGGCAATCCTTTGTTATGTATCTATAAATTTCACAATTAAAACACTTAGGTTTTCTATCTTTGTTAAAATTCTCTTTTGTCTTTCTAATATCCATAGGCATTCCTTACCCTCTATAAGTTGTTTCTATTCCTATTCAATAATCATGGCATCTTTCTGTGGACCTATATCCTTGTCTGACTGATATTATTACCACCTTCCACTCTTTGAGTAACTCTGGTGCAGCAATTGGTAAGTATCCCAATATTATCTTAATGATATTTACTCATATATTCTTCTTGAGTAAAAATATCATATGTAATTTGTTTGTATCTATCTTCATAGCCAGAGCTTTGAACTCTATTATAAAGTCTGCCATGTTTTTTTTTCTTGCTTAAAGATTTTGATCTTCCATTCTACATCTGCAGCTTTAGTCTTGTTGCTAAATGTCCTCTTTATTTCTTGTACAAAGTCATCCCAATCTTGTGTTTCTGTTTCTTTGTCTAGCTCATCAAGCTTCTTCTGGGCATAAATACCTGCTATGTCTCCTCTAAGACAAGCAAGAATTGCTATGATCCTGTTACTCTTGAGGAATAATCTCATTTCTTTCCACCAGTTCTTGAATTTTGTTCTGTCTTCATCAAACCATCCTGGATTTAGGACTATGTTCTTAAGCACTCTGGCCTGTCCATTGTTCTCCTGTATTGGTACTAGTACTGTCAATATTTTGTTTGTATATTCTATTGTTCTTCTTAAGGCTTCATTTGTGATCTGCAAAGATTCTAGTCATTCTGATAATGCCTCTATATTGTTGTCTTGATATTGACTTATCTTGTTTCTTATGGACTAACCACTTATCCACTCTCCTTTGCAAGATGAGTTTTCTGATGCTTTACTAAATGTTATGACCTTAAGCTTGGCTCAGGTTGCAACTTAGACAAAGACTTGAGTAAGAATAAAGGATATGATCAATTGGTAAAGTGTATGAATACAGGAATATATCTACACTATATATACCTATATACCATAAGAAAACTATATGTCCATAATGATACAATACATGAGAATGACAGGAGAAATCAATGAGGAAATAACACCTACTACATGAGGTGCTGACTAATACATCCTACAGTATAGCTGATCATTGCATCATACTCTGAACTCTCTGAACATGTTGACATCATGCTGAAAATATGAGAAAGTGATTGTAACAAGAAGAATTCTTTTAATTGTCATCCTTGTTAGAATAACTAGTAGGATCTACAGGGTTTTATAAACTTTCACAACTTTCAGAAAGTTCTAAGTATGTATTAACCAATTAAGTACAGATAGCACTTACTTCTAGAAAGTTCTAAGAAAACAGAATCAAAACTTTTAAAGGTAGTAACTATCTTAGATACTATTAGAGTGTATTTCAATTTGGCAAAACAATGCTAATATAACTAAGGAATGATAGTAACTAAATTGTTAGGAATCTTCATAGAAGTATCTAAAATAATTGTTAGGAAAGAGAAGAGAATTTTATTAGTAATGATTAAAGTAGGATAATATAAGAATATTAGGCAATATTCTACAAGGAATGGCTATGGAATATGGTAGTGTTAGTTTGGAAAGTACCATGAGGTTTAGCAGAGTTAGGGGTATACTAATTGTAAAGAAAGAGAATATTGTGAGGTTTAGCAAGGTCAAGGACAAAGGTTTGGATGCTTGCAAGAACAGGTTTTCTGACATTTACCCTCTTTCTAAATTTCTGTGTCTTAAATCAATAATAACTAGATAAAACTTGATAGCTAAGAATTTAACTACTAAAATAAACCAAAGGGCTTTGAGGTTAAGTTAGTAAAACTCTGCTACTCTGTCTAGTATGAACATTTGAGAGAATATCTCTCAAAAGTTTTCTTTTAGACAAAAACTCTTTCACTTGGTCAAGTATTAGTATCTCTGTCAGTACTAATAGCTATCTAGGATCATCTCAACTTCCCACTTTTCTTGTTTGTATATAAGAATAGGGTCAGATAGAGGGTTCAGATGTCTACTGAAGATCAGGTCTTCAAATGCAGTAGTTAACTTGATAACATTGAATACCAGATGAAGTCTTTTCATTGTGAGTAGAAGCTTTAGGAAGTAAGCCATTGGTCCTACTTGCTTCTCCACTACACAGATTTTAAGGCATCAATGAGATAGTTTAGCAAAATAGTAAGTGGTCTAAATGTCTATGAAGTCAAGATATACTTTGTTACCAAACTTAAAAGTTAGAGCAGAGGTCCTTCATTAGTTATAGTATAGTTTCATATCCTCTTGAAACTTGTAGATAGCTGACTTTGCTTTTTCTAGTACAAACTTCATTTATGCTGCAAATTTCATGATATCTTCCACCTTTAACTTTTGCCAGTGAGACTCAAAACTCATACAGAAAAAATGACCTGTATCTAAAAGAAACAGATATTGCTGAGTAGAGTCATAGATATAATTGTTATGCTAAACTCTGCCATAAGCAGGAGGTCATATCAGTTGCTCTGTTTTTATTTATGAATAATTAGAGGTATTGGTTTAGTTTTTAGTTGATACACTCTATTTGCTTGTCTAACTATGGATGCCAAGCTATAAAGAAAACAATTTCAATGCCTAATAAATAGTATAACTCCTTGATAAAGCAAGCGTTAAACTGTAGTCTCCTATCCAAAACTATATAAGTTGAAAGACCATATAATTTCTAAATGTTATGAAGGAAGAGCCTGTATGTACTCTCTATGGTTATAGTTGTATGTATCAGGATAAAATAGGTTCTTTTCAATACCAAATTGACTACTGCCATTACTATGTCAAAGTCTGTTAACAGAGATCAAGTAGAAAAGAGATTATACTAGAATGCAATAAGAACTATGCAACACTAGCCCTTAACTACATGCTAAAAAATTCAAAGGAGACAGTATTATTATCAAAAATCAAAAGAAGAAATAGAAACAAATAGAACACATAAAACCTCTAAAAAGGCTCTTATGAATGTAAAAAAATATAGTTAGAAAGGATATTAAAAGGAATATACAAATAACATCCACTCATGAATAATTTCCTAGCTAACACACTCTTAAACAGTGAATCTTACACTGTGTAACAAACTTCTTTGGAAAATCTAGTAAATAAATTACAAATCTTTTTAAAAGTCTTTAGTCTGGAAATCAACTAAGAATTCCCTAATACTCTTCCAACTAAAATCAGCTAAGAATCCTCTTCTTGCTAACCCTGATTCTCCAAATATACAACCATATGACAATTAGTGAGCCCAATACATAAATTGAGGCCAAGGTTGTCATCCAAAGTCATGTTGCCCATCCATAGATAATCTTTCAAGCTTGGTCTGCAACCTGAGTACTTACCCAAGCTTACAGATCTCTATATCTGTTTTCTAGATAAGTTTCCATACTTGATATGACCTCTTCCTATTGTAACTGATCACAGATATCTACTTGAAGTAAGTTCTATCCTATCTTCTATCTATTAACTTGACATCTTCTTAAGATCTAGTTTGATTAATAGGTATTGCACTGTCTCTTGAGTAGAAACTAATTTGAGAGAGCCTGAGGTATCACCTAGAAGTACTAAGTCTTCTAGCTAAAATCTTTGAATAAGTTTTAAGTGCTTGAAAACTCAGTAAGAGTATGTATTTTTGTGAAAAAGTATTTTCTGGCATAACACTATAGACTCTAGAAGTTTGACATCAAAGTCTACACTAATGGTTTCCCATCTTACACCTAGTATTGGGAGAGAAAACAGCCTGCTAAGTAATAGGTGTTGAGTTGGTTTAGTGTGTAAGCAGAGATTACAAGTGCTAACATATTAATCTATGTACCTCAACATCTGGAACCATTAGTAATTCTGAGAGACCAGTTCTAAGATTTTCCATCTGTCCAGATATCTGGTTACCTCTGAATTATAGTACAGTATAACTACTCTTCTACAAAGATCTGTGGTATTAGAAATGTATATCTTACTGCAAAACAACAAGGGATATTCACTCTTTGATCACTTTATAGAGTATAGTAATTTTACCACAAACTGTCAGAGTTCCTTTATAGCTGTAACTATGGGTTCTTCTTGTTTACCAAGCTGATTCTCTCATTTAATATCCTTCAAGAGAACTTTCTTCTTATCTTCCAAGACCACATCTTTAGTATCTGGATAGTGAGAAACTCTTATCATATCTTAGTTATCTTGGGACCTAGTTCAATAATCAACTTACTATCAAACTTCTCTATAAATCTTCCAGAATAATGGTGTAGCATGAAATCAAACCATATTGAAAGAGAATCTTCTACTTTATACAATACCTGTCAAAGTCCAAGTCAACCTTATAGTCATCTTGTTCCTCAAACTCTGTACTAATGTCTTATTACAATACCATTAGACCATATAAACCTCCACTCACTTTCTTATGGCTACTGAACTATCTTTTTCAGCTACCAACTAATGAGCCCTCTCTATCTAGCAATATTCCATAGAGGTTCCTAGCCATACAACTTTATTATTCAGTAGTTAGATTACCAAATGTTTTGCTTGATGTCCTGCTTGATTGATATAAACTCATAGGTACTTAGAATAGCTGTCACTTCCAGAAAACCTTATACTTTTCTCTTAGTATTTTTCTAGAGGTAAGTTATATATATAACACTATTGGACAATGATACTTAGAATTTCCCTAGAGTTGTAATCTCTGCAAAATCACTATAGTAGTGAAATTAAAGAACATTTGCAACTCCATATGAGTAGTTAGTATAGGCCAATCACAAACTCTGGCTATCTTGACTAATATCATCTTAACTTGATCCTCTAAAATAACTTAGCCTAAGATACTCAATGTATAACTTGTTAAACTTAGCCAAGACCTCCAGAACACTGTAGACCATCTTATAGTGCTCTTTCAATGTTCAGATGAAGACCAAAATATTATCCAGATATATTATTATGATAATATAAGAGGGCCTGACACTTTACTACACTTAACCAGATATGCCTCCTCTACTACAGTCTTGATAGATATTTCTACAGCCCTTGCTACTTCACCAAATTCTGTTGCCTTTCTTATGAACCTTATCACCACTTTGTATCTCCAAACATTACCACTGAACTTGTAGACTTTGCTACTACTGGACCATAAACTCTGCAGTCACATCTTGTACTTCCAGAAAACTTCTTAGACTACTGTCTTTTGCTTCAACTATACCTTGTCTTTTTGAGTAATATTTTAAATATTTTAACTCAGATTCCTGACTATCTTCATACTATTTTTTTGATGTTATCTTAGCATTGTTCCACTAGATTTTAATGGATAGTATAAGTATTTAGAACATCAGACACCTTTAGAACCTTATTCTGTTCTCTTAGGTTTTTTTGGAGGTGGATAGTATTTAGTCTTCAGTTGCTATAATATATTTTAGGTTTCTCTTAAGTTATAAACTTTGCTATGACACCATAGACTTTGTCTAGTTGCCCTAATAGATACCTTCTACTATATTATATTCTAACCTGATTACATCTATCCCAACCCACAGATAAATACTTTCTTCATCTGTACTTTCTAACCTCTTTCAGTACAGATCATAGTCTTTATTTTATTTTAGATATCCTCATTGAATCCTTAACAACTCTATGAATCTCTACCTTAGACATCTAAAGATTACCAGAATCAAAATAACTTACTTAACAATCTCTATTCTTAGATAACTATCCTAGATAGCATACTTAGTATGTAAGTTAGTAGTTACATTATAAAGCCTTATCCTGAAAATTGACTAAAACTAGTAATAAAACATTTCACCCACCTTCTAGTAAACTCATCTATTAGACTTTCTGAGTATCTCTTTCAAAATATGCAATCTATATAACTAGTAGAGATGTAGCATATAAGCTAAATCCAAAAGTTATTCCAACTTCCACATTCTACATATCTAGATAATACATGTTTGTAAATGAGACTTCTAAGAACTCACTATTGGATAATAAAGTATAAACCATGTCTAATATACTATGAAATTCTGAGAAATATCATTTATCATAGTTTGAAAGATAGTAAGACTGTTTATCATATTGAATATTATCAAAGGTTCAAAAAGACCACAGTTTGTGTGGAAGGCAGCTTTCTACTTATTACTGGACTGTTATGACTTAAGTTCTTAAAGTAAGATAAAAGATATACTCTTGTATTGAATAACACAAGAGAACTTAATAGAGTTCTAAGTATAAACTTATCTATCTTATATACTACAGACTGTGGTCTGTATATATACTATAACTAACCTACTCTAAAGTTTATATACACTCCATAAGGCCAACATATAGTTGCTATGCTAAATAATATTATCTATTTTAGAATCTTTAATGTTTTCCTTATGTCATGTGATTATGTGATCTGTAATCTGTGTCATGTGTCATGCTTCTGTTACTCTTTGTGACTTGTGTGACTTTCATACATAACATAATATGACATTCTTCACTTAAGTCTAAAATTAAAAAATGAACCAAAAGAAAAATAAAAATAAAAGAGAAATAAGAATCAAGTCTGTCATTCACAACTCTAATATAGACTTGATATAAACATTGTTAAAGCCCTAGCATATGTTCAGCTTAGTAAAGTACCAGACACTCTGGAATTTCATTATAAGCTTGGATATTAATGGTAATAAGTACTTATTCTTGATAGTAAGTATATTGAGATTCCAATAGTCTTGTATTAAACATAATAATTCATTAATTTCCTTGATAAAAAATACCAGTGCAGCAATAGAAAACTTTAAGAGTTATATCCAGCTAATGTAGAGATTTTCTACAATAAACTTGTCTAACTCAGACTGTTCCATGAGAAATAAAGGATATACTTTTAATGACTTGGATTTTGCACTAGAGATAAGTTTGATAGTATAATTCTATTTGTAGTGGTCTAGAAGAATATTGAAATTTTCTTGAACAAAGACTAACTTAAAATACTATATATATAGGAAAAAAACAGAAACTTTATCTAGAGCTTAGTTTTTATGGAAAGCTTCTAATAATTGCTGAGAAAAGATGGTAGTTATACATTGGTTCAGCCTAAATTGTTTAGAGAGAATATAGATTAGATAATAACAATTATTTAGTTTTTTCACATGCTATATATCAGTCTATAGATAGCTTTCTATATATTTAGAGTTTTTTATCAAGTTAGAAAAAGGGCTAAACCTATATATGTCTACAGTACATATCTAATATTTCTTGGTCTTCTAAATATTTTAACTATCTGAATAGTATATAAAGCATTTTGTCATCACAATCTCTTCTTTTTGCTAGTTAACCTCAGAGTTATATACCTTCAGCCAAATGAAGCTAAAGATAAGGTTCTATTTATCTAAGCTAGAGATAACATATAAGGTTTGTTCAGAGTATAACTAATACCACAGTACTATGTCTATAACCTCACATATTTGGCTGTCTTTATTAAAAGTACTATTTATACTGTATACAAACACAGGCCTTAGGAGCTTGTGAGTTTTCAAGTTGTGTTCCTATTTACGAGTAACTAGAGCATACAATTCACTAGTTACTCTATGTAAAATTCTGTCTATAAGAATTCTTATTAAAATTATCTAGATCTCCAAGCTCTAACTATTATGTTAATTTGATATCTTTTAATATATTCAGATCTTTTATCAATTCCTTCTATTACTTAGTAATGAACTACTAAATATTCAACCTTACTAGATACTCATATACTACATATCAGATATGCAAAGCCTAAATACTAGCTTTTTTATTTAAATTCATTTTTCTTTATTTGGATCTAGGGTTAGGGTTAGAGTGATGTCATTATCACACTATCACATATCAGTCACATCAGATAACATGGTCACAGTAATAGTCACAAGTTATGAGGTCACAGAAAAGAGTGTAGAAGATCCTAGAAAGATAACATCATACAATATATATTACACATGTTGACCTTCAAGTGAACACATGGTCATTTAGGGTAGGCTAGAGAAGTAGTAGCATAGACTATCATAGTTTAGTATATGAGGTAGACAATTCTATATAGAAGAGAAGTTCTCTATCAAGTTCTCTTGTATTAA
>Ga0157366_1000523_pt1 | contig 16893 bp, 16 predicted proteins | sample AttbisABBM1_FD_113149 | JGI IMG/M metagenome (GOLD analysis project Ga0157366, IMG submission 113149) | Fungus gardens microbial communities from leaf cutter ant in Botucatu, State of São Paulo, Brazil - Atta bisphaerica ABBM1 | ecosystem: Host-associated > Fungi > Mycelium > Unclassified ...
ACAACTATCTCTTTTCTATTGCTCTAATCTCCAACCATTTATTTTTTAACATTACCTTATTTTCATTATCTTTTTTTACTCCCTTTGCCCAATCTGTTCTTTTACTCAAACTATCCATATTGTGGTAGCCACTAGTCTAAGAATGGCCAATAGACTACTAAGTAAACTTAAGAGCAAAGTATCTCATGGGCATCACAAGAGAACTCAACAAGAAGTCCTTGATATATTCCTACACTATTTATATTATACATAGCTGGTCCATGCTAGCAATAAATAAGCCTTCTCTAAAGTCCACATATTATCCATGAGTCTACTATGCCATTACCACAAGGTAAACATATTTCTGATATCATTGTTTTAGTCTTTTCTACTATATTCCAGACCTATGACATTATATCATGTGATGTAGTCACATGCCTCTCCATTATCTAAAAACAAAAATAAAAACAAAAAAAATAAAATCAAGAAAAATAGATAAAAGGAAAAGAAAATTAAAATAAATTGTTAGTGTCCAAGCATACCATAACAATCCTCTCATTTCATACTCTTTCCAGCTACATACTTTAAGGCAAAATCAAATTTCAACAAATATTAGACTTATTTAGCCTGCTTTTGATTGAACTTCTAAGCTTTCATAAAATACTGCAAGTTTTTGGAATTAGTCCAAATTTCAAATTGACTTCTAAGAAATGCCTCTATGCCTCTAAATACCTAATAATTGCCAACATCTCTTTATCATGAATTTCTCTCTTCTTCTTCTCTATTTCTCTTCTTTCTACCTTTCATCATACTTTCTTCTTCTCTATTCTCTCTCTTGCTCTCTCCTCCTTTTCTGATCTTTTGCTATCTATAATTCCAATACTTGTTTTTGTAGATTTAATAGTAATATATCATTTTCCAACACTTGCTTCAACAACCTCATTGCTTCTTCTTTTTCTATATCTCTGATTAACTTCCCTATATTTATCTGACTTATATCAACAATACTGGTTGCCATGGTGTCTGACAATGTAAAACAATATTCTTCAAAAAAATGTTCCTTCCAAAATTTCCTCTGTAAGTACTAGCTGGTATTCTTCTTACCCAATCTCATACTGTCTACTAACTATCTGTCTACTGCCTTACTGACTACTCTCATAAACACTGGCTAATATACTTAAGAAGAAAATCTCTAAGCTAGATATTTTCTTACTAAACAATGCTATTCCTTTGTGTAGAAAGATCACAATAAACTTTTAGTATAAGACTATTACTCAAAAGAAATAAGTATATTAACACAACACTACCCAATGAAATGATGAGTATATCTAGCTAATAGTCTGGATCTGGTCACCAACATCTACAACAACCTTTCAGTGGTTGCTACCTACCCCTTAAGCCTAAGATCTAGCTATATGAAGCTTGTAGTAATTAACTGTGTTAGTTGCATACTGAGAATAATAAAAGAGTAAGAGAAAGAAGACTATGTGATACAGTATTCTTGGAGAGAGTCAAGTTCTACTGTTGTGGCAACTACTGGTCAAGATGACTAATAGATTACTTAAGCAAACTCAAAAACAAAGTATCTCATGAGAATTACAAGAAAACTTGACAAGGAGTTTCTGATATATTCCTACACTATATATACTACTAGTACAAGTCCTACTCTAAACTACATATATCATCCATAAGTCTACTATACCATTATCACAAGGTGAACATGCTGCAACCATGTCTTTGACATTATTGTTCCAGTTTTTTCTATTATATTCCAGACCTATAATATCACATCATGTGACTATGATCATGTGTCTCTTTATCATTCAAAAATAAAATCAGAATAAAATGTCAGAGTTCAAGCATACCATGATATTATATACTTATTTAAACACATCTGATCTATTTGACTTTATCATAGATAATGCTTACATAAGCTTTGTTCTACCCAAAACATCTGCAAAAGTATTTTTTTCCAGTCTATATATATTTTTCTAGTATAATGTTAAGAGCAATTTATACTTACAGAAATATCTGAAAGTAACACAGAAGATGGAACAGATAATATAACTTAGCAGAATATAGATGTTATGACTTAAGACCAGAAGGTAGTCTTACAAGGTAAAAGTTTTATGGAGATCACAAGAGAACTCAACAAGAAATCTCTAATGTATTACTACTCTATTTATATAAATGGTTCATAGTCTATGCTATGATAAATAATCCTATTCTCAAGTCTATGCATCAGTCATAAGTGCACAATGTGGACACCATGAGATGAACATGCTGTTATTATACATCTTGACATTATCCTTCTAGTTTCTTCTCTCAAATTCTAGGCCTATGATATTATGTTATGTGATGTGTTATGTGACTGTAGTCATGTGCCTATTCATTGTCCAAGAAATAAAAGAAACAGAAAATAAAAGAAAAAGAGAAATCAAATCAAAGAAAACAGATAAAAGAAAAAGAAATATTATGATTGATTTCTTATGTTTTCAATATGGCTAGCTCATGGACTACAGGTATTGGGGTTACTTCATTATGACTCAATGATCGGCTGCACCACATGTTGTCTTAGTCAGTACCTCATATAGTAGGCAAGACTTCCTTATGCTTTTCTCATATACTATAACTCATTTGCCTCACTAAATAACATATGGTCTTTAGGTATATATAGCTATAGATATACTCTTGTATCCTTATGCTTTACCAATTGATTTCATTTCTTATTCTTACTCAAGTCTTTGCCTAAGTTGCAATCTGAGCCAAGCTTAAAGGTCATAGTAAGAAAATTAGAATAAAATATAAAAGTTCATGTATACCAATACTTGGCTTAGGTTGCAACTTAGACAAAGACTTGAGAAAGGGTGAAGATGATGATCAATTGGTAAATTGTAAAGATATAAAACTGTATCTATTACTATATAATCTATAGACTATAAAAAATAAATGAAGTGTTTTTGAGAAAACAATGAGTAGAGTGTAAGGACTATATGAGGATTTCTCTTCTACTATATGAGATGCTGACTGATACTACATGAGAAAAGCATATAGTGCAGTACAATAGAATTTTATAAATGAAACAACCCTAATGTCAGAACTGAAGATGGTGGACTTTATTTTTTGTTTTCTATTTTATTTTTCTTTCTCTTGTACTTTTACTTTACTTTGTCTTTTATTTTGGAGTTAGGGGTTAGTATAATGTCACAGGTCATGTCACATCACATGACTCAGGTGTCACACAAAACACATAACACATAGAATATTATAGAAGGATTTAGAAAGAATGATGTCATATAGTATGTACAATACATGTTGATCTTAAGGAAAACACATGGTCATTTAGGGTAGGCTACAGTAGTAGAGCACAGACCATTAGGTTTTAGTATATAAGATAGATAATCCTGTACAGAGTTCTCTATTGAGTTCTCTTGTGTTAACTCTAATACAAGATTCTATTCATTGATCAATCCTAAGATCTTTGAGTTATAATACCTAACACATATTCAAGTTGAGGTAACTATGAAGTGAACATCTGTAAAGTATGAGGTATTAATCATAACATTTTTATTTCTATTTCATTTTTCTCTCACTTAGACTACAACTATATAGTTTTATATCTTAGTATAAAAGGACTTAATTCTCAAGTAGCAAACCTCAGCTATTTACACATACTAGTGTCAGACTGAGCTTATATTCTATTAGACTTATTTTCTGAACTTTCTGTTATATTGTTAGAAGTTGGTCTCTATAATATTTTCATAGTTATTCTCTACTCAACCTTTGTTCTAGATATCAATACTTAGTATTTAAGCTACTACTTTCTTTCTATCTCACTCATCCTCTTCTCTCTTCCTCCAAAATTATGATCATGTAACATTTAGTTGGAACAATACATAAGCCAAAGCCAAGATTGTTGATATTACATAACTTTCACAGTTCCTTTCTCACTCATGGATAAGTTTCTTTTACTTAAATTATGCTTGACAGCCTGTCAGACTAACCAGACACTCATTCAATTGCTCTATCGAAGAATCCAATACTCATGAAGTACCACACCAAAGAAGAGCAGGACATTGATAGTGTAGCATAAAGGAGAAGATATATATATGAGAATGAGTAGAAGATTAGTCATATTAGTCTGGTATTGCCTTTGCCATGTTTAAATTTAGATGTACTGGAGAAAGTTGCTTAATCTTGTTGGCCATACTCTCATCCTGATACACCCTTTGTAACTTATCTCATTCCGCAAGCACCTGAATCCTCTATTACAACAATCAATGATAAATAATCTCAGTGATGATTGCTAGCAGTTTCATGATCATAAGGAGGGCGCATGTCAGGCTAGTGCCAGGTAAATATACAGGTCCAGGTACGGGATAAATACATACAGGGGTGTTGCGTTCCCTGCAGACAGAAGTTAACACAGGTGTTCAAGTCCAGAGGTAACAAATACATACCATTTGGTACCACCGGGGTAAGAAGGTGCTTGATGACATCGTAGAATGTGAGGGAGATGGCTCAGTAAGGCTGTAAATACTCACGAATGTACGGGTCTGGGTGTCTCCTCGCAACCAAATCTCTCTCGGCCTTCTCTAAGATTTCTGCCAATGCACGAGGGTCTGACACGTTACTAGGGTAGAGAACAATGTGTAAAAGGTTTAGGGTCGAGTCGAGGACAATCCCGGACAGGGACTGCTAAGATAGGTATCATACCGGTTCCTCTCGAATTCTGCCCGGATGAGAAGGGCCTGCTCTCGCCACAGCGGCCTATTGATAGTCCAGTCAAGAGAATTGGTCAGATATCTCCTGTAAAGTGACTTGACATAGAGTCTATGAGCTGAAGAGAAAGCAGTGTTTGCGGACATAGAAGTTTTTCGGAAGTGGTTCACAGCCATTGGATTCAACTGGCGGGATTATGTAAACCACACCACTGAGAGTAGTGGGAGGCTCCAACAATGACACTCCTCATGGCTGGATGAGTTTATGAAAATAACGACTTTCGAAGAACTTAACAACCCTCCTTATTCAGAAACTTATCCGTGCGGTGGAAGAGAATTTATTCTGAGAGCCATTTCATATACGCTTACATAACAAGGTCAGAAAAACATCATGGTCTTGTTGTGCTCATCAACCGCTGTGGAGATGGACCCTCACTCACGACTTAATCAGTTCAACCAGCGGGGACCAAAGTCTGGGCCCCCTCCTGTCTCTCGTTTCATGTCCAACATGCTCTCCAAACCATCCATAGGAACATATCCCTCTACGTTGTCGCCGGCGACGAAGCCAAACTCTCGATCCAGAGTATCTCCTCCTTTAGTCTCTACGTTTCTGGTTCGCCGGCCCATCGCTACAAATTCGAGAATCAAACAAAATGAGAACTATCGCAAAGATATGTACCTTGCATTTGTCAATAATGCCCTCCAACAAAAATTGAATGTACGCCCATCGTCCCCCTTAACTAGCCTATTTTCACTTTATATTTCACTAGGGGAATTCCCAGCCATTTGACGAGCTCGTGGACCAGTTCAACCCAAAACGCCGCACGGATCCAACATCTCCCAATATATCTACTTCATTGAAGACTTGGATACTTGCCCTCACCCATGTCGTCTCCCGACTTGAAAGAGCACACTCCAGCCTCGTTGAAGCCATTGTCAACATGCCATGGACAACCTTAGACTCTGCCACCGTAAAATCATATACTGTTCTCATAGGAATGCTACTCTCCGCACGACCTGAATATTTATCCTTAGTATTGGGCAAAATTGCTCAAGGTTTCACCTATCGTGCGTTTTCATTGTCTTATGAACATCTACAGCTCATCTTAATGGTGTCTACTTATCTTATTCCGGTCCCATGCAGAGTCCGGAATCCAAACATTATCTCAGGCGTTCCCCGAAAGTTCTGCCAGTCCAATCACACGGCGTGTAATTTACGACCGTCTACACTCCCTTTTGAAACATATCTTTTCCCTCATCCCAACGCTTCCTGCAACTCTCCAGCCTCTCCTGGTTCGCCATTTTCCACACAAGAGGCAAAGCCAGTTGACCCAAACGACCTATATACGTAACATATTAAGGGTATCATCTTATTGCCCAGAACTTTCGGAAAATATCTTAGCTACCATTGTGGATAGGACCATCCAGATTGACGTAAGGGGTTTCACAATTAGCGGGGTCGTTCTCATATTTCCTTCAGGTAGAAATTCAGGTGGAGCTCGAAGACCTTGAAGAAGAGGAAACAAAAGAAGAACAGCTTCTCTTTGATTTTGATCCTTTTGATATTGTAGTTGGACAGGAAGAGCATGGTTCTTCAGATCTGTCAGATCTTGACAATGATGAAGAAGAGGTAGGCGATGATTTTAGCGATCTGTCCTCGGATGGTGGTGGTGGTGGTGGTTCAGACGATGAAACACCCCTCGAAATCCCCATGAATGTGAGGCATATCCAAGACATGGTTAAGAAACTTGATGCGATATTGACACTCCTTTTCGAACACTTCCAACGTGTTCATACGATCGCATCGACTCCCTCGATTGGATTGACGAATCAGAGTGTCTCAGGGCCTCCTCCGGCCTCAGAATTGCCCCCTTTGCCACCTCTGCCCTCCGAATCATCCCTTTTTCCATTAGCCACTCCCGAGCATACCTTGTCTACTCGCCTATCTGGATCCCCGTCCACTTGTCCCAATGCAGTGGTTTTCCCACCAAGGCTTACACATACTACACGGACCCAATTCAATGCCTTACTCGGCATCTTTGATCGAACTATTTTGCGAACATTCAAATCTCGTTATACTCAATTTCTCATCTTTTGGTACACTTCCCTTGACCCAGAGTTTGCAGATGTATTCCAGGGCATGCTCATAGAACGCGCATTACTGGGCTCGTCCTCTATGGTGATTCAATCTGCTGCAGAAGCCTTCAACGAAAGCGATGATAAAAACGACGGACAACAGGGTAGCGATGGAAGCACGATTACTCGCGCAGCGGCGGCATCTTATATCGGTTCATTTGTTAGCCGTGGTGTATTTGTTGATGCAGAGAACACTAGAAACGTCGTAGCCGTTCTCTGCGAATTTCTGAGGGCTCATCTCAATGAGGTGGAAGAGTCGATTCGAAATAGTTCTCCCACAACTATCGTCGGTGGCGCACAACATGCTGTGTTTTATGCCGTTGTGCAAGCTGTGTTTCTTATATTCTGCTTTCGATGGCGAGATCTCCTTAACTTTGTGGAAAGCGCACAAACGGATCATCTCGTTCATTCCGTGGGGGTTTCAGGCTCGGACGGGTTCAGACTCAGTGAGAATCCTAGGAAGTGGATGCCCGAGCTGGGAATTCTCCAAAGGGTTATCAACAGTGTACTCAATCCTCTTCGGGTATGTGATTGATCCCCTCACTGCAGATGATCCTCTGATTTACTTCATCTTTCTAGGTTTGTTCGTTCAATGTTGTTATGCAATTCGCTCGCGTGGCTCAGGCGACAGATTTCATTTATTGTTATACAATCCTTGAGTCAAATAGACGCTTCGAGCACTCGGGTGCCGATGTCTCTACTCGATGGAATCCCCATTCAGTTGCAGCTAAATTTCATGATCCCACACTCTCGTCGGCAGCGATACTTCCATTGAATAGGCCAAATTCTGGAATCAGCGATGGAGCTGAGCTGAATACTTTTTTCCCGTTTGACCCCTACCGACTTCCTAAATCTGCCGCATTTATCAAGAATATCTACCGGGAATGGTCGAGTGTAGCTATCGATGACGAGTCGGATGATGAGTCATCAGGCGACGACGATATAGAAGAGAAGGAAGTTGATGGGTATGGTGTGTCGAATTCACCTCCAGAGAAAGAGGATTTTCTCGCAGTCCCTGGAAAACGGTACGAGGGGCATGATATCGCAGCAGGTCTTGGTGAAAGCTTGGAACAGATAAGTATAAGTCCCAGGATTGCGGGTGCCATGAACAGTGCATCGGCCATATCTGTTATGATGGATTCTGTTGTATGATTTTTATCACGATTCATAAACCCAATCTGTTTTCAGTGCAACTATGACACTACTAACATGACGATCTCGTATGACCAAAACGCACTGGGTGCTACATTGAGTCCGATTGGGATGAATATTAAGACGTTGATCACATCCATTCTAGTCAATTCTTTGGCTGTGTAGGGGAGCCATGCTCTCAAGATTGGCACACATTAAGATCCCTCGGATTGCAGATTTCTGTAATGGAACTTAATGGAGGTTGATGGAGATGATGTTGAAAGTCTTGTCCAAGGCCAGCTATTATGTGGCAGGAAATGATTATAGAAAGCCCGAAGGCTCACCGGGCTGAGACTCACTTTGAGGTCTTAGCAATGTAGTATTATACCTTGGGACCCCTTTATGTATGGTGCATTGAACCTGTGTTTCTATTTGTCATTGTTCAAGATAGGACACACCATGTTTACAAATGTTGGTATCAACAACTCAACCGTCAAAGAGCTGGGTTGTCGGGAAGTAAAGCAGAGACGGTTAGTGTCAAAAGGAATAGTAAAGGTTGCTCGTGGAGGAAACTGGCCGGGTACAGAAGACATAGATCAGCGACCTCTAAAAACTGTCATCGCGGTACATTTGAAATCAAGTCAGCGAATATGCACTAGCAAAGGCACTGCCCAGATCATTCCATTGTATTTGTCGCATCTTCCAGATATTCACCAGCACCGTATTCCTTTATTCAACTTGAATTTAATGAAAGATTTACGACATGCTGAAAAGCAATGGCGACAAGTTGTGCACGTTAAATCCCGTGGCATTGGGATGTTCGATATAAAGTCGTGCTAGGCGGTGTGAGGTGCTTTGTGCCGTGTTTCAACTCTTACTGGCTGCAAACCTCTCCTGTGCTACTTGTGTCCGTCTTATGTCCTCATCCTTGAGTTTGGCATTGAGGGCTGAGTAGAGTTCCTGAGCATACTTCTGGCCAACCTAATATCAACAAGAACCGGTGTCAGCGATTCGATACATCAGAGGCAAGCCGAAAAGCCCACCTCGACGAGTTCTTTGACTTGGGAAATAATGACTTCGCCTCCTCCCAGTGTCCTCATACCTTGTAATATCGGTGTCCTCGAGGGCGCAGAGTGCAAAAAAGAAAATATAAAAATGAATCGTAACGGGATAGTAGCTTCTTCCTGCAGTGTAGCATCGAGGAAATGTACTGGTAGGGCCTGAGAGTCAAGGCATACTTAAGGCTCAAACGTGTAGATTATGAGAGAATACGCACCAAATTCAGCGTGACACACAGAGGCCATCTTTCTCGGCCGTCCAAATCCTCTCCTTCGTCCCAGTAATCGGGCAGTTCGAAGTCCGTAGCACGCTTAACTTCCGCGCGCGTATCAAAACCACTAGGCACTATTTCATCAACGTCCATATCTTCACCGTCCACTGTTTCATTTACACTTGCGAACCCTCTGTCGCCTTTGACAGTACTTTGAGGAGCTTCGTATTCGATACTGCGAGTTCTGGGTACTTTAGTATCCCAAAGCGCAGCGCGAGCCGCGAGAAATAACGCGTCAAGTGTGTTCCCGGCATCGGCTAGGATCAGGAGGTCGAGATGAAGAAGCCAGGACCTTCTGCGAGGAACAATAGTGAGGTTCTTGGGATGCAAGGTTGGATGTGTAAGTGTTGTGTGGAGTATTGTTGTCAAGTCGTGTTGTATATCTTCAATTGCTGCTCCCATCAAGTGTGGATATGCCGCCGGCGAACTTTGGATCATGAGGGACAGATCAATACATGTTTTCTGAATGATCCCGAGGAAGAATGAGCGTACCTACCAAGACACATGAACTACAAATCGTCCACCTTCCCGTCCCTCACCTGATCCATCTCCTGATATATTTTCAACCTCGAGTTTCGTAGCTGCAAGAATCTCGGTTCCTCCACCATTATCATTTAAATTTCGGCCTATGCAAAGACGTGCTGATCCGTTCGCAAGGGGGGCAACGCCAGTTTCGAGGGCGATGGACCTATAGTCTGTGAGGCTTCTGCCATCTGCACGTTGGGGTGCGGTCTGTTTGAAGCCGGCTATGATATATGATTTTTCAGCTTTGGATAGTGGGATCGTGGACATGGTTTGGCCAGTTTCTGTTCTAGTCGTTAAGCTTTTGTGAGTGTGGGAAAATGGCCGTCGGTCTTTCTCGTTCTATCAATTGATTGATCGGGGTTTCCATCGATTTTCCATCTCTCAGGCTGTTCTCACTCTGCTCCGAAAACGTGTGTCTATTCAAATCGACTACATTCCGGGACTTTTTGTCAGTATGGAACGTGCCATTTCAATGGACCTTTTACAGAATTCAATCAGCATTCAATCAGAATCACATGTTGGTCCGGAATTATTTGCACATGTAGATGCAGAGCAATAGATTAGACCTCTTGTTCACCATTGACCATAATCTGACTTATGAATTATATCCGTGGAGCGGTGAACGCCATTAGCGCACCATACCAATACTATAAAGAACTCCCACCAATTAATCCCTCTACCCTCACCGGTGCAATTGACGTTATCGTTATACAACGACCCGGCAGCGATGGGGAAATGGAGCTAGCCTGTTCGCCCTTCCATGTTCGATTTGGAAAATGGCAGGTGTTGAGGCCGAGTGACAAGCAGGTGCATCGTGTCATTTTGGGTTTTTCTGCGATCGCTCATACCGCTGCGTAGGTGAAAATACTAGTTAATGACCAGCCAATACCATTTAACATGAAAATCGGGGAAGCGGGTGAGGCCTTCTTTGTATTCGAAACAGATGAAGATGTTCCGGCAGATCTTATTACATCCCCTATTCTCCTCCCGACAAGGCCTGAAGAGGATGATTTGAATACTCAGGCAGACGCTACTGCCAGCCGTTTTGGTATAAAAGGAAATGACTCTCCGGATGACACAAATGTTTCAGAACAGTCGCCGGAATTACTATCTACCGAGACGTCTGGACAAGAAGCACAAAATCACTCCCAAGAGCCAGAGTTCCTTGACTTGAGTGCCGGAAATGGCGAGATACGAAGCAAGGAAGAGGGGTGTCGTGATGTCAATCTAACGCCAAAACAAGAGTTTCACCAACCTTCATTCCTTCGACATTCTGCATCACGGAGTACAATTAGACACCTTCCAGTATGCGAATCATTTGGTCCTCAGCTTTGGTTGCCTTCTTCAAATTCGCGGAGTCATGAATTGGACGAACAGGATAAGAGAGTGGACGAGGTTTTGAGGAGTCTGAATGAGGATGCCAAGCCTCCAGATGTAGAATACCACCACAGTTAGGATTTTTTCCCTACCTGTCAGGGACGAACTGACTTGCCCTCTTTCCTAGATGTTACACTTGATATTGAAGGATATCATGCAAATGTAAAGGATGTCTCGGGCCAGACTGTCCAGCCATTCGGTTCTGAAAAAATCGAGTTCCCCTCTCTGCTCAGTATGATCGATTAATTCTCTTCCTGTACCCTCCTCATCCCTCGCTTGTAGCCCCTTCCAGGCTCTCACCGGCAAAAATGCAAGGAACTCAGTCCGCCGTTCATTCCACTCGGAATTCGTCGCCTTCCAACACAGACTCTGAGTCTGATGTGGGGGAACTCCAGTCATTACATTCTGCTCATCGATTACGTGCCACCTCTGAACCTCCACCGGACCGAGATGACCATATCCGGCCACCTTCTGATACTGAGTTTATCTATGATCATCATGATACATCATCAAACTCGAACACAAAGACTGGCCTCGGAATGAAATTACCACCTCTTTCCCTATCATCGTCCGGTGTCCAAGAATATTCTTGGGAATGGGGTGCATTTCCTACACCCTCCCCGATGAAGACTACCTTTGCAAAGGGTGGAAGGCTTGATGCCGGAATACCTTGGAAGAGTAAAACGAACCATTTTTATGAACTCTTTCAAGGAGAGGCATCGAGCGAGGATACGTTCCTGAGTGATCGTGGAAAGCTTTCTGCAAAAGAGGGGAATGACGCAGTTTTCGTCATCACGGCTGAGAAGCATTCGCTTGACTTTCAGTTGAGTTTAGTTTCTCAGCTATCGTCGGATACGAAGGGAAAAGGAAAACAGAATTCTTTTGTATACTCGAGTTATGATGACGATGCTCGTTTTGAAAAAGGCAGAATCACATTTTCGAGATTTATCCAAGACGAACATCTCGCTGATAACCCTACTCTGGTTATCAAGTGGTTCGATGGCAAATACATGACACGGCAACAACATCCTGTGCTTTTCAGTGCTCTCGTCGTGTGGAGGACAAATTATCTTCTCTCCAAAACAAAACATGTGGAGGAGAATAAATCAATAAATGATTCGCGACATAATCGGTCCATATCCGAACCCCTGACGCCAGAACAGAAAGCAAGGGCAGAAGCTGATTACGCTGAGACCGAGGGTGAGTCAGAGCAAGGGTCTCGTTCTCTGTCTTGGGTTCAATGGTGGAATCGAAATCGACAGAAAGACAAAGTTTTTAGTAGAGGCGTGTCTGTAAGGGAGAGACTTGCTTTCAAACCTGCTGCAAGTGCCCCTCCACATGCTGATATTGTAAGCTGTTATTGCCTTAATTCTGGGTGACCCGGTTTCTAACTGATCTTAGTCGACGACATCTGCGAAGCTCGTCTTGGATGATAAAGTATTAAAGGATTTTCCGCCAGAGAATGTTGCGCATATGGATTTGACATTGGCCGGTAGTCAGATATCGCCGTCGACGACTTCTTGCTCTCCAGAAGAAAAACCAGAAAACAAATCCCAAAAGAAGTTTGCGAAGACTCTAAGGTTGACTTCTGATCAGCTTGTATGTCCTCTTTCAACTTGAACTTGTACTGTGCTTCCTCAGTGAAAGTGGTGTCTTTTCTTAGAAAACACTCAATCTCAAACCAGGGGCAAATTTGATAACGTTTTCAATTTCATCTGGGGTTGTTGCTTGTTCTGCACGTATTTTCGTATATGAGCACTCAGACTTGATTGTTGTTTCTGACATTGATGGCACAATTACCAAGTAAGTTCCGTTGTTCGCCAAATACACACAGGGGCCAAAATGTTGTTATTAGATCCGATGGTTTAGGGCACGTATTCGCTATGATTGGGCGCGATTGGACGCATGTTGGTGTAGCTAAACTCTATACCGACATTATGAGAAATGGGTACAAAATAATGTATCTTACTTCGCGTGCTATTGGCCAAGCGGATGCAACCCGAGGATACTTAAAGGGAATCAAACAGAATGACTATCAACTGCCCGAAGGTCCGGTTATAATGAGCCCCGACCGTCTCATAGCATCTCTACACAGGTAAGAAATTCTCGCTTGTTTACTCTTATTTTATCAAATTTGACAAATGGGCTTCAGAGAGGTTATTATGCGGAAACCGGAAGCCTTCAAAATGGCCTGCCTGCGTGATATACAGAGGCTGTTCGGAGAACATGCGAAGAATCCTTTCTATGCTGGCTTTGGGAACAGGATCACAGATGCACTGTCATATCGCAGCGTAAATGTGCCTAGTGCTAGGATCTTCACGATTGACTCGAGCGGAGAGGTAAAAATGGAATTACTTGAACTAGCTGGTTATAAATCCTCGTATGTCTGTTCATTCTGCAATACATTCCAAATTCGATGTTGAGTTTGGATTAGGTACATACACATGACGGATCTCGTTGACCAAATGTTTCCTCCCATCCATAAGAAGTGGACCCCCGAGTACACAGACTTCAACCACTGGAAGATACCAGTTCCAGAATATCCTCTACCGGACTTATCACCTCCTTCACCGACGCTAAGCGCACGGTCAGAAATGTCAAATCGAAGCACGCTGGCAAAGCTCCGGAATTTTCGGTTACTAGGTTCCCGAGCCAATAGTATCAATGGTCTCCCGAGTGAAAGGATCGACGAAAATCCGGTTCATAATGGTCAAGCCCTTGAATCGAATCGTGATTCTGACTTACGCCAGATGTCATCGTTCGAAAGGCTCGTTAGTGGACTGAAGAGGGGCGTTAGTCCAAGTTCCGTTTCAAGGTCTTCGTATGCCATCGATTCAGATTCGGAAAGCGAAGTCGATGACAGAAATCAAGTTGATGGTCCGAAGAAGATGAGAAGGAGGAGTATGACTAGTATGCCCGGAAGCTTAGATGATCTCGATTTCGTTATAGATGACGGTGAGGAGGATGTGCATTGGGAAGATGGAGAGCATTATAAGGATGTGGACTATGATAACAATGGAATAGAGTATAATGATGGGGCGTATGGGGAGTTGAGTGAGGAGATGGCTATGGATGAGGATTTGTTGGTTGCGACGGAGATGAAGAAAATACCTTTCTTATGAACATAGTACTTGAACTGAGTGTCCTTGTCATTGGTTCCTTTCGCACAGCGTGGACTGGCTTTGCATTATATCTAATCATCACAGTAAATAGAGTACTATCATTAATAGGGAGTGAGTCTTATGACCTTCAATCAAATTTCTGCACTGCACCGGTTCCCCCAGGACATTATGGAAGATCATTATTAAGGGCATCATTATTAAGGTCATTATTAAGGTCATTATCAAGGTCATTAAGCCAATATCTTATCATGACTCATGAACCCTTGGGTACTGTGAGAAATCTCAGTCAGCACAAGTGGGAATTATGACGTCACGCTCACCTATTCAGCTTGACATATATATAAACACTTTCGTCCGATGGCAATTGCTAGAAAAATAGTACAGCAGCGTTAAGTACCATGCAACTACCCAAGACCACTCGTCAGTACCAACTTTTCAAGGTCTCATGCATTCTACGATATTTTCGTGCGTCGCGACTAATGTTCTTCTCCTTGCAGGCCGGTTCATATAAAAACCTTGAAATCAGAGAAACATCCATTCCCCCTGTCAAATCAAATGAGGTTCTTGTCAAGGTTCATGCAGTATCACTGAATGTAAAATATTCTGATTTGTGGTCTCTTGATGCTTTTAACTTTTAACTTGGATCATAGTACCGTGATTTGCTCGTCACGAGCGGAACATATATAGCTACGTGAGCCTTGTTCTCCATGAATATGAATATGTTCCTCTCAACGTTGATTGTTTAGCACTCTTGATCAAGTTATTCCCTGTTCAGACATGGCGGGAGAGATCATCGCACTGGGTGGAGATGTCAGAGACTGGAAAGTTGGCGATCGTGTCTGCGCCAATTTCTCTGAACACCTCCATGGTGATACAACCATTGCGATTATCAACACCTCTCTTGGTGGCCAAGCACACGGCGTTCTGACCCAATATCGAACTTTTCCTGCACATGTATGCGCTCATCTCTCATCCTTCACTTGCTTTACGACAGGAATATTCTAGTCTCTCGTCAAGGTACCTGAACATTACAGTTACGAAGAAGCCTCTACGCTACCGTATGTGATCTCCACTGCCTTCAACATGTCTTATATCTCGATGGTTATCCAGGTGTGCTGCCTTGACTGCATATAACGCTCTCCTTGGTCCAGTGCCTCTCAAGGCAGGCGATTTTGTTCTCGTTCTCGGCCTTGGCGGCGTATCCACGTATGTACATCTCTGTGACGATATTCACTTCAGTTTATCCCCTGTATTACAGCTGGGCTCTTCAACTCGCTGTTGCATCAGGAGCTACAGTCATTGCCACTTCTTCGTCAGATGAAAAGTTAAAGGTCGCAGCAGGCCTTGGTGCTGAATATCTCATCAATTACAAGAAAACTCCCAATTGGGATGAGGAAGTGCTGAAGATTGTCTGTATCTATGGTTTCGTCACTAAATTATTGAACTCATCTGTCTTTACTTTAGACAAATGGAGTGGGCGTGGATCACGTCATTGAGGTTCGTGTAACCAGTGTCGATGGTGGGCTGAATTCTGAAATCACGAACTACAGGTAGGAGGGGAGGGCACACTTTCTCGCAGCATGAAGTCCGTTAGAGTTTCTGGATACATACACATTATTGGTTTCGTCTCAAAGGTTTGGATATCCAATGATCGTCTTCAGCGTACTCCAGCTCTTACCTATGAAAAATCATGCAGGATGCGAATGATGCTGAAATTGCCGTCAACGCGATCAGAAAAGCTATCACTCTGAGAGGAGTATTAATTGGTTCGGTTTCCCAGTAAGCAGTTTCTAAATATATTGACAACACTCACATATCTGACACTATAAATTAGATTTAGAGATATGAACCGCCTGATTGCTGCTAACCCAGAGAAGACCAAACCCGTCATCTCCAAGGTCTTTTCCTTCGACCAAGCTATTGATGCTTTTGGCTACCTAGAATCAGGAGAACATGTTGGCAAAGTAGTTGTCAAAGTAGCCTAGGTGTCTATATTTGAACAGCTTAATAATGATGTTGTTACGAAACCTTGAGTGGAAGTCAAAGGTTTATTTGCAAGCCAGATTAAGACTGAAGTATCTGATACATTTGCTACAGTATTTATACTATAAGATGATGGTCTGTTTGCCAGTTAAAAGACTACAGATGTTAAACTAAGCGCAGGTGATGAATAAGGGATCCTAGTAGCCTTAGGAATTACTCAGATAACTCAGAAGTCACCCAGTGAACTCTGGACAACTGTAAATGGCTAAGAGTTAAAAACATGTCCACAGGGAGTAGTACATGTGATCATGTGGTGTACTAACTAAGTGAAGCACAATTCTAAAACCAAGTTCACAGCTAAAACTGAGAAGATCACTTCTAGCACCCTCCCTTGATCTGACAAGTCCATCACCAATAACAAGAGAAGTAGAGTAAAAAGAGAGATATGAGATTGAACCTAAGATGTTAAACTGAGTCTAGGAACTGCAAATGCCATGACTTGTTATGAACTTGAGTTCAAGTGTTAGAACAAAAGCACAACTCATGTATTGAGTACATGTCAGAGGCAATTCACACTTATGGGCAAAAG
>Ga0157366_1000525_pt1 | contig 16882 bp, 13 predicted proteins | sample AttbisABBM1_FD_113149 | JGI IMG/M metagenome (GOLD analysis project Ga0157366, IMG submission 113149) | Fungus gardens microbial communities from leaf cutter ant in Botucatu, State of São Paulo, Brazil - Atta bisphaerica ABBM1 | ecosystem: Host-associated > Fungi > Mycelium > Unclassified ...
GTGATATGCTGTTGACATTGTTAATTGTATTTCCAATAAATTATACCTCTTTCAGAAGATTTTAGCTAAGTGTTGTATTTCTCTATCTGAAATGATTTGTAGTAGCAATTCATGTAGAGAATAAACTCTATCATTTAATAATTGCACCATATCTTCAAATGAGAACTGAATATCAATTTGAATGAAGTGTACTCTTTTGATGAGCTTGTCAATAATAACACAAATAGTATTGTAACTTTTGACTTTGATAATTATAAAATAAGTTCATAGAAATAATTTTCCAAGACTTATTAGGTATCTTGTTAAGCATGAGTGGTTCAAAAGATTGCTATGGGCAATTTTTCATCTGTTACCACATACTACAACCCATAATATATTTCTTAACAAATATTATTATTTTTAGTTACTAGTAATTTCTAGAGACCAATTTATAAGTCTTCTATTTTTAATTTTCTCCTATATAGTAGTAGTCTATTCTTATAGTTCCAGTTTTGACTGAAGAAGTAACTTTATCTGGCAAGAGTACTACCTTGATCTCCTCTAAAATTATGCCATTATTGTTAGATAACTTATGAGAAGCCTCTAGTGCATTGATTGCAAAGAACTTAGGTTTTGGTACTTAATTCATATTATTGAAGTCTATCTCCATCTCATGGTCTACTTGTCAAGATCGCAAGAAGTGGACTTAGTTTTTTCTTATTTTCTTATTCTTATTCTTATTTTTTTTTAAAAACTTAGGATTAGGATTAGGGTTAGTGATAACATCACTCAGTCCTACATTAGTCACATCAGATGACACAGTGACAGTGACAGTGACAGTCACAAGTCACATGGAAGGACATAGAATATTCTGGAAGAGATGATGTCATATAATATATGATACACATGTTAACCTTAAGGTATATACATGGTCATTTAGGGTAGGCCAGAAATAGCTTGCATGGACTATTAGGTATTTGTATATAAGGTAGACAATCTTGTACAGAGTTCTCTATCAAGTTCTCTTGTGTTAACCCAATACAAGGTTCTATTCATTGGCCAACTCTAAGGTCTTTGAGTTGTAATACTACTCTTCAAAACAAGAGATCTTTAGCTTGTATCATCTTTTCCAGTTTATAATAGAGTACATAGTTAAAATAGGTTATGTAAAAAGCCTATCTTGCTTGTCTCTTAGTCAGCTTTTGAGCTGCCTTGAAGAATGTAATGTTTTAATAATCCAACAAAATCTCAATATATAGATGTTTTTTCAAATGATATTGATAATAATATTTTTCTAATTCTCATATTATTGCTGGTAACTCTTTGTTATAGATTTTATAGTTTCTTTCATAGATATCTAATAACTTTAAGCAAAGAATCTGGATGCCATATTCTAGTAGCTAGTACTTTTGTGATAAGACTGCTCCAATAGCAAATTTACTTGTATCTATAGATAATTTGAAAGATTTTCATCATTTGGTACTCTTAGAACTAGAGCTGTTATAAAAGTCTTTTTTACTATCTGAAGAACATGAACATTTTGTTGCTCCATTCTCCAAGTCTAAATACTATTCTTTTTTATTAAGTTGGAAAGTATTCATGATATCTTGGCAAAGTTTATTGAGAACTTACAAATAGAAATTTGCAAAGTCTAAGAATATTTTGTACTTTTTGATGGTACTGGCTACTCTAGAATTTTTTCAAGTTTTTCATCAATCTATCTGTCTAGAGTGTTTCTTTCTGCTAAAGAAAGCAGATAGACCTTTTATTGGTTTGGAAAGCATTATGTCTTTTTTAAACTCAATTGCATAGTTATACAACCTTCTGTAATGATATTCTCTCTGACTTGGTTTTTGAGAACACATTTCTACACTCATGTAATCAATTTGATACATATGCTTTTCAGGTCTTTGTGTTCTTACAATCTAAGTTTTTATACTAGTCTTGATTGTTGAGTAGAGTTGCAATCACTATTGTCTAGTAGTAATTGCCTGAGTCAATTGTATCTGCTTAGTAAGATATATAGTTGTCAGGATCTTTATTTTCTATACTGTTCAATGAAATTGATTCACTAATATTCAGTTCAAGATAAAGCTCATCAGCATTTACTTCTATATCTTGTGTTTTACAGACTTTATAAGCATACGTATCTAGATATCTAGTAAGCTTCCATTGCTCTTTTTGCTAGTTTATTTTTGATATGTAGATATAGCAATTTAAATCTTGTTAACATAGTATCTCAATAGAGATACAGCACTCAAACTAGCTATAGCCCCTAATTATAGGCCATAAACAGTAATAATATAACTAAGTATAAACTAGTGTTCAATAAACTGAATATACAATCATTATTCTTTTATTTCAAAAAGATGTTAAATTGTCTTATGAAATCCAATTTCTACATAAGCTCAGACATATTTTATTATTTGTCCTGCCTTGTTGGAAGTATTATCTACATTGAATATTTTATATGGATTTTCTAGTTTTATATTTCCAGATTATTATTTTTATTTTCTACAAAAACTCTGTTGATGAAGTTTGTGGTGGTTCCCAAATCAACTAAAGTCTTGGTCTGTACTTTGTTTACTATATACCTGAAGTGTAACTGAAGTTTTCTTTCAAGAAGGTTTTCTTGCTACACACATCATTACAAGACTCCAGTACTACTTCTGAAGTTTTTGAGCTAATAAAGGGTACACTTTCCTCTAACTGTAAATCACAGATATTATTCTCTATAGTCCTAATAGAAAATCTAAGTTGGGACTTTTCTTTTCCTTCCTCTTTAGGATACTAGGATTGGAGATATCCTCACTGGATATACTATTTGTATTGACTTTCTCAGATAGAGTGTCTAAATTGTCATATTTCTCCTTTTAACAGTTTTATCAGCTATATCTTGAATAACTGATTTTTGACAAGATACTGTATTATATGACCTTATCTTCAAAATCTTTGTCTTCACATATCTGGCAGTTTTTGCAAACTCTTTTTCTTTCTCTGAATTTATCTATGTACAGATTCTCTTTTCTCTTCCATTTTTTTCTACACTGCCATTTTAACTAAAGATTACACTTTAGGTTTTATAAGGCTTTATCAACAAGTTGACATAATTTTTCAGGAGTTTTTTTATATTCTCATAATAAGTGTATTTCACAACTTATTTAGAACAACTTTCTTTAGTTTTTTGATATATACTTTGTTTGTATAGTTTACAAAGTTCCTTTAAGTTAGAGCCTTTTTTGTCCAAAGTGTTGTTGATTTCTTCTAATACTCCCTCCTTGTTATCTCTTTATCCATAAATTTGTTGTTCTTAAGCAAAATTGCTCCAAGAACTCAACTCAACTTTGTTTGTAAAGTTTTTACTGGTTGACATTTTACTTTATATGGATTCTTAAATATGTTTTCAAGAAGGTAAAAGGATAGAAACACCAATTTTAGCCTCTTAATACTATTTTTACACACCAGTACTATCCTGATAGTATATTTAAGGAATAGAAATTCTTAACTTTCAGTAAAGTTTATAGATTTCTAGTACTCTAGTTTCTAAATTACTCTTACTAAATTACTATGTTACATGTCTAAGTAGATATCTAAGACTAAGGCTTAATAAAAAAAGACACTTAGAAGAACAAATGAAGAAGTGAAAAAATAACATTGGTATTTAAATGGTGGGCATGGCTTGGGTGGCAAGTGTGAACACAATATCTCTATTTCAGCAGATAAAGTACATCCAACATATGTGTGAATAGCCCTTATTTGGGGCTTCCCAGTGCAACTTGGTTTATGAGAATTAGTCTACTAGTTGTGGAGATACAAGTTGAATAAAGTTTGTGACACCCTTAAATATATCTGTTTGTATACTCCATGCCAACTCTGCAGCCTCCACTAGACATTCCAAGTGAGAAAAGAAATTACTTCTATATCTAACAATTAATACTCTCAATACCCATGAAATCTCTCAATATCTTCTTGTTGCTCTTGAAACTACTGATACTTCTGTAACATTTTCTATGCAAGTGCTAGTAGACTCTAGAGCTATAGAAATCTTTATAAGTTGTAGCTTTGTAGAAAAACATCACATGAACACCCACAAGCTCTTTAAGCCTATACCAGTTTTTAATATTGATAGTACTTTGAATGAAAACAGTTATATATCCAAGGTGGTAAATGTAGTCCTGTGCTACCAGTTATATTCCAAGTGGGCTTTATATGCAGTTTCAAGTCTAGATAAGTAAGACCTTATCCTTGGTTTCATGCAGTTGAAAAATCACTCTAAGATAAACTAACAAAAGAGAGAGATGGTTATGACATGCTGTTTAGTATATTGCACAAATTTCCAAGATATTAATAAGACTAAGAAATGTCAGAAATATGCCCTCGATACATGTAGGTCTGGTTTCTTTTCCATCTTAGTAAACAGCTGGGAAGATATATTCCCAACCTTGCAAACTTTTATAGAGTACCAAGAAGAGTTAGGTAATTGCTTTTATATGACCCAGTGGTACCCAGAACCTTTGGCTTTAGACCTCCAAGTAGCAGTTACTTTGTCTCAATGTCTCTTAGAAGCCTTTTATTATAACTAGATTGAAAACAATGCTCTTGCCATTCTCCCACATGTTTAGCAGTTCAAATTGGTGTTTGCTAAAGAGGACTTCAATACCCTTCCAGACCACCACAAGTAAAATCATACCATTGAACTGGTTTCTAAAGCAGAGCCCAAGACATCCAAGGTATATCTTCTTGAGAACCTCTGCACAGGCCAGATAAGACAATCAAAGTCTCTTATAGCTGTACTAGTCTTTTTTATTAAGAAAAAAGACAGCTCTCTCAGATTGGTACAAGACTATAGGACTCTCAATGCAATAACTATCAAGAACAAGTATCCACTCTTCTAATCTCCAAAATAGTCACCAAACTCCAGGGAGCCCATTACTTTACTAAGCTAGATGTTCACTAGGGATTTAACAATGTCCATATCAAGCCTGGTGATGAGTGAAAGGCAGCCTTGTACACAAACTGTGGTCTTTTTGAACCCTTAGTAATGTTCTTCAGTATGACCAACAGTCCTGCCACCTTCCAGACCATGATGAACAACATCTTCTGGGATTTTATAGCAGAAGGTATCATAATAGTATATCTGGACGTCATCCTGATCTTCACCCAAACATTGAAAGAGTATTACAGAGTGGTCTGTAGGGTTATGGAAGTTCTAGCTGAGCTGTGACTCTGAGCTGTGACTTTTACCTAACCCCATCAATGAGAAAGCCTTCTCCTCCCAAATGTAGAAAAGTTGGTTGTACTTCTCTATGGCATCCTTGTATCCCTATGCTGTGTTGTAAATACCTACAGGATCCCAGTGGTTGACTGGAGGAGGGCAAGCTCTAGAGTCTGCTTAGTGGAGAGGGAGTTCAGTTCATAGCTGGTCCTTTATACCTTTACAATCTGTGACCACTACCTCACAGCAATACCTTACAGCAATACCTACAGATGGTGGTGAGAAGGACATGGGTTCTATTCTCGTATTTGCATTTCTCGTATTTGCATTCATCTACAATGGCAATCCATTTTTCAGACATGTTTCAGCCACATTGTAATTACGAAACATGCGGTTTGGATTGATGTGATAGTAACTATGCGACAGACGACGACGTCCTAAAAATACGCTCGAATACAATGAACGACAACATCAAAGATATATACATAGGGTATATTGAGAGATGAAAGAACGCTTGATAGGGGGTATGATTGAACGAACGACTTATGCGTATGGAAAAATGGCTGGATGAAAAATCAAATGAGTGTATGAATGAGCAAGGGATTTAGAGTTCGCGCAGTGCATTGAGCACATTCTGTTCCTCCCACCGCTGCCCATTTCTCTCCAAAACCCAGGCCCTGGTAGCTCTTTTGACACGAGACTCCTTTTGGTATGTGACGACATTCTGCGATGCCCAACCGATGTTCGCCTCCTCCAAATCATCCAACTCCTCCAGCATACTACCATCTTCAACGAACATGAACAGCGGCGATTTGTCATCTAACTCCTCCTCAGCATCAACATCGACCGGCAGCTCCAGGTTCGTATTCAAGCTCTCACTAATAGAGGACTCAGAAGTACATCCCTCCTCCACAGACGTACAATCGTACAACTCGTCAGAGAGATTGCCAAGTAGATAGATTGCTTGAGGACGAGCGATCCGCGTGCGAAGTTGTCTTTTTGATATTTCTGTGTCCTGTCGTTTGGAAGCGGGAGTAGTTTCAATCTTCGCGGTGAGACCGAGTTCATCGGCAATCTTCCTCTCAGCTTGTATGTTGTCGAAAGGACGAATATCGAACGTGGCAGACATATCTGGTATAGTCTCCTCGCCAGGCATCTTGAATGCTCGAGGACGTTTTGCTGCCACAGGTAATGAAGGTAAGGGTATGTTTGGTGTTAGAGGGTCCAGAGAGCTAGAATCTGTAAGGATGGCTGGTACAACGAGGCGCCTAGAGATGTTTGGTTGGTCAAGGAGCTGATCAAGAACGTCCGCGGATGACCTTGCCATCGCTTGAGAACAAGATGAAGGAGTAGCTGAAGGCGATTGAGAAGCACTGGGAAGGGATGAGGAATCCACAGGTAAAGTGTATGAAGGTAGTATAGGAGGTTGTGGGAGGGGCCTAACCTGGCGTTTCCCGCGTGGAAGGGGAGGAAGAGGTCGTGGATTTCTCATCATAGCGGGAGGGGCCGTTCGAGGTGTAGAGAGACTAGTGGTTTTGCAAGTTCCTCCGTAAGAGGACGCCAGGATAAGGCTTGCTGGCTTGGATCGTTTTGGATTGTCGCTTGTTGATCCAGCAGTGGCCTCGGAGTCGTGACGTTCGCTTCTAGCCTCTGGGAGGGTAGATATCTCAGTATCGATTGAATGGGAGGACATCGCAGAGGAGATTTGTGCGCCAACAGCGGCCTGCGTCGTACTGGGATGGGAAATTTCTGGGTCACCCATGAGGGATGATACGGCAGTAGAAGCTCTTCCTTGAGTCGTCTGAACATCACAGGTCGAAAGTACTGATTGAGGCTCATTTTCGGACATGCTTGTATTGGCATCTGCTTCTGAATCTGCAGCCTGAGGTACGGTGACTGCAGCCCCTGCTTGAGGAGGACACCTAGTAAAGGCGTCGACTGGCAATTTTGCTTCGTCCTTGAACAGTGGAGTGTCTATATACTAGGTTTGCTTTATATTGAATCAACACTGATCTATCTCACCAGCCGGACGCAAGTCTCTCAAGCACTGCAAAGGCGACCATATGGTCGCGTCAACACTCCTTGCTCTCTCTTTAGATGCTTGTGGACGAGACAATGAAGATGGAGTGGGCGCCGAGTGCCGCAGGCTGGACACCATGATACCACTCGCGGTTGACGGGCGTTGAATTTTTCGCGGTCGAGGAGGCGACAGTGGGGTATGGTTGTGTGGCGGGTCTTGCGGTGCAGGTGGTTCGTCGTACTGGACAGGATCAAAGAGACAGAGGGACATGAGGGACGATTGAAGGAGGGACGAGTAATTGGCAGATCCATAATATATGGAATAGCCGTACAACTAGGTTCATGTGTTACCGTCACAGGGGAAAGTAGTACCATCAATCCCGTGCTGGGCCTCGACTGACACGCCAACCAAAAGCGAGGTGTGCCGTGACGGGTGACGCGTGTAGTATCCTGAAACAAGAATGGATACTTCATACTTTACCCAGGCACATTTGCCTGCTGGCCCAGAAAACATATTAGTTGTTATTTTTATGGTCCCGGACGGTGTAAGCTGCTTACGCATCATACCGAGAATCTTACCCGATTGCGTTAGCCATGTCCCTCACGCTAAATAATCGGTGTTCATTTCAGTTTCTCTTCCGTGATGTCAACATGGTTCGATGGAGTCGAAACTTGGCTGATCATTCTCGAACCCGAGCTCCTAGTCAGAGCGGGAGGAATCTTGGAGATAGATATCTGATTCTGGAGAAGTCGTTGGGCGGAAAGGAGGCGTTGAAAAAGTGTCGAAACAGTCATCGACAACAACATGGTACAGATACTATAAACGTACCCACCCTTTCACCTCAATTTTCGGTGTTCCGAGGATTCATCGTACCAATGGAACCCCCGCCACCAGAATCAGATGGTACAATAGCGTTTCATGATCGCATTTCTCTCACTCATTCCCGTCTTTAGCATGTTGCATGTCCGGCTGTGCCGTCTGTGTTTATGATCTATATGGAGAATCCTTAGAGGCTTACAAGAATGCCGTAGCAGATCTTCGTGTCAAGTTGACCATGGTGAATATACCCGAAGACCAATGGCCAAAAAATATTCAAACCAGTAGTCCAAACACTCAAGTAGTCAATCCAGCTAGTGCCGTTCAAAGTGCCTTTGAAGAAATGGAGCGTGTTCTCAAGGATAAGCGAGAGAGTGAGGTTCATACAGCTGGTAAATCAATCACAACTACCTTCAAATGCTCATCGAAGTTTGACCAGAAATGTCAGTGTAGTGTATAGACGTCCGCGGGCGCGTTTTGATTGGAGGGAGACATGGGAAGGGATCAAGTGGTTGTTGTTTAGCAATCGCTGATCCCCTACATTCTTCAAAGTTCGCATCTGGACTATGTGGTCAGTTGAGACATTAGGTCTATTAAAACAGTCATATCAAAAAATCCACGCACTAGAGATCCACACTTACTGAACAATTCGGCAACATAATCTGTAGAGAATTCCTTGTGTGGGTCTTATCATTTTATATGAAGGAACTAATCGGAGCTACGGTCAAAATCTGTTTCAATAGCTTGGGAACATGACGGAACTGGTGATTTCGATTGAAAACTGATAATAATAGAAGGATTGCACACTAGGATAATCTTCATAGCTTGTGACATGTGACAGAAGTAATCAATAATTCACTCATAAATTGCTTTTGAGGCTGCGCAAATTGCCGTATTTCTTTCCAAGAAAGTTGGTTATCTCAAGTGCTGGCAGGAAAGAAAAAAATTGGTCAGCATACAAAAAAAAATTTGGAAGAGAAGTGCTTGAATGCTCACCAAGCTCACAAGGGGCTTCTTGGGGTATCTGAATTGAATCTCATGAGGGATTGCACTCTAAAAAGTACTCTGGATTAGGAAAAACCCACAAGATGTCCCGCCTTCAGTATTCTCACATTCGAAGAATTCCTCGACCTCACCCAGACTCGCAAGTGTGTCGATCCAGGGGGACCAAATCTAGAAGTCATTCTGCGAGTTGTCATGCTCAAAAGACAATGCCACTCACTCTTGAGCATTAGGTTTACCAGGAACGATCCATCGAAGCTCAATCCTTTCATCTAAATGTTCCAGCCGCTGAAACGTCTCGAACTGCGTGAGTGTGGCGGCAAAGACAACTGCCTCCTGGACAGCAGGCATTTTGAGCTTAGTAATTGGTCTTCCCGAAGGACATCGAGTATCGTAGAGCCCACAGTCAACATAGATTTCGAGAGCCTTCGGGTCCCACACGTTAAAGAACGGGTTCTTCCTCATGCTCTCGAGAGCATCTTGCCTGAAATCGGTGTCAGGATAAGACAGTCATCAGACCTATTAAAAAGCATACTTAGATGACCAGGATTCACGGCGGTTGAGCGTACTATGAATCATTGCCTCAGTGCGGTGGTCCATGAGGTCCATCTGTTGCCGGTCGTAGGGTCGAAGGATGACGGGATCGACTAATACGAGAGAGGAAAAGAGCTTGGGATTTTCCAAGGTGGCGAACGTCCTTTCGTAACGAGATTATATAGAATAATTTTGGTGGAAAGTCCGCAAGACTCACATCGTACACCCTCCATATGAATGTCCAATACCAACCAATGTTCTATTCCTAAAACCATGCTTCAGCCTGTAATTAGTCTCTTCGGAGTCGACACGTCGAAGGTGAGTTGGCAGCGGAGCATCGGTAAGAAAAGCAGGTATAAAGTAATGTAGAAAGCTGAGAATATCGCGCCCATTGTCCGCCCAATCAACTACAAACTTGTTGTCATGAACAGTATTTGAGAGACAACATTGACCATACATACACAGGTATCCCAAAGACTCTCCGTTTAAAAGTGCTGAATCACCGTGTTGTACGGCTTCCCATACCCAAATCTCGTCCACAAGCTCACCTGATGGCGAGCTCAGAATGGGTTCAATAGTAGGTTCCCAAGTCTAAACAATCTATCAATGGCAGCTGTGACTGTAGTCAAGTTCTCTGCCTACTTCTTTCGGAAAGCCATTGGCATGTGCAAAAAGCAATGTTAACCCCGTTCCTTTCATCCCTTTCCTAACGTAGCGATTCAGGCATATCCACAAGAGTGTTGGGTGTCCAGATGATGCAGGAGGTGCGGCCAAAATACGCAACTGACCGCAAAATCGATCATTCCACGCCTTTCGTTCAGCTTTTGGGGAGTTTGGAGGCAGTGGTGGCGGCGTCGGAGCATAAGGAAGCGTCCGCAGATGTGCGGCAGGTACAATATGTGTTGAAAGCGTGAATTTTGAGGCGATCGGTAGCTGCCGAGGTTTAGAAGGCAATGACGGATATACAAGAGGTTCCGGAGGTGGATAAACTGGTATAGTTTCCCGAGGAACTATAGTTGGCCAGCGGTAAGGCTCGACTTTGGGATAAGAGAATGCTATCATTGAAGCAAACAACTAGGCGATGAATTTTCTGACAACTCGAACCGCTTAAGTTTCGTGTCCTACCGGTCACCTTGACACGGCGGAAATTCAGCTGTCAAGGTTGCCATTGATGAGCTGTCTGTCACATTCTGTCACATTCCCATACTGGACAATCCCAATTTTCCTAGTATATATATGATTATAATGTAGACACAGACAATTTGAGTCCCTGCAACGGCACGAGGACTTGCTTATAACCAAGTGGTTCTCGCGACCATCAACGGCGCTTTCTCAAGTCCTTTTGTTTATGTGCCAGAAATGTTACCGAAAAAAATGTGACAAGATTAGGGATCTACACTACATAGCCAGCCTCTGATGATCTACCCCACGTTGAGGTTGCTCCGTCATGCATGGTGAATGACAAGAGACTACTTGCGGGAGGACGGAGCCATCATGACGGAATGAAATCTTGCGTGGGTTTCTTCAAACACGTGGAGACTAAAGAATATTAAGTGTGCTATTTTAAGAAATTATGAACAAACCGGGAAAGGCGCTTATCCACTCATCTTTCCGTTTCTTCTTGTATTTCCACATCCTGGATTTTCTCGTATTGATATTTTTATCGGGATTCGACGAGCACTGCACTTATTATCACGATTTATCTCATATGCTAACGACTTTTACACGACATGATGATGATGATGATGAATTTGGATGTAGTAAAAGCACAAATCTTGCTGGAGGCATGATACATGGGGTCACAAGGCGAGGAATTTCAGGAGGCTTGGAGAGATGGTGTCAGGGATCGGGTCAGTTGTTGCGGAGTGGACGGTTATCAGACCACATAAAGGCTTGGGTACGGCTCTTATCCCCCTGAACATGCTCATTTTTACGAGAGTTTCCCTCTGTAGTTATCACCCTCATCTTGCAAACGCTCTAGGAATCAACAATATTTCCGAATTTCTTCCTGGGAGATGCTTGAGCTTTTCATGGCTTTCTGGTTTCTGTTATGCACAAATGCTCACTGTGTCGGGGCTGTACCTATGCATGGGCCTCATAGGCCAGTAACTTCTGACCAGACGCACCAACTCGGTAGAAGAAGTATCTCTGCTTCTTCTTGGGTAAAATAATTTTGGTAAAATCCAGAGTAATTCGGACTGACAAAATATCACATAGGCACCTATAGTCGCGGTGTTTGGTGGCCTCATCGTGTTGGCCGTTGCTATCACATGGTGGAAGAAGAGGAAACTAATTGCTAGCTTACTGTGGTCTCACGAACCATCAAGAATCGCTCGTCCTGATGGTGACGTTCGTGTGCCTTTGACTGCGGATGAATTGGCTGGGACGATCAATAATGGTAATTTTAGTAATAATGCAACCACAAGAAGAAATAGGCGACCACGACGCACCCCTTCGCAACAATCTACGTATTCATTGCCCGCATACGCAAAGGAGCCTGGCGAACAAGAGTTAGTCGTGGTTCAGTGGGTTCGCTTCATATTGATGGCCGAAAGTTGTGCTCATTATGTTATATTTTCGTAGGGGACCACCAGAAGAGGATGCTCCCATCTCACAGCCTCTTGCTATTGTGGTCTCTGTCGACGAGGACGCAGAAAGTAGCATAGAAACTGACTCGCAATCCCCTCTTACCCCACTTCAAAATACTCCAGCCCAGCTTACCCTTTTCGTCGAGGGTGACACAGCTTGCGACTCGTCAGTTCAGTCAAGGGTCGCTGACAGGAATTTGCGTCCTGTAAGCCCAGATACAGGCAGTATCTCTTCAGCATCAGTCTTCCAGGTCGACAATCACGGTACTCTTGATTCTCCTGATCCTCGTGGAGAAGCTCCAAGGTACTTTGAGGCGGTGAGACAGGCTGACGATGACGTCAATCGCTCTCTCACTCATCTTGAATCGCCCAATACTTCTGCATCTCTTGGCACAGTCAACAACAGTTCACTCCCCGCGTTGCCTCTGCTCTCGTCTCCGAGACGCTTGGGATTCCGGGCATTATTAGATCGTACAGCGGCCTCAAGAGGTCACCATGCCCGCCCCGGGTCCGCTGGTTCGGGCACTTCCTCCACTACTCCTCTTCCAGATTCCCCTTCCCACACCCACAATCGTGGTGCTTCAACCACCTCCCTCGTTTCGATTCTTGGTCTCAGTCGACAGAAGTCTTCCGCATCGCATAACAGCTCCCGTCCCAACCTGGTATCACCTTCTATGATATCACTGAATTCGATATCTGCACCATTAACTCATACGGCTATCCGAATAGAGTTCGCGGCATATCCAAGGCAGGGTTTGACGCCAGAGCAACTGCAGCTAATCTCAAGTCGGGAAGGTCTTGCGAAATTTGGGCGTCCGTACGGTCCGGATGCAGTAGCGTTCGCTTCAATGAGTGCAGTGGACCTAGATACTAGCCAAAGACCTCCACACTTTGAGGCTGCAGTTGGTGAGACTGGAGACAGTGGGGACGCCAGTACAGGTGCGACCAGGGAACTTTCAGTGGGTGCAGCCGATGAAGCACAACTGGCACAAGAGACTGTAATGGGACCTGACGAGGAAGTACCTCGTTCTGCTGATTCATCGCAGCCGAGGTTACCGGCCAGTTTGCCAGCTGAACAGAACACGAATGCCACACTAGCAAGCACTGAGGGTCGTACAATGTATGACGTCCAAGGCGAAGAGAAATCGGAGGAGGCCTTGATTGTAGTCCATAAAGGAAAAGAGAAGGAAATTTCTGTGCGAGAGAGCAACAATCTACCTATGGGCATTAAGGGCCATGGATATATTACTTGCCCCGTGCCTGAGGTCCCTTTGATTACCGAGCAGACACCTACTTCTGAGGTAGAAACTGATCTAGAAGCAATAGTTACTGGCATCGAGGTATCGAAAACATCGGACATTATCCTGCCAACATCCTCGTCATCCGCTCCTCAAAGCTCTGCCATAGATCATTTGATTTCCTCTTCGCCTACTGAATCAGCATCTTCCAATTCTTTGTTGGCAAATCATGGCCAACCAAAGTCAGGACAGCCAGCTCAATCCAATCACATTCTAGAACATTCGGAGTCGCATGCCTCGTTAGCATCTCGCGGAACATTCCAAACAGCAGTTGAGAGCATGAGGTCTCGAAATGTGGCAAAATGGACGGGTGCCACTGACGACGAGCGCGAGGATGATCTGGGCGAATTCTGTCACGACACCGTTGACGATGGCGATACCATGGAAGGAGATGATGACAAAAGACCTTCTACTCCTGTACTTTCACAAAATCGTGAGCCAAATCTAGGCCATGAAGGTCAGTTGACGGAAGCTGCTTCTACGCAACCGACTCTTATAGTGATGCAGCAAGATAGTATAAATTGCCACAATCACACATTCATGACTTTTAAAATCCTGTAATTGTCAACAATGCTATCTGGTATTATCGGTTCATCCCAATGCAGCAGATTCCCAAGCAGGGCCTTCATCTATTTTCCATGAAAATTTGATTTCATATACCTAATCTGGAATTTGAATACTTATTATCTATAGGAAATACTTAGCTAGGAGTTAGTTGGGTGTTAGTACAAAAATGTCATATAACATTTTATGACTGGTTATATAATCACATGATGGATATAGACATGTGACTATGGTTACATATAATGAAAGAATCAAATACTTTTGAACATTTATATTATGTTTTGAAAACTGATCTGAGCATACCTGTTATTGATATGCTTTTATAATGTATTCTGAACCCTATATTTTATCTTATCTTATTTTATTTTTTCTCTCTCATTTTCATTTTATTTCATTTTCTTTATTAGGAACTTAAGGTTAGGGTTTATCATAACATCATATGTGACAGAAGTGTGACATATGTAACTGTCACTGTCACTGTCACATGATCATGTGATATATAAAAGGATATAAAAGATTCTGGAACAATAATATTATATAACATATATAATACATAGTCTTAAGGATAGATTAGATATAGTCTCATACAGACTATTAGCCTAGTATATATATATATATATAAGTAGATACTTTGTACCAAGAACTCTCTTAAGTTATCACAAAATAAACTACTCAGTTGTTTGTGATATTTGAATCTTAAGTATACTCTCAAAGGTTTAGAAGTGATTCAGAAGTTTAAGAGGATAATGATAATGAATAAAGATAACAATTGATGAAAGATATTATTAAGTCTGAGATCTAATTCTTAAATATATAGATTTATGTATAAAAAAATAATGGTCTATGTGCAAGCTGTTGCTATCATATAATCACTACTTTTATCTCTATCTGATGGAGCTAATAGTTGTTATAGCAGCTGTCAGGCTAATTTTAGTAGGTAAGTAATTATATCACTATATTGATATGATTGTATCTCTATAAATACTGATTGCTATGCAATACATCATATATTACCAGTGACAATCTGATAAGTACTTTTCAATGCAAGTTAGATTATATAAATCTATATAACCATTCCTGAGATAATAGCTAATAAAACTTATAGTTACTAATGATCTAATATCTTAGTAATCTGTTATCACTTTTGTATATTTCTTATATATATGGATAGCTCTCATTTGTGGCTTTCTAGTACAACTTAGTTTATGAGAACCAGTCTACTGGTTGTAGAGATATAAGTTGAATGAAGTTTGTGACACTTGTGTTAACCCAATACAAGATTCTTCTTTCACTCTATCACTTGAACTTGAGTTGTAATATGTTATATAGTATGATGTTATAGTTTAAATATATGTTTTTATAGTGTGTATATATAGGTTTAGAGTAGAGTAATTTAAGGCTAGCTAGTATAAACTATAATTTATTTGTATAAATAGTATATAAATACAAAGCTCTCATAGCTGAGTTCATATAAAAAAAGAGATGAAACTAAGTCATAAAATAAAATAAGAAAATAAATAGAAATTTGCTAAGTTTATACTTGTGAATTTTGACATGTAAGTCCATAAAATAAAACTAAGTCTATTGTTTACAACTCTAATAACCCATACCATATATCCTTCAATCAAACTATTGTATCAATACTTTAGATCTTATATAGTAGAGAAACAAGTAGGATCTTAACAACATTAAATACTAAGTGTAACTTTTTCATTTTCAATGCCAATAAGAGCTTCAATTAGTAGACTATAGCTTCTCATCACATCTAAAGATCTAATATCTAGTAGATATTTGGACTTTCTCCTAAATCTTATCCTCATAGATAGGTAAAAAGAGTAGGAAGTCAAGATGACCCTAGATAGTCATTGATACCACAAAAAGTTCCAATACCTAGTCAAATAGAAGGACTTTAATCTAAAGAAGAATCTTTAGAAGAATACTTTAGAGATATTTATACTAGATAAGATAGTATAGTTCTACTAACTAAACTCTAGAGCTTCATAGTTCATTTAAGTAATAGAGTTTTTACAAAACCCTAATATTCCAATACTGCTACTAAAGTCTGTGAAGTTTTCTTCTTTTCTAAAATGTCAAACACTGCTACCAACCCTATATAGTTTGTTTAATTGACCTTACTGCTCTTTACTACTGATCTTTATCAAGTCCAATCTTGTATATTATTACTGTTCTTCTTCATCTATCACTAGTAGTAACCTTTTTTCCTTTCTAAGCTGACATTCCAGATGTTTTCATTAGAAATGTATAAGAGAACCTGCTTCTTCAGCCTCAATATTACTGTCAAAGTGTTACAAACTTCATTTAACTTGTATTTCCATAACTAGCAAACCAATTCTCACAAACCAAGTTGTACTGGAAAGCCTCAAATGAAAGCTATTTACATATATGTTATAAGACAAAAGTATGAACAGACTTCAGGTAGGGTTAGGGTTGGGACAGAAATAGGACAGTAGTATTATTATTAGTCTACAACAGGAAAAGGGCACATGATCTGGAAGTTATGTGAGATGATGTCATAGGCCTAGAGCGGTCTAGAAGAGTCTATAGGTTGAGAAGAGTCTACAAGGCTAGAAGAGCCTAGATGATGACATCAGAGAGCATGTACATTACATTGCTACCATATGTAGGACACATGGACGTTAGGGTAGGATGCACAGTCACTGCAGAGTAGACATGAGGTAGACACATTGTTGTATCACAGACCACTTGTAACTTATATAAATAGGGTAGCAATGCAGCAAGGGATTCTTGTTGAGTTTTCTTGTAATCCCCACTACTAGATAGCCTACTGAGAGCTTTGCTGAAGTCAGCATATCACAAGTGCCATTCTGGCGAGTAGTTGCTACAA
>Ga0157366_1000526_pt1 | contig 16812 bp, 10 predicted proteins | sample AttbisABBM1_FD_113149 | JGI IMG/M metagenome (GOLD analysis project Ga0157366, IMG submission 113149) | Fungus gardens microbial communities from leaf cutter ant in Botucatu, State of São Paulo, Brazil - Atta bisphaerica ABBM1 | ecosystem: Host-associated > Fungi > Mycelium > Unclassified ...
GGCTTACAAGTGGCCTACTTTTCTAAATCACTAAATGAGATAGAATACAACTATAAAATTCATGACAAAAAGATGTTGGTAGTTATAAGAGGTTTGGAAAGTTGGAGGCACTTATTAGAAGACACAAAATTACAATTTGAAGTTTGAACTGATCACAAAAATCTAGAATATTTTATAAAGACATAAAAGTTAAACTAGAAACAAGTAAGATAGGCTCTTTACTTATTTAGATTTGACTTTACTCTAAAACATATACATATATTTGGAACAAAAATGGAAAAAGTAAATAAATAGATATGTAGTTTAATAAAAGAATCAAAAGTAAATATACTATTATGACTTAAGTCTAAGTTGTTATGAACTTAAAACCTTAGAGTTGGTTAAAAGAAAGAACCTTATATTGGGTTAACACAAGAGAACTCAATAGGGAACTCTGTACAGGATTGTCTACCTTATATACCAAAACCTCATGGTCCATACTAACTACTTCTAGCCTACCTTAAACAGCCATGTGTTTGCCTTAAGGTTAACATATGTTATACACATTGTATAATGTTATCCTTCTAGAACCTTCTATGTCCTTCTATGCATCTTGTGACTTGTGACCCTATCATCTGATGTGACTACATGATCTTGTCACTCTAACCCTAACCCTAAGTTTTAAAAATAGAAAAATGGAAAATAAATCAAATGAAAAATGAAAATAGAAAAGAAAAGGAAAATAAATTAAGTCTACTGCTTTTATCTTTAATATAAGTGTTAAGATAAAAGCATACTCATATATTGAGTAACATAAGAAAATTCAATAAAGTTTCTACTATACTACTTTATATATCTCTAAGAGCTAGTCTATATATATTTAACCTACTCTTAAGCTATAATTAAGTTCTTCTAGTAGTTTTTATGATGTTTTATCAAGTTACATAATTGTATAACTGAAACTGTAACACTTGTAACTATTACATGTAATGTTACATCATATTCTTAAATCTAAAGAAAGAAATAAGAAAACTGAACAGAGAAATTGAAAAAGAATTATAAAAGTAGAAAATATCCAAGTTCACTCTAAGAATTTCTAATATTACTTTCTCTTCAATATTTTTCTAAAAGAGAAATAGACTTCTATCTCTGCTAACTTCTTTCTACCTTTCTTAGATACTTCACTTCAAACTTTCTATCATCTCACTTATACAAAATCTTTGCTATATACTTTTCTGAAATTTCTATCTTTTACTCTATTCATATATTCTGTTATAAAGCTCTTTTGTTATAACTTAAGTTTCAGAGATGAAACAAAAGCACACTCTTGTATTGAGTAATATAAGAGAACTTGATAATATTTCAAATACAAGCTAGTTTACCTTATATACTTCAAACCATAGTCTGTGTGTATATGACAACTAACTTATCCTAATATTTATATACTTTCTATAAGATTAACATGTTGTTATCATACTATATAACATTACCTATTCTAGAATTTTCTACAACTTTCTCTGTATCACATGATCATATGACTATTATACATGATATTACATTACACTTCTTTATCTAAATCCAAAATAATAAATAATAAAAACTAAAATAAAATAAAATAAAACTAAGTCCATTGTTTACAACTCTGACATCTTTCATCTAACTAGGTATTTAATACATTCTTGTACTATTTTTTTATTAAAAATTTTCTTTATTTTTCAACCTTTTTCTTTATCTATCTTTACCAGTTTTGATTCTTTCATTCTCTACTTCTTAATCTACTTTGCTGATATTTACTATTTCACTTTATTAGCTAACTTCTTCTATCATGTAAAAGCCAATATATTATTCTATTAACTTCTTTACTAGTTCACATACTTATATCTGTCATCTATTCTAGATAATACTAAGTTTATCTATACTCGCTTGTTCTTTTCCAGTATAAATTGCACTTTATTCTAATCATCCATCAATTTCTACTTTCATATTATTTCTATATCTTATTTTACTAAGTTCTAAAATTAATCTGTCTTTCATGCCATATTTACAGATCTACTTAACAAGTATAAATTATCTCTAACAAACTGCAAACAATGCAACTTAAAATTTCCTAGTAACATTGTAAAATTAGCCTAGTTGCCCTAACATTATGCCTATATATATATATATATTCTAACATGGCATGACAGTCCTTTGTTATATTTCTATTTACATTTGTAAATCCATCCAAAACTCTCTTAGTTATATCTCAGTAAGCTACTTTAGGGTTTTTTGAGAATTTAGAGAGTACTTGAACTATATAGACAATATCTGAGTATATTCCAAGAGCTATATACATCAAGATACTAACTGTTTTTAATATACAATATTAGCTATGTACACAATCTCAACTGTTGACTTAAGTAATTGACTAGAGGTGAGATAAACATGGGAATTCATTAGTATACTAACTAGTTTTGTGGCTGCAAGTCCAAAATAGTGAGATAAAGCATTGATATATGACTATTGGAACAACATGAGCTTATCTACCTTCCAGTCTCTTCTCAGCTTGATATTTAGTAGCCAGTAGATTTTTTTTAGGTTAGTAATCTCTACAAATTCTTTTATACTATTCTTTAAACAATCTACTAATTTAATTGAAGTAATCACATTCATGTAGTCATCAACATGAACAATAATTATAATGAGTTTATAATCTGATATCTTGAAAAATACACTTTCATCAATATTACAACATATGAAACTAAGGTTGTCTACCAAAATTTCACACAGTCTTTAGTACTAATGTCTTCCAGATTGCTTCAAACCATATAGTGTTCTTTTCAAATAACAAACTCAATAAAAATAGGCAGAATTTACAAAACTAGAAGGTTGTTTCATATAGATACATTTGTCTTTAGTAAGTTTCCTATTTAGAAAAGCTTCTTTTATGTCAATTTAATATATTCAATGGTAAGAATAGCATATATTGATACAAGTCTAACAATAGATACAAAAGTGTTCAAGTAGTCAATATCAAGAACTTAGGAAAAGCTTTAAGTTACTAAACAAGTCTTGTATCAAACAACATTGCCTACTATATCTTTCTTTGCTTTGAATACCTACTTTGATCCAATAATGTTGACTTTTGATAGTAAGTCAACAAGTTTCCATATGCTGTTATTATCTAATAAGATAAGTTCTTCTATTATCTTTTTCTATAACTTTGTTAGGTGTAGTTCATATTGGGGGTGAAAGTCTGCAATATAGACTTAGAGATGTGTAGACTTGTTGAATGACCTTGGCTTCAGCTTATATGCTGTGCTGCCTGTCTACCATGTGGTTGCAACTTCAGATGATAGTAAGAAGTCCAAGATGAGAGTAAGTACTGATTTAGTATATCGCCATTGAACACTGGAGATTGAGTTCAATAAGAGTTTATCTTTGTCAATTATCAGACTAGCGAATTACAATGTAATTACTAGTCTTATATATGAGTTCCTACTATAGGAGATGCTTGAGGTTTCAGTGAGATAGCTTCTATTACCCTAAGCAGAGATTTCAGTATTAAGACACTGATAAGAGTAACTCCATCATGGAAGACCAAGTTAAATAGGAGTATTTCTGCTGTGGAAGACAGAATACCCAGATGGTTGCAGCACTGCCATAAGGTATATTGCAAGAAAGGTGGGCTTTAATTGTTGGCAAGGAATATACTGTGGAGATGTGTTTTCCAGATGAATGGACTTGGCATATGACAAACTTCTAATCTGTCTGTCTTATGGCTTCTTTCAAGCTATTAGACTCTAGTACTTCTGTAGCTTCTATTTTTACTGAAGGAGCATAAACTTTAATCTAGTCCAACTCTTTAGCAAGTAACACAGCTTTTCTTTTAAGGATTCAAGACTTAGATTTTAGCCATAGTTAGATTTCTTAATAGTTTCAGTATACTTTTTGGACAGATTACTAACTTTGTTATTATTCTGAGTATTATTTGACTCATAGGAGTATAATATAATATCCAGAAACTTGTTATATGTAGTAGTAGAGTTTAAAGATGTGTTGAGAGAAAAAATTAATATAGTAAATAATTTTTCTTCAAGACTTGGATAACAGTTATTAATGAAACAAAAATTTTATTCAGCTTTAATAATTCTGGAAAATAGATAAGAGAATTGCTTTCATTATCATACTCAATCTAATGCTCTTATTTTGCTCTTTATTGCTATCTATTTAGTATACCAATACTTTATTTTCTTATTTCCTCAATGCACTTAGATTTAGTTTCTTCTTATATAATATATATCTATAGTAATTTTGAAAGGTAACTAATATATAATAGTATATAAGTATGTCCAATAATAATATGATTCCAGTGTTCTATAATGTTATTATATTGTAAAGTATTGTATACAATGAGTATTCCTTGATACTTCAAATATAACTGAAACTTCACAGATGTGTATTCTCTATCTCTGTTTGAGTAAAAAAATTTGATACATGTATTAAATTGGGTTTTTCATATTACATCAAAAATCTTGTATGAGTCTAGAAGTTCTGATTTATATATTAGAAAGTTGATATAAGTTCACTGTGAGTAATCATCAATAAATATTATATAATAATATTATTCTCTCTTGGTTTCAACTTGAACAGGTTTTTATAATACACATCTGTCTCAACTCATAGATAATACCTAACAACCCATCTGTACTTCCAAACCTCTTCTTGTATAGATCAACATGCTTTATTTCACATTGATCACTTCTTAGACATTTTCACTAGACTTTCTAATAATCTCATAGATCTCTACCTCTGTATTCAAGAACTATCCAGACCTAGAGTAACTTGCTTACAGTCTTCATTTCCTAGATAACTACCTTAGATAGAATATGCCAGTAGTTATACTATAAACTCTTATCCTGAAAATCAACCAGAACTGATACTCATTTCTGGTATTGGTAATGACACACCTCACCACCTTCTAGTAGATTTGTTTCCTACAAGACCCATATATAAGACTTCTGAAATATGCAACCAGTATAACTAGTAGAGATATAGTATATAAGCTGAAGCTAAAGCCAAAGATCATTCAATATCTGTGTTCCATATTCTAGATAACATTTACTTCCTTATCTATCTTCTAAGGACTCACTATAGGTCTCAGATAATGAGGTGTAAACTACATCTAACAATAAGTATGCACAGATGTGGAAAATGTCTAAAACTGGTTAGAAGTCCTATTCATAATCAGAAGATGAGTATCTATAGAATATCTACTTAGTCTTAAATACTAAGCACTGTAGTTGAGCTGTGGCCAAGGAGATAATGTAAAGCAACTACCAAAAAAATTACAGGTACCACTCATATTCATTGTCAATCCCACAAATCTCTTTTCTTTTAAGTTTCAAGTCTCAACCCTGCTGCAAACTCTGATAGACCCCTACTTGTATTGTTATAATCATAACAACTTACTTCTTTCTGTTATTGTCCAATAAACTCCTGCTATCCTACAATGTTTGAGGTCTCTCCATTAAGGTTTCTGACTACCTGGCTTGGTCATTCTGTAGTTAGGTTAGTAAGTGTTCTACCTGATGTTCTGCCTGATTGGAATAGACTTCTCAAGTATTTAGAGTAGTTGCCACCTCTAGAGAACTTCATCTTGTTCTCTTAGGATTCTCTGGAGGTGAGTCATGTACTTGGTAGTTATAAATAATATAACTTAGGATTCCCTGGAGATCACAAACTCTGCATAGCTCCACAGACTTCACCCAGTTGCCCTAACAGATAGTAGAAAAGGAGATAGCTAAGGAAATACTATGGATAATAAGTTACCAGACAATAAAATATAATTCATACCAGAGTTGTGCACAAATGTGAAAACACTTAGAACTGTCAAGAGATTTATCTATGAGCGGAAGACAAATTTCTTAAATACTCTAAAGTCTATTTCAATCTAGTAAGCCATTAAGTATAGAGAGGGAGACCTAGTATGGGTCAATGGATATCAAGGCTAGCATTTAAGAGAGCAGGTCTATTTCTGGTAGTCAAAAGGATCAGATCTTCAACATACAAACTTAGGATACCAAAGATATGGAAAAATCTACTACCTGGTCATCAACAAATTGAAGCCCTATCATTGTCCGACATTCACTCAGCGACAAGAGACTTCATTAACAGTCATTATACCAAGTCAAGAAAGCCCTACTCAAGAAAGTCGAGATTCTAGAAGACAAGGAAATGGTGATACCTCATCAATGGCAAGGACGACCTTTCGAGGAACCAACGTGGGAAGATCGACGAGACGAGATCTTCACAGAAACCACCCTGATGTACCCGGAGTCCCCACAGTTTGAATATCTGGAAAGTTATACAGTGAAGTCGCGAAGACACGACCTTAGGAAGGGGGTAGTGTTATGATTTGAAGCATGACTCAGTGCGTAGTACAAGCATGACTCGAGGGATGAGGGCATGTAGCAGTAGTGTGATTGTGTTCCTTAGTCTCACTTTCCAGACACTGGATTACGGGATCCCGTAACACTGGGATTGTAATGCAGCAGATGTGTACCAGTAGGATGTCTTCTGTGGCAAGCATTTATTCCATCCCTCATTCTCTGATTGTATTTCGTTGTTCGTGTCTCGCTCGCAACATCAATGTAAGTCCTTGGATCTCATAGCCCAGACCTTCTTGTGATAACAGGGTATCATGACTTTGCCTGCATAGTAGACTCCACTGTGATTATATGAGAATCAAGGAAACGTACAGGAGAAATTAATTTCTCTTTCATCATCCTTTTGTCAAATTGATACCCCATGCCCTCGGAATAGCTAGAGAGACGATTCTTGTAGTCCTCTTGACTATGGAAAAATCCGTGTCCGACTTATCGGTGGAATTTGGTCTACGAGAGCGAAATAGCGATCAAAGAGAAAAGACACCTTAATTGTCCAAATCGAGTCTCTGAATGACAATTGAGTTGAGCGGTTTCGCTATCTGCTCAAGAAATTCATATCCTTCAAACAAAGAGGCTTGATTATATGGTCTCACGAGAGCCTCGCTCGTGAAACAGCAGATCGGGTTAGTGTCAGTATTCTTCAACGAAGTCATGATATACATGAGTCGATACAAATTTTTACAGAAAATCATTTTCAAATATCCGACCAGAGATTGAGTTGCGTTTCATAGACAGATCATTGTGTCAGCAGCAGCTCAAACACTAGTGCTCAGAGTAACTGAAAGGCTTAAGATAGCAGAAGAACAGTATTGACACCCGTCACGCAATAAATCTCCCCAACTCTTCGACGCGAAAGTTATTTTCAATTCGTCTGTCCCCAGAAGTACCTGGGTCAGAAGTACGGAGCTGTTTGTTGCTCTATAGTATGATTGGACGGATAATGACGCAGCAGATGGATTAAATATAAATAATAGGAAGTATAAATTATGGTGTCAGCAGTCATCCAGAGTATCGTATTCATCGTCGTCACTGATGCCATACTGCAATAGAATATCAACTACAGTGCGAATCTCGCTTGGAAGAAAGGGAATACCTTGGCTTTCCACTGCCTCATCAATCTTCGAGTTAACTGCAGTATGGAATCACCTGTTCCACCTTTGTCTTCACAAAATCCGGTCTGCTCGCAGAGAAGACAGCATGCGTGAGCAAGCACTCTTTCTTTTTGTGCGATGATACGCGCTGCTTTGATTGTCTTTTGACTCTCAGACTTCAACCTTCGAAGAGCAACCTCCATCACTTTATCATATCTTCGAAGTGCTTCTACTGCGAGGCGAACAGCCCTTTCTGCACGCAAATCCGTGGAGGGATCTTTGGCCTCCTCCACGAGCGTCATTGTGACGGGGTATATAGGATGCTCTTCGGTACCTCGTGATGACCAGCCGTCGTGATGATGATCGACGTCCGAAATGAAACCATCAATTATATGGTATAGGAGGCTAAAGGTGATGTATCCCAACCCTTTGATGCACTGGCGCGTACCAGGAACCTTGGTTTTAAGCAAATTCTAGAAATATGATCCTTGCCATGAGTTCTAACAGGGTCAAAGAAAAAAATAGACGAACCTCGATGCCTGTCACCACGAAGTCTAATTCCTCCAGCCAGCCTAAATATAACTCAGTTTCAATGATCCGCTCCTTTGCTCTGAAGTGCTTCTTGACATTGAGCTTGGTATGATGTAACAAATGCTGGACGCATGAAACTAAACCCTTTCCTGGGAGAGGGCTTAGTGAACCGTCAAGGGGAGTACAACAAGTCGTATACCGTGTGGCAGAGCCTTGAGCTCCTCGACGGTAGAGATGTCAATCTGGGCTCCGCATTGCCTCAATACAGAGCCGATATCGACCGAGCCAGCATCATCAGATGACCTGCGTATTGCAACTTTGGCAACTTGCCGAATAGTCAGCAAGAGGCATTATTGAAAAAGGTCAACACACCTCTACAAGATCTCGGGGTAATATCACTTGGGCATGGAGAACTGATATCTTGTCTGGTGCGTTTTCGAGGAGTTGTGTACTCTTCAGTGTCGTTGGAATAAATACTGAATGACCGCTTCAATGGCGCGCAAACCATGGCACTGGAGGATACGAGCCATGACGCGTGACCAGCGCCAACATCAAATGGGATTTAGGGCAGGCAGGAACGTGTACTTCAATGGTCACTATGTTATGGGTCCACCAAGCATTTCGTCATACAAATGAGATCGCGCCATAGACACACTCTGGGAGCTCACACATGATGTATTACTGATACACAGCTTACAAAAGACATGGAAAGGTTTACAATTTTGATTTGACCTGCTCCTTCAGCACTTTTGCCCGCTCGCGGAGAACTTTTCGCAGCAATTTTCCACTTTGAGAAGTTGGGATCTCATCTATGAATTCAACTCCACCTGCGAGGTGCTTGTAAGCGACTTTATTGTCAGCGACATGCTAATACAAGAGTCAGTGTGATCATGTCAAAATAGAGGGAACCCACCTTCATGATTGATTTTCGTATTTCTGTGATTTGTCTAGGGTCTTCCGCGGCGCGTTTCGCAGCTCCAGCAGAAAGCACTACAAATGCCAGTGGCAATTCACCACCTGCTCATCTGCTAATTAAAGGATGACTTGACAACGAGCATAAACACTGACTATAATCGTCCGGTACCCCAACCACACAGGCATCTCTCACATCAGGGTGGTCTAATAGACAACCTTCCAGCTCAGCAGGTGCCACCTGGAATCCCTTGACCTAGCGGGAAATGCACCGTCAAACATGATATCGACTTCCAACTAGCAACTCACCTTCATAATTTCCTATCGTATGGACTTGATGAATAACAACAGAAGATGAGCAGACATCGCAATTTCACCTTGATTCGATCAAGAATCCACACCTCACCATCCTTTCCTATTCTAGCTTCATCGCCTGTACGGACCCAGCTAATGAAAATGAGTTAGGAACACAAAGCGCAACTAGCTCTTGCATACCCGTCTATGAAAGTTTCTTTGGTTCTACCAGAACGAAATGTGTGAGGTAGCCTTTGCAGGGTCTACAATTACTCACGCTCCGGCGTTGTTTAGATAACACATAGCTTTTGACGGGCTGTAAAGGAGGAGTTCACCAGGCTCGTCATAATCTCCTAATGCACCATCCTTCCTGATCACTCTGGCAATGACTCCAGGCAACAGCGTACCGCTGCCTGTACAATCATCAGTATATGTTCCCCAATTCCTACTTACATATTCACTCACTTCCTGAAATACCCCGTTTGTTTTTGACAGACCACATAGTCGTCGCAGTGCAAGTTTCTGTCATTCCTATCGTAATTGACAATCATCTGAGCGGCACCATAAACTGAGTCGGTTCTGAAACTGACCATACGCTTGACCTATGTGTGCATTCGGTAGGAGCTCAAACAACTGCCGGTTCACTTCGTGCGACAAAGGCCCGGCCCCGCACATAATCATTCGTATATGATCTTGGACATTGTTTTCCTTAATCAAGGCAGGATACTGGGTCACTCCTTGTCAGAATACGTCATACGGAGAATGGGCTAGAGTGAACCTTGCACAGGAGGACGACCATTGGCGGAACCAGGCTGCGAGATACTGTGAGCAATGCCCCGATGCAAGGAATAAACGAGAGCACAAGAGATGGCTAATTCTGTGACGAGCTATACTCCTGAGCATCCCTGCAAAGTTGAACTTCGGAACAACAACAAGCGACAGCTAATGAAGAACGGATCAACATCAACCCACTGTAGATCTCTTATGGATGAGGCTCACCCCACAGAATAATACAAAGTGCAGCTGAATTGTCGTATTAAGTATCTACAATATATTCCTTGATAATCAACGACTTACGTTGATAACCAATCCATAGATGTCTAGGTTTATGACATCAAAACGTGCCCTGATGCAGGAAATTGACTTACGATAGAATGGAAGCACTAGATGATGACGGTATATGTTTCTTTTGATCCAAGTCCGTTTTCAAAAGGGAGAGGAAGAACTCACCCCCGATGGCGACGTCTCCTGGTCGGTAACGGCGATCCTCCCATGCACAGTAGCCTTCGTGAACTCGGTTATGAACGGATATTTGAATAACGTTGGCGATTGGCGCATAATGGGATATTGCCACAGCCTAAGAGATGGTCAATGAGGGATTCACACCCGAAAGTGAATTCACCTTTGGCCGACCAGTCGTTCCGGAAGAAAAGCTCAGAAAAGCCACCTTAGTCTTTCCTTCTCCGAGATTCAGTCTTCTTTCCGTAAACGAAGGTGCACGCGTGCGACCGAGCTTGATCATCTCCTCAACAGAAACCTTCCTACCGTGAAACGAACCAACAGCATTAAAGACGAGAATGCGATCAGAGGGAAGGCCATATTGCTTAGCGGCAGCCTCGGCAACTGCAAGGCCGTTCGAATCGGCTATGAGAATAACGGATTTAGTCGCTTGGAGCTGATAGAGTAGTTCATTGACTGAGAAGTCAGGATTCGCTCCCGAGATGATGCCACCGAGTTGATGAACCGCCCAGATCAGAACGGGGTAATCTACGATGGTGGATGTGAGCAGAAATAACACCTAACCAGGCGATGACCGACCAATATGATTACGACCGAAAAGTAGGACTGATTTTCGTCAGGTTCCAAACTCGTATTGTGTGATATCTGTCTATCTCACCAACGTCATCTTCTCCAATGCCAAAGCGATAGCGAAGAGCGCTTGCAAGTGCAGTTACTCGTTCGCGGAGCTTATGAACATGAGTCAAGACGGCTAAGAATCGATTGAACAAGACTCACCTCCTGTTTACTCAGGAAACGCCCTGTAGCATCCTCTACTAACCAAGGCGTGTCTTCCTTTCCCTTTGGCCTGGCAGGATGAGTAGCATCGAACACGAACTGACCTATTGTTTGGTCATCAGGAATGTAGGGTAGAGAGGGACCAAGTGAATGGAATTCCATGAGAATAGAGTGAGTGTACCCGGATTATATATTTCACACTTAGCTGTCATCTGACCACCAAAAAGCCTAGATATCATGCGGCCCGGTCTCGACGGTGTCCCGCTATGCTCACAGTTGTGTTCTTAGCACTCTCTATATATAGAACTTTATGGGTGTCGAAGGAAGTTTGGATCAATAGTTATGCCGCTCCCATTATAGAAAACTTCTGTTGCTCTTCTGTTGACAGTTCCGAGACTTTCTCTGTCAATGTCAGTGTCGATTTCCTTGATACAAATGTTTACCGAAACATATCGGAATGGCTTCAATGAACCGGACTTTGGCCAAGCGCTTTCGAACCTTTGTCATGAGATGTGACAACTCTGTCACTTAAGCATATAAAACTTCGACTAGTAGGATCATTTAGGAGCACCGGGTTTAATATCAACCGCAGATCACAAATGAACCTGAAGAACTAACAACCGATAGATAACAGATGTCATTCCAACGGGTAGTATCATACGAAAAGGATTAACCATCCGCAGGGTAGAAATTAATTTGCGCCAGTGAACCGAACGCAGCTGAACATGTAACATGTCGGATCAGAATTAAAATTAAAGGAGGCCAAGCCAAAAATAGACTGATCTCCAGGCCGGAAAGGGATCCAGAAAAATTGCACTTGTTTCCTATCCTGCAGTGCAGAGTTGCCTGTATATAATTTTGGCGATTGACCCGTAATGCGATATTGCAACACTCTGGTACCGGAAATAGCAATGTACGTAGAACGATACTTGTCAAACCATTGAACCCACTTTGGCATTCCCGTCGTTCCTGATGACCAAGATAGCAATGCAACTTTGGTTTTGCAACTTTGGTTTTGCCTTCGCCAGGGTAAAGGAGAATGGTCACTCCAGTCGCACAGTCTTGTGAACTGAAATGATAAGTGAGATGTCCTTGTTAAACGGATGCCTTGTTCAATATTATATTCGATCATCAGGGAACAAGACAACGAGCTGCTTCTGATGAGACCCTGTCGAGAAATGATTATATCGATGTCGTGATATGTTCTGTTGGCAACCGGGTGCTATAGGAATGATTGTGAGTGTAGAAATGATTGTGAGCGATCGAGTATGGACATTTCTCTGGGGACAATGAATTTTAGAAATAGGACAAATTTTTCTTCGTAAATATTTGGACTTGGAATTTATTGTCGAGTACTTATATAGAGTTTCGTCCAACATAGGACTTCAGCTTCTTTTGAATACTAGTGCTGAATCCTAGGGATTATTTGCATATATTCATCATGTCTACGACATCACTGTGTTATTTCCAGTATATTTCTCGTTCGACTCCCCAGGGCAGTAGAGTAGATAAACATGAATGTCACATTTACTGGAAGCTAATGGCAGATTTAGTCTACAGTGAAAGATTAGAGCAGGTAACAGGAAAAAATAACTTGTGATTGATATGGGTTTTGGCTCCGAAAAGAGATGTATGAAGCACACGTTCCAAAACTACCCAGACGGTGAATGATGGCCCACGCTATGAGTGGGTAATCTGTGATGTTGGCCCGGCATGACGGCATATTTTATATGATTTGCTGAGCATATTTTTGGACTCAGAGGTATATACTACTGTAGCACTTCACTGAGACTAGAGATAGAAAACTTGTATCATTTCACCTAGGAAAGAGTCACCGTCCGCGAGATCATCATGATCGCAAGTAGAGGGAACATACTAATGCCAAAGTTAGAGAACAGCTCTGTCGTGAATCTATCTGTATAGGGCCGCAACTAATAGCATACTCAGCAGGATGAAACAATTTTCCTCCGAAAGAACTCATATCTCATGTTCATGTTCCAGCATGAACCGGACGACCGTTATGTTATCGGGTATATGAGGAAGTAACATATTTCCGGCAAATACGATGTCTGTCATGGCAGTGGCAGTGAACAGCGAGAATAAAAGCAGGGATATAAAGCTTCAAATTCGAATTCTTGAAATTTTTCGAACTACTGAACCAGATAACGAATCTTCATTCTAGATTTTGGCTCATGAACCTCGTGGACCAATGAGGAGACCTTCCGGTCAAACTGAAGAGGAGAGAAAAGAGCAGAAGCAACTGTAACACCCGAGTAGATCCCTCATTTTGCCGTCATCTATTGAATATTCTAACAGCTAAGGAAGCAGGTAAAATACAACCTCAAAATTCTGTCACGAAAAGTTGTGTTTAAGGGCCGTTGCCACCGGCATCTGGGCTGGGCGCTGGGCTACGAAGTAGACTGGGTTCGTATTTACGTCCCACAATCAGATCGTGAACTTTCGGTGAAGTCTATGGGACTCTGATTGAACCTGGGGCCAATGGCGACAAAAGTCCGTATTGGACCACTTGAACCAGGCAATAGTTCAACCGTTTATCGTTAGCTTACATCGCATGCCGCTTGACACACAGAAACAGCCGTCAACTTTTTACGGTCATAACGCAGTCAGCGCGGTGCAATCTTTTCCTTCGGCTTTCTCGATTAATGGTACTGAAACCTAACTAACGGCCTGGAGATCCATCCGATTCTCGTACCACCAGTGCATCGCAACTCCCTTTTCTCTATAGCTAACCTGACCCATAATTTCTTGAAATAAAGCCTCCACCAATTCATCCCTAGTGCCATCCTTTCCTTCCTTCTGTCCACTACTAGATAGAATTGACTCTGAGGACACCGAAGCGATTGGCTTCGACAAGGACACAGGGGTAGAGGTGATGATTGTTTTAATCTCTTCGAGAGCTCGAAGCATGAGAGAAACAGGAAGTGGAGGGACAGCGGATATAAGTGTCAATCGCAGCCGATGTAAGTGTGTTTCGCTCTTATCGCCTCGGATAGACGTATCGGTTTCCTTCCCTCTTCCTACATGTTTGTCGGGACATATAGCGTCCAACAGCAACTGTATACAATACCACGAGAGACTCGAGGATTCTTCAGGGGCATCACCCACACTCAACGCATCTGCTCCGGCACATCGCACGAGTGCAGCAAAAGCCATTCGGAGCTGGGATGTGCTCAGTCTCCCATCAGCTGAATTCTATGAGATAAAGAGAGATATTGACAGTTAGTATCCATACGCAGATATATAAGCAGCATCGAAGAATGTTGATGACTTGTGAAAAAGAATCAAGACAAAGGAAATTATTATAGCCGACCGGCATCTCAATACATAACGAGAAGGGAATTCATGTGCATTGGGGCGCATTGGGGACGCACTCGATCAGGACTGGGTCGCTCCACCCTTCAATTTCGATAAAGGTAGATTGGCAATCAAAAGATGAGGCATCATGCCAGCGGTTTTGTCAATGATTTTCGGTAGGCAGACTTCCCCGGCGATCAAAAGATACTCCACGTACATAGTAACTCACCTCAAGCAAACATTGAGCATAGAACGGAACCATTTTCATGACTAAATCCGAGTTCTCTGAATCTTTGCACATTGTTCCGCTATTGTCAGTATGTGAATGTCGTTGTAGTCGTTGTGCGCGACATGTAAAAACAGAGAGGATCACAGAGTGCGCCGATTCAAACGTCTCTCGATGCGAAGGGTCATAAAGGTGTCTATATGAAAACAAGGAAAGTGTCAGCGAAAACTGAAGATTGGTCATAGGCGAAGTTGGCCAAATTTAACTTACGGCAAACAAGCGTCGAAAACATATCCGCAGATATTGACTTCATCCAGCACTGGGACTAGTTGTTCAATGCTTGCCAGCACAAGTGCTATTTTTGCATTTCGAAATGAGGTGGGAGCTTCAAGCTTTGTTGTGAGAAAACAGGGAGGAACTGCACGTAACAAACTTACTATCTCCTGTGAATGAGGGGGACTTGAGTACAAGGCACTGATTCTTTACATACGTATTTGGTAGATCGTCACGCGTTCCGTGGCTTTCTCCTGCTAAAATATCAAGGGCCAGGTAGAAAGTCCTTTTCAAGTGTTCAAAGCCTTGTGAAGTAGAGGTGACACCCCCAAATTGGGAGATTATGAACGCGGAGCAAGACAGAATCTCAAGAACGCGAAGCGCAAGCTCTGAGGAGCTGGTTGAGGCCCGAACATAGGGAGTTGACCCTGGTTGAATGTAGACAACGGAGGCTAAGATAGCATCCGACAACATGATCGTCGAGAATAACATAGTTTTCAGTATAGACCAGATTTTCCGGGTGATTGGACGCGAGCCAGGTGCTCAAAAAGATGTCGGCAAAGGCTCGTCAGTCAAGCATACTCATATATTCACCTATATCATGTTCAGTGGCACCGGCGAGAGGTGCAATAGTCCAATCGTACTCGAGTTGCTTTGCCATGTCCCGCAAGAGCCGGAGTGTTTCGGATGCGGCACGTAGTCCTTCGGACTTGTTGGAATCTGAAGAGCTTTCAAGTCGGGAACGCAGACTCCTCGCCGCCAAGCGAGACAATGAAGCAGCAGATGTGAAGGCCGGAGAACCAGTAATCACATGTAAGGTTTGCACCACAGGCGAGGCTGGCTATGTCACTACTGATTAACAGTAAAAACCAAAAAAGAGTCTTAGCTTACTGGTATAAAGATGCTATGCTCGTCTTGTTGTATGATGGATCCTGATAAATCGTGTAGAAACCTGCCGCCACAAAAAGCCGAGGAAAGAGTCATGAGAACCAGATGGTTCAATGTTGGCAGAGGAAGAATATTGAATTGTGCTTGGGACATTAGAGGAAGAGATTGTGCAGCAATGATCAAAGCCAGGGTGAGCACATCTTGAAGAACACCATTTTTCGATGACATAAATCGAGAATGAGATGAAATGACATACCTCGACTCGCGGGCTGGAACTCCTTCTCCCAGTCGCTGACTGGGCCATAAATAAGTGCGTGCGAATATGTATCCATGATCTCAGCTACTGCGATCATTAACTCTTCCTCAACACCGTTCTTGGCGTTTCCCAGATACAAGGAAGAGGTGTAAGTCCCGTCAAACTGGTTCTCCTTAGATTTGGCTTCCAAGTCGAGGATACCCAGAAGTAAACCGGAAAGAGAAGAGAGCCTGAGGATATGATGTCCACCTTGGATGCCTTTGACGACATCGTCTATCCACTGACCCAGAGCTGCGCTGACAGAGCTGGAAAAAAGATTGCCAATTCGCGAGCCATTTTTGATATCATCCTTTTTCTTTTGATACCGCAAATGCGTTGCATGACGGAATGCAATGAGTAAGGACTGAAGTCTGTCATCGGTAAACGGCTGGACAAGGTATAGAGCAGACGAGACGGCCAAAGCAGCAAGAGGAGTAGGCAGAGGGGAGATATGAGCAAGATAGTGGGCCAAAGCACTCTGGATGGTAGTCAGCGGAAGGGTTGAATTGGCATCGCGGAGATGTGCAAGCAGATTTGTGCATGCACGATCCATAATAACTGTTA
>Ga0157366_1000528_pt1 | contig 16787 bp, 11 predicted proteins | sample AttbisABBM1_FD_113149 | JGI IMG/M metagenome (GOLD analysis project Ga0157366, IMG submission 113149) | Fungus gardens microbial communities from leaf cutter ant in Botucatu, State of São Paulo, Brazil - Atta bisphaerica ABBM1 | ecosystem: Host-associated > Fungi > Mycelium > Unclassified ...
ATAGAAAAACTCTGCTGTGGAAGACCAAGTTGGAAAGGAGTAAACTCTACCATAAAAGATTAAGTGCTCATGGGGTTTTGACAGAGTATAACATTGTTATAAAAGACAAGTCATGGAACAACACTGCTGTAGAGAATAGGTTAATAAGAGGTAGTTATGATGCAATGTTTCATATGCTATACTAGTTACTAAGACATTCAGAAGGCTAAGGAATACTAAGAATATACTATTAATGCATATAGGTCTGGTATATTTTCCACTTTGGTAAATGACTGAAAGGATCTACCTGTTATGACTTAAGACTAAGAGTTTAGTCAAAAGAGGAAACTTATATTGTTTAACTCAAGAAAACTCAGTAGAGTTCCTAGTATAGGTATGTCTACTTTATATACCTCTTGACATGTGGTCTATGTATACTGTTATGATCTAAAGTCCTTAGAGTGGAACAGAAGAAGAACTCTTGTATTGAGTAACACAAGAGAACTTGATAGAGATCCCTTTACAAACTAATCTACCTTATATACAACTACTGATGGTCTATGCTCGCTACTGTGCATCCTATCCTAAATAACCATGTGTAGCACATGAGGTTAACATGTGGTATACATGTTGTTTGACATTATTTGTTCTAGACCCTTCTACTCTGTTCTCTGCTTCTGTCTTTAACCCTAACCCTATGTTTAAAAAATAGAAAGATAAGAGAATAAAATGAAAAGAAAATGAAAATGAAAGATAAAATAGAGAAAACTAAGTCCACTGTTTGTAAACTTGACATATACTTATATTTAGTCTATCTTAAATACTATGAGTTATGTAGATAAAGTTATCATGTGATAGTCACATATGATGTCATACAGTTTCTTCTTTTACTAAGTCCAAAAGTAAGAAGAAAAAAAGAGATCATATAAAATAAGAATAACTTAAATAAGAGAAGAGAAACAGAAAAGAGAAAAGTCCACTGTCTTTGATTATGATATTACACTCCCTTCAAGATTTCTAGAAACACATCCAGAGAAACAGACTATCATTTCCACTAATTTTTTTCTAATTTTCTTAAATATTCTCTTTTTAACTTTCTATTATCTCATCCATACAATATTTATACTATATACCTCCCAGGTAGCTTTGCTTGTCTGAAATCTTGTTCTTCTGCTACTTCCAACCTCTCTTGTCTTATAACTTCTATATTTGTTCTTTCTTCAAAATATACCACCACTTCCCTAGTATTTCCTAAGTTCTTTCCCCTTTCCTGCATGTTATGCTTGGCTATAAACCCCTTTTGATATACTAAATACTTCATCACCCTTCTTATTTTTTATTTGTTTAGTATCTTTTCTACCTCCCATTCCTTCTCTTTGTCAACTTCTATTAGTTTCAGCTCTTTTACTCTATGTCCTCTTACTGGTTTCCTATATTTCACTATTTAACTTATGTTTACAACTGGATGAATCCTCATTGTAGTAGATATTTTTATTTTAAATGCATTGGTAGATACTACCTCTTCAATAATATATGGACCTACATATTAGTCTACTAATTTCCTTGCCAGTTATTCTTTAAATACTAAGTTTTTTGTACTCAGTATGATCTTGTCCCCTTTCTTCTATGATTTCACCTCCCTTCTTCTCCTATCTGTTGTCACATCCAGTTCCAGTCATCCATCTCATAATACTTACTTCCTCACCCACACTTCCTAAACTCTTCTAGTGCAGACCACCTCTCTCTATTTCTCCTTAAATATTTTTGCTAGTTCTTTGTCAAACTCTATAGACTTCCATTCATAATACCTGAGAATTAAATGAGGATAACTCACTTAATGGTCTCCATTTCAGATAACTATCCTAGGTAATATATCTAGTATATAAACCATTAGTTACACTATATCAAGCTTTATCTTGAAAATCAACCAAAACTGACATTCTCTTCTAGTTTTGGCAATGATATACTTCACCACTTTCCAATGCCCCCAAAACTTTAAGTCTCCCAAGTTCTCTTCTAAAATATACAGCCCATGCAGCCAAGCTAAAACTGAAGGCCATTCCAAACTCATCTTCCACATTCTTGGATAATGCACAACTGACTTAGTTTGGACTTCTAAGATGTCTTACTGGATCTTAGATAACAAGGTGTAAACCATATCTAACATCTGTCTGCATTTTCATTTCCTCCTGTACTCTTTTCAGTGCTACTTCTGCTTTTTTCTGAATCCTCTTTATTCTTTCTGCAAATTCTGTTGCTTTCTCAACCATTCCCTCCCTTCTAATGTCTGCTCCCATCTTTAATTCCCTTCTATAGTTTGCCATGAAGGAAGATACTTTGCTTGCTTAGTAAACCTTACTATTTACTGCAAATTCTGCAGATACCAGCCACTCAGGCCAGTCCTTTTGTCTATGATCCACAAAGAACTGTAAGTACTGTTCCAGTTCCCAGTTCATATGTTTTGTCTGCCCATCTGTCTGCAAGTAGAAAGCTGTTGACAATCTTGTTTCAATCTCCAACATATTGTTCAGTTCTTTTGTCAATTCTGCTGCAAACTGTGGTCCCCTGTCTGACATAACACTCTGGAAACCTATGCAGCTTCTATATATTATTCCTAAACAATTTTGCTAATTCTTCTGCTAATGTTTCTTCAGTCATTGTTACAAAGTGTGCTATTTTTGATGACCTGTTGTATAAACCAGAATTGCATCTTTCCCTGCTACTAGTGGCAACTTTGTGATAAAGTTAACTGTCAAATACAACAAGAGTTTCTCTGGTATCTCATTTGCCATTAGCCTTGCTGCTGGTACCTCCATTTCATTTTTCATTCTTGAACATAAGTCACACCCATCCACATATTTCTCCACATCTTTTGTTATCTCTGGCCACCAATGATTCCTTGTCACCAGTTCTATTATTTTCCATTGTCCTCCACACTCTGTTGCTAATACATCATGATGTAGTTGGATAATCTCTATTCTCAATTCTTCTCTTTTGGTACATAGATCTTTCTTTCCTTTAACACCAGTTCTTCTTCAATCTACCACTCTTCATCTCTTAGTGTCTTTACTTCTACCTTTATAACTACTTTATCATTCTTTTCCCTAGCTTTATTTATTATATCCACTTCTAGTCCTTCTACTACTACTTCTACTAGTCATTAAATCTATTTCTCTTTATTAATTATTGATGTTTATTATTGTTTTCTATTTCCAATTTCTAGTACAGTCTTTTACTTAGTCCATCAGCTTTTCTTATCTTCATTCCTAATACATGCTTTAAAGTGAAATTGAATCTTGACAAATATAATACTCAATAAGCTTGTCTTCTGTTCAACTTATGTGTCTTTATAAAGTATTCTAAATTCTTGTAGTCCATTCAGACCTCAAACTTGAATTTTGCACCCTTTAAAAAGTACCTCTAATTTTCTAATTCTATAAACTCTTCTTGTCATGGATTTCATAGTTTATTTTCATCTTATTGAGATATTTTGATAGGTATGCTACTAGTCTCCATTGCCTATTATCACATTCCATCAAAAAAACTCCTTGTCAAGATTGGAAGAAATAGACATAGTTTTCTATTATTTTCTTTTCTTTTCTTATTTTTATTTTATTTTCAATTTATTTTCATATTTTCTATTTTGAGAACTCTGGGTTTAGGGTTAGAAGTAATTGGTCATGCTGCCACATCAGTCACATCTGATGGTGTAGTCACAACATTGATCACAAGACTTAAGAGAAGGAAGTTGAAGGTTCTAGAACAAAGTAATGTCATACAACATGGATACCACATGTTGGCCTCATACTTGACACATAGTCATTTAGGGTAGGGTGCATAGTACTTAGCATGGACTATCTGTAGGAGTATATAAGGTAGATTATTTTGTAAAGAGCTCTCTATCGAGTTCTCTTGTATTACCCAATACAAGGTTACCTCATAATCTAACTCTAAGGATTTTGAGTTATAACACTCTTTCTGTTACATAGTTCAACATATTCACTTCCATTCTCACTTTTTTGTCTAAATCCAATGCTACTAGTACCAGTTCTTTGGTGAACCTCTCCTTTAACTCTCTAAATGCCTTCCTCTATCTTTATACCCAATCCTACTTTTGATCCTTCTTTATTAGGTCATGTAATGATCTAGCTATAGATGTGGATTTTTTAATGAACTGTCAATAGTAATTTGCTAGTCCTAAGAACTTCTGTATATCCTTGACCCATTAAGGAGTTAGCCAATCCAATACTCCCTTCATCTTCCTTTCCTCTATTTTGATTCTATCTAGTTCTATTACTACCTTTAAAAATCATACTTCCCTCACCTTCTATTTGAACTTCTCTGGTTTCACATACAAGTTATTTTCTGCCAATCCTTTTACCATTTTTTCTACTTTCTTATCATATCCTTCTTTCTTTATTTTTACAATCACATTGTTGATAAAACTCACCACCTCACCACTATTGATCAAATCCTATAGAATCTCATTTATCATCATTTGAAATATTGCTGGAAAGTTGTTAAGCCTAAAGAACATTACTATGTGTTCAAAGAACCTCTCTAGAGTCATAAACACTGTATTTCACTTATCTCTCTCCTTTATCCATACATTATTATATTCCCATTATAAATCTAGTCTAGTAAATACTTTTTTTATGTTGTGATAACCACTAACTAAGATAGTCAATAGTGCACTAAGTAAACTTATAAGTAAAGAATCTTATTAAGATCACAAGAAAACTTAACAAGAAGTCCTTGATGTATTACTACCATATTTATACAAATGTTTCAAGATCTGTGCTAATAATAAATACTCTTACCATAAAGTCTATATATATGCTGTCAACATGTATCTCGATATTATTCTTCTAGTCTCTTCTCCCAAATTCTAGGTCTATGACATTATGTCATTTGACCACAGTTACATGTCTATTCATTGTTTAAAAAATAAGATAAACATAAAATAAAAGAAAAAAGAAAAATCAAACCAAAGAAAATAGATAAAACAAAAATAAAACAAAAATAAAATACCAGGGTTTGAGTGTATTATAATACTTTATACCAATATTTTCCATAACATCTGAAATCAAAGGTAAAGAATAATTATTCTGAATGGTTCACTCATTTAAGTATCTATAGTTCTATACTATATGCTTCTTACTACATTTTTTTCCTACAAAGAATACCTGTTAGAAACAAACTGGCTACTAAGCCAGTTATGCTAAAAGTTCACAATGTTAAGCCTAGCTTTGACATCTGGCTGGTACTATATATATACTTCATACTGTACTTCTGACAATACTAGTATTATACCAGAAAATATGTAACTTACTATCCCTAAGCTAGATATCTTTCTACTAGAGATTATTGTTACTTTGTATAGGTAAGTTATATTAGATCTGTAGCACAAGCCTTCTATAGAAAAGATACAAGTATACTATTATAACATCATCTAGTTAAACAATAGGTATATCTAGATAGTAGTCTAGATCTAGTTACTGTCATCCATAGCAAGCCTTCCAGTAGCTATTACCTTTCTCTTAAGCCTAAGGTCTAGTTTTTCTCTCTTGACTAAAAGAAAGAGTTTTAATATTACAACTTGTAACTAAGAGTTTAGTCAAAAGAGAAAACTTGTATTGTTTAACATAAGAAAACTTAGTAGGGTTCCTAGTACAGATGTGTCTACTTCATATACCTATGATATATAGTCTGTATATGGTCTATATATACTTATATTTAGCCTATTCTAAATACTATAAGTTATGTAAATAAAGTTCTTATTTTTATGATGTATTATAGAATGTTGTGACTGTGACATGTGACATGTGTGACTTGTCTGTGATGTCACACAGTTCCTTATTTTACTAAGCCAAAAAGTAAAAAAAGCAAAAAAAGTCAAAGAATCACCAAAAATAAGAATAACTTAAATAAAAAAGGAGAAATAGAAAAGAGACAAGTCCACTGTCTTCAATTCTAACACTAACCCAAACTTTGCAAATCACTGTCAAGTATCAGAAAAAATTAAGTAATTGCTTTTATATAACTTAGTAATATTCAGAATCTTTAGCCTCAGACCTCTGAGTAACAGTGATTCTATCTTAGTGTCTCTCAGAAGTCTTTTGTTGCAACAAGATTAAAGACAAGATACCTATTCTTTCCTTACATATTCAGCAATTCAAATTGATTTTTGTTAAAAAAAGACTTTAATATCCTTCTAGACTACTACAAGTAGTATCATAGTCTTAAACTAGTCTTAGAAGTAGAACTAAAGATATCCAATATATATTTCTTATTTCCTACAAAGCAGACAAAGCTAGATGTCTTCATTACTAAAAATCTTTGTACAGAACTAATAAGACTTTCAAAGTTTCCTATAGGCTATATTGGTTTTTTTATTAGAAAAAATAGCTTTCTTGAGTTGGTACAAAACTATAGGACTCTCAATATGATGACTTAACTAGATATCTACTAGGAATTCAACAATGACCAGATCAAGCTTAGTAATGAGTGGAAAGCAGTCTTCCACACAAAATAGACTTTTTAGAATCTTATAATAGAAGATATTATAATAGTATATCTAGATAATATCTTGATCTTGATCTAAACCTTGAAGAAACATCATAGAGCCATCTGCAGAGTTATAAAAGTCCTAGCTAATCACAAGCTGTTTCTTTATTCTGGAAAGTGTAAGTTTGACAAATAGTAGATTGAGTACCTATATATCAGAGTTGAAGATAGTAGACTTGACTTTTTCATTTTATTTTCTATTTTATTTTATTTTAGACTTAGGATTAGAATTCAGCATGATATTATGTTTGACTGTCACATGTTATGGTCACACAATCACATATCACAAAGAACATCATAAAAGATTCTAGAATAATAATATCATATAGTATATATTACATATGTTGATCTTAAGACAAATGCATACTCTTTAAATAGACTAGATTTAGTATAGTATGGACCATTAGCCCAGTGTATATAAGGTAAACAGATTGTACTTGGGAACTCCATCAAGTTCTCTTATATTAATCCTAATACAAGATTCTTTTATTAACTTAATACTTTGAATCTTTAATCATAACCCTAGGTTTGGTAATTTTGGAAGATCAAGTCAATATGAACTCTATCAAGATAGCCAGAGTTTGAGATTGGCATATCCTACAGAATTTCACTGAGCTACAGGCCTTCTTAGGCTTTACTAACTTCTGCTGACAATTCATCTGTGAGTTTTTGTCTATTGTGCAGCCTCTTCTCAATCTCACTGGTAACAGTACTTTGATATGAACCATGGACTAGTAGACAGTGTTAAATATCTTGAAGACTGCTATTACTTTTACACCCATACTAACCTTTCTAGAAATTGCTATCAGGAGATACTGGTGATAAATAAACCCAGATCTACTCTATAGGAGCCTATTTGTAATGACCTTAAGCTTGAGCTCAGGTTGCAACTAAGGCAAAGACTTGAGAAAGGATAAGGGAATTGTAGAATTGGTAAAGCATAAGGACACATAAATGTATTTATACTATTTATACGAGTCCATAGATCAACAATGCGACATACATGAGGATTAAAACATAAGGAGACCACAAGGATAAAGCAAGGTAACAACACCTTCTACATGAGGCGCTGACTGAGACTACATGTGGCGCAGCTGATCATATCATCATACCCTTTACCCATATCCATGCTGTCCCTAGGAGGCATCGATCGTAACACTATTTACACTTCTAGACTAGTAACTACTTCTAATTATCCTGATCACTGTTGTCTAATCTGTTATAGCAGTATTATAGTTATTGAATTATAGTTGTATATATTAATCAGTCAAGTGTATAGACTATGTGCTTGGACCATCCTACTATAGTATATGGTAGTGGTGTAACAGTAAAATATATTACCCAAATATTATCTGGAGTTTGTGGGCACTTATAACTTATTAATATAAGAATAATCTCCTTACAACTGCTGCTCTCTTCCATATTGAAGTGGAAAGTATTAGTGAAAATAGGCAAAGACATTAGTGGTCCTAAATGTTTAGGTATATCAGCTAATATATCAGTACTTGTAATCTATATCTATAAACCAAGCCTATTTATCACTTACTTCTTAGAGAGTTGTACCTACTGCCTATATCAAATACAAGGTGGGAGACTATCAGTGTCAACTTTATTATAGAAATTCCCAAGTCTATAAGATTTTATATGATGATAACAATGATAAACTCAGTTTTCAAGAAAGCTTGCTTCATTCTCACTTATACTATGATCACTATAGAGAGCACTAAAAGACTCTTTCTATATTATGTCTGGAAACTCCACAACCTCCCTAATTATATAGTATTAGACTCTATATGGTGGAAAAATAAGTTAGACCTATGTTATACTATCTTATATTCTTCTCTACATTACAAAGATTATATCAGATGTTCCTAGTGGTCAAGCTTACAACTGTCTTTGATGACCCCATCTTTGGGAGATACTCTAACTCTTCTCCAAACCTGATTATTATTAACAGAAAAGAGAAGTAGAAAGTAGAGAGGATTCTGGACAGCTATTGATATTACAAGAGATACCAATATCTAATAAAGTAGAAGAGTTTTGGACTGGAGGCAAATACATGAGAGAATACCATTGTCAGAGTTGTGAATGGTAGATTTGCTTTCAATTTTATTTTATTTTTTCATTTTTTCATTTACTTTATTTTAGTTTTCACTTTCACTTTTCTTTATTTTTGACATAGACAAAGAGTGTGAAGTGATGTTATGTATGACAAAAGTATGACACCTGTTGTAGTCACATATCACACAATCATGTGACACAAAGAAGGATGTAGAAGGTTCTAGAATGGGTAATATCTAATATCATACAGTATAACAACAACATATTGGTCTTATAGAAAGCACATATACTTTAGAATAGGTTAGTTGTAGTGTGTATACAGACCACAGTCTGTATTATACAAGGTAAATAGACTATCTTGTACTTGAAACTCTATTGAGTTCTTTTGTATCATTCAATACAAAGTTATCATTATCTTTTGTCTTTACTTAAGAACTTAAGTCATAACAACCATATATATGTTTACACCTAATCAAGTGACCAAGTTTCATTGTCTTAACCCTATAGTCTCATAATCTATCTTTTTGGTAGACTTCTAAAGCAATAACCTTTGACCAGTATCTTGTTGTGGCAACCACTTATCACAAAGACAAATGATCATACAAGTGGTAAATCTTTTAAATTGGATATCAAGTGGGAAGTTCACAAGAGAACTCAACAAGAAGTCTCTGCTAAATTAGAGTCCTATTTATACAAAACATGCCTGGTCCATGCTACCAATAATTAAGCCTGCTCTATTGTCCATGCTACAACCTCATGTTTATCTCAAGGCCACTATGTTGTATACATATGCCCTGTTGTCATCTTCTAGGTCCTTCCACCATGTTCTAGGCCTATGACATCACATCATGTGACATGTCATGTGACTACTGTGTCACATGCCTCTTCATCATAAATAAAAAGGAAAATGAAATTCAAAAGAAAAGAAATGTAAAATCAAGAAACATAGATAAAAGAAAAAGAAAAATGTTAGTGTCCAAAGCATTCCATAACATATCTCTTGCTTTCAGTCACAACAATCTGAAAAAGGAAGTGAATATAAGAAGACCTACTATCTTGCCAAGAATCAAGTCTACAACACTACTAAAATCCATTATTAACCTGGAAGACATCTTGTTCTTCAAGTTTTTGACCACTACCCTATAACAATACTGTTAAATCCCTGTGTACTCTTTCCTGACCATTGACTTACTTCCTCTAGCCATTAACCAATGTGTACTTGCTATCTGGAAAAATTTGAGATTGCTATATTGGAGTTTCTGATCATATAGCATGATCATTCTATAGTTGGGTTACCAGATATTCCACTTAATTAGAATAAACTCTTGGTGTAAGGGGACTGGCTCTTTTGATATTTTTCTCTTCTATGTTTTTTGGCTGATATATGTTCCATGATCCTTTTTCACATCTACAATCATCTGCTGCCCATGCTTAGAAGTCCAACTTTTTATTAATATTCTCTTTTTAAATATGACTACCACAGTATACAAAGACATAACATATCCACTGAAGCCAAGATCATCCAGAATCTGCATCTGTATATATTGGATAATGTTCCCATACTCTTCTGATGTTTTCCATAATTTTTCTGTAGATAGTTTTATCTTCCAAGCAGACATATAGTTTCTTTTATATTTTTTAGTGTCCTTTATCCATTTCCTCTATTAATGTAACTCTTCTGATTCTAGATTTGAATAAAATGTTCTAGTATTGTATTTTGCATTTCTTTGGGAATTTTGTAAACCATATTGTTTCTTTGTCCCAATTAACTTCTAGATTGTGTTTAACCAACCAGTAGTATTCTAAGACTATGTCTATACTTTTTAAATCTATTACTACTGCATCAATGTTTTCTGTGTGTCCATTGATTTCTAGTTCTAGTTGTATGAACTGGGTTACTCTGTGATTTCCACTTCTGGTTCCATCTGCATTAAAAGTATTGAATGGTCTTGGTAATGGTACTGTTTTTATCTGTTCTTCTTTCACTAGTTGTTTGTTTATACTAAGTTGGCTAGTATCTTGATCCATAGTTCTTTTCCATTCCATATCTTCACATTTGTACATATATTAAGTTTCCTTTTTTCATTATCTCTTTATTAATGAATAAAATATCAATTTTTTAGGGAATTACTATGTACAAAGGTTTGTTATGCCATACCTACTCCAAACCTTTGACAAAACCCACTTCTTTGTCATTATCCTCTTTATTCTCATCCTCTTATTTTTCTTGTATACTCCTATTCTTCATCTTCTATCTTGATATACAGTTCTTTGTAAGATGTTCCACTTTTTGTATTTGTAAAAATTTCTAGTTTCTCTTTCTTTCTTTAGTCTTTTATAGTCTTTTGTTATATGTCCATATATGTTAAAACTGAAGCATCTGGACTTCTTATCTTTATCTATAATCTTATTAGCCTCTTGTGAATTCATATCTTCAATTCACTGATGTTATTGCTATCTTCCACTTCTTAAGTGATGTTGCTACTATAGATAGATATCTTAATATTGTTTTAATAATGTTACTTCTGAAATTCTTCAAAAAAGAATATTGTATATATATTATTGGTTTCAGCTTTTATAGCTAATACTTCAAAATCAATTATAAATTTTGCAATATGCTTCTTCCTCTGTCTAAATTATTTGATATTCCATTCACTATCTACTACTTTGCTCTTGTTACTGAATGCTATCTTGACTTCTTCTACAAAATCCTGGATATTATCATAGTCTTTTATCTGATCAATATTGTTCTCAGCATAAAGATCAGCTGTACCCTCTCTAATTCAGGCTTATACTGTGATGATAATGTTATCTATTGCTATAAGTCTGTACTTTTAAGATGCAATCACATACTTCTCTACCAATATTTGAATTTTATCTGGTTTCTATTCAACCATTCTAGGTTTAGAATCATACTCTTTGATATTACTATCTTTACTAGTGCTAGTAGTATCTATGCTCTCAATATGTTGCTACTATCTCTGTTGTTCCAGTTTCTTCCTAGATGTCTTTTTTTAGCAATTTTCAATAATTCCAATATTTTTTCTAGTACCTCAATACCAGTGGCTTCTTATCTGGTTCTGTCCATCTTGTCTGTTTAGTGGTCTAACCACAATGCTATCTCAATGTTTCTTCAATAGCATAACTGTTATAATGTTTCAGTGGTCTAACTACAATGTATTCTTCTTTCACAAGGTAAGCTTGACAATATTTTACTAAATGTTACAATTCTAAGCTTGTCTTAGATTGCAACTTAGGCAAGTGTCAAGTACAGTTCACACTAGGAGATGAAAGTCTATAGAGTTAGCTTGGAGGTATGCAGAGTGTGTAAAATTTGTGGTAAGAGCTCAATAATATGAACTTGTAGAACAACCTTGGCTTCAGCTTATGTGCTGCACTATCTGTCTGCTATATAGTTACAACTTCAAATAAATGGATGAAGTCTGAGATAAAGATAAGTGTTGATTTGTATGTCACTGTTGAATACTAGAGATTGAGTTCAATAAGAATTATTTTTATTGATTATCATACTAGCAAATTATAATGTAACTACTAGTCTTATATACTAGTCAGAGATATAAGAGATGCTTGGGGTTTTAGTATATCATCCCTATCACTCCAAGTAAAGGTTTTCAGTGGTAAAACACTAACAGGAGTTAGATAGGAGTATTTCCATCATAGAAAACTGAATATCTAGATTGTTGCATCATTGCTGTGGAGACATCTTCCAAATAGGTGGACTTGATATATAATAGTATTCCTTTCTTAAGACTGAGCCTTTGAAGTCCTATTGAGTTTATCCAAAGAACCTATGATAATGCCTCAGTCAACAATATATAAACAAAAGGAAACTTTTCAACTTTTATCCTGTATCATCATATCTTCCTCTCCATCTTCTGATATTTTCCAAGCTTATACCAAAATGCTTGAACAGCAATGCCAAGAAATGTAGTAATAACATAAAGAGGAGAAAAAGCTCCAGGCCTATCTAGAAGAGGCAACTGAAGCTTGCTATACCAAGTGAGCAGCACAGAAAGCAAGAAAAGTTGCTGAGGCCAAAGCATAAGAAAAGAAGAAAAATAAAAAACAATTGGAGTATCTAAAATAGCTTAGAAACAAATTTTTGGCTGAGAACACCTCATTTTTGGAGGGCACTAAGATGTTGTGGCAACCACTAGACTAGTGTCCAATAGCAGCACAAATGGTAAATCTCACAGAAGGAATATCTAGTGAGGAACATAAGTTGTGTAATTCACAAGAGAACTCAACAGGGAACTACAACAGTATTCTACTGACTATTTATATTATCTATCCATGGTTTGTGCTACAACTGTGCATCCTACCCTAATGTCCATGTCCTGTCCTCATGTCTATTACTAATCTACCTCATATTCTATTACTCATCTACCATGCATCTATCTCAAGGCCAGCATACTGTATACATGTGCCCTGACATCATACCATAAACCCTTCTATTAATCTCCATTGTCCATGTATGCACCATGTGGACACCATGAGGAACTGTGTTCCTTGATATCACTCTATCTCTAGACTCTTCCCGATCCTTCCAGACCACTCTAGACCATTCTAGGCCCTATGATGTAATGTCATGTGACTTCCTAGTTATGTGCCTTCTCTCTCTCATCATAGACTAATAATATAACTTCTATCTATATCTTATCTTATCTAATGTCTGTCCTTACTAAAGTCTGTTCACACTTTCTCGTCTTATAACATAAGACTTGCCAGACTATGAGAGCCAAATGAAAGGAGATTACCAACATTTTCTCAGAAAATAAGATGAGATAATGGCCCTTGAAGAAAAGAAAAGGGAAACAACCAAAAAGATACTGTAGGGATGCTATGGTTAAGATGGGAGGTGATAACTCCTATAAGTGATATATATACACTAGACAAGACTGCCTGGTGCACAACTCAAGATAAGTATAGATTTCTTGTTTCTTTTATTTTTTTACTAACCTCCTTTATCCTTATAGTCATTCTTTCACATGTACTGAATATATTACCATCAAGCAATGGTGTATTCTCTATACCAACAACTACCTAGCAATAACTCCTATCTACAGTAGGTTGTTAAGTGCCATTGAAAAAACACTTCAAGAACTTATTAAAGAATACTGTGGTGTTAGAAAGTCTCTCTGGGACTTGGTAAATAGCTAGAATGGAAATATGGCCCAATTAGCAAAGATTGGGGCTGTAGTTAATTAGAAATAGGGTTTGAAGAAGGATCTGTAGGGTAGCAATAAGAAGAGTGAGGAAGATGATAAAGATGATAAAGAGAAATCTGAAAATGGGCCCAAAGAAAGTTAGGAGGAGGTAGTAAAAGGAACCTCATTGTCTGCCTTCTGTTAGAATACTACTTTTGTTTTTTGTAATACTCTGAATTTTACTCTTGATTGTTATATTTATACTATGTGAATAAAGATTAATATGGTTAGGAGACAGAAAAGAAAATTAGAGTCCAAAAGTTTGAAAAGAAACCTTATAAAAAGTGCACAGAGGTAGTGGACAATTGTAACAGTGTGATTAAAACAAAGAAAGTGGACTAGGCTTGGTAGAATATGTAATATGAAAATTGGATACTAAGTCAGCAGCATGGGTGAGATCAGATACAGAAATCTACTCAGATTTATCTTCAGTATCTTTATATTCTAGCCAGATCACCTTGTATAGGAGCTTGTATATCCATTGGCAATCAATTTTAGAGTCCACTATTTAAGAAATCCCATACTTGAGTTTCCTGTCAATTATAACTGGTACTAGTGCTAGTTGTGTTCTCTCAGGGAAAGAGTTGAACATAGTGGGTTTGAGCATAGACATATGGAAAACTGAATGGACAGAGTACATAGACTCTAGGAAGCAGAGGGTAAATGATAGTGTACCAGGCTGAGAAATGATTTTATAGGGTCCAAGATATTTTTTGGAGAGCTTTTTTGAAGGCCAAGTGGTTCTGAAGAACTGAGCCTTGATAAAGACTTTGTCATTTACTTTGAAATCAGGTGCAGGGGAAAATTACATGTCAGTAGATTTTTGATAAAACTATTATGTTACAGAAATCTCAGCTTTGAGGGTACTCTGTAATTCATTGAGATCTACAGCAAAATCACAAGCTTAGAAGAAAGCAATATTGCATTCAGGATGAATGGTGATGTTTGGATAATATCCCTTATTAGTGAAGAATGGGAAGATATCAGTAGTAACACTTGGAGCATTATTGTAAGTGAACTCTGCAAGAGATGGAAGTTCAGACCAGTTGTCTTGTTGGTAATTACAGTATACATAGAGGTATTGCTTGAGGGTCTGGTTTATGCATTTGGTTTGTCCATCATCTTTATGATAATAGCCTGAAGTGAAATGAAGTCACATGTCTAGAGCAGTGTCTAATGAATAGAAAAAATTCAACACAAACTCTGAACCTCTGTCAGAGGTGACATAGGAAGGAATACTATGTTTGGAAAACACATAAAGAACAAACAGATGGGCTAAGTCTGCAGATGTAATAGTGTCATAGGCAGAGATAAAGATTGCCTACTTAGTGAGCTGGTTAATAATGACTAGAATAGTATCAAACCCAGAGAATGATAGGAGTTTCTCAATGAATTCATAGAAATGGAATTCCATAGTTGTTCAGGGATAGGGAGTTGTTTGAGAGATCAGTAATGCTTGTGATCTTATGGCTTAGATTGTATATAAGTAACATAGGACTTGTAGAATTGTTGTACATCAGTATGAAGACTAGGCCAGAAATATTCACAGAGAACTAGTTCCAGTATTTTATTCTAACTGAAATAGCTAGATAAAATGTGATCATGATTATACTAGAGAATATGTATGTGGAGATTACTAGCAGATAGTACATAGATTCTGTTATTAAAACAGAGAAGACTGTTGAAATCCATGGACCATCAGCTATCTGTAGGGATATGTTTTGTAGCAATTAGATCACTAGAGAGGGCAAAAAGGATGTCTCAGTATGGAATATCCAGATCAATAACTATAGCTATACAAAGGGAAGAAAAGAAGAGAACAGTAGCTCATACAGAGGCTGCAAGCTGTTCTTGAGTGAAGATTGGTTTGAAGTTGTGAAGGTTGACTATGTTGACTATGATATAGCTAGTATTCCCTCCTTCAGGATAAATATCCCACAATTTAGTAAGAGTGTCTAGTTTGGTATCAAGACAATCAGGATGGAACCTGATGACAAGGTTGGACTAAGAGAGATGATCAGACCACCACACTTGTTTCCAGATCAACACCTTAGTAGTAGAAAAGAACTTAAGATTTTTGTGATCCATAACAATATCAATGGGATAGGCTAGACCCTCCAGATAGTATTACCAAATTTTAAAAGCTTCAAAAATGGCAAGTAATGTCTTGTCATGTGTGTCATAATTCAACTCCACTGCAGTAAAAGTGCAGGAGTGAAAGACAACTAGATAAACTTCATTTTCTTCATTAACAATAGAAAAGATTGCAGTAAGAGCAAAGTCTGAGGTATCAGTTTCCATAATGAGTTTAGCATCAGAAATCCAGTGTATGTGCAAAGTTCTAAAAGTCACTTTTTATTTTTCTGAGTGTTTCTTGGAAGTAGCTACTGGATGATCAACAGTTGTTGGAACACTGTGGCCTTTAGAAGTGACCATCATCTGCTTCTTGGGACAAGAGTCCAACTTATAGTCTCCTGTACTGAAATAGAGGCACAGGTTGTTTTTGAGACACTTCTTATACTCATTACTAGTCAACTTGCCATTGTTGGCCAACTTGGAGGAGAAGTTCACCCACAGAGAATTGGATTGTTTCTTGGGAGTAGGAAATGATTATTTGGAAGGAGATGATTTGATGGATAAATCTACTGGAGATGTATTTGCCTTGTTCTGGGAGGTTATGGCATTACTAACAAAGGAAGCTTTACCATGCTTATGGGAGTGAAACTCAAGGGTCTTTTTTTCCACCTGCTTTACACAATGGTATTTGTAGTCATGTTCCCAGTAGTAATGATCAATTGTTATTACTAAAGCATATATGTCCTAGAACAAGGTAAGTTTTTCTTGTTTCTGAGTGGAGATGGGATTCTGGATCTAATTAGGAAGCCTCTGGTAATAAAAGTAGCATAGAACACTATTTCCCCAACCTAATTGGGAGGTATAGCATATGAAATC
>Ga0157366_1000529_pt1 | contig 16782 bp, 28 predicted proteins | sample AttbisABBM1_FD_113149 | JGI IMG/M metagenome (GOLD analysis project Ga0157366, IMG submission 113149) | Fungus gardens microbial communities from leaf cutter ant in Botucatu, State of São Paulo, Brazil - Atta bisphaerica ABBM1 | ecosystem: Host-associated > Fungi > Mycelium > Unclassified ...
GACGATGACAGAAGAGGGCAGTGGCAGACTAGAATCCGAATCCATTGCGCCGGTAGATCAATAATCCCGGCAACTGATTACTTGCTTATTGTAAATTGTCTATATATGATGATACTTACCATATATGCTCAGACGGTGACGTAGCAATAAACAACACATCGCCCCTATACAGAGATACTCAGCCCTTCCGCCGTAACCACATCTCGTGAATCCTCCATCCATACGTAACATTGATCTCAAGGGTTATTCGAATTTTTCTTGGAGAGCTCATCATTAAAGCTATACTGCATTCCCTGAATCCCTCTCCTGTTGTCGAGCACTTAGGTGGGCTCATCAATTTGTCCTGAAAGTCATATCAGAAGTCTCCCTAAAGCTAGCATGATAACTCAGGACTTACCCACAATTGACCATTGATGGAACTCTCGAGCCGGCTGTTTCGTAAAATTTCCTCTGTGGAGAGGTCGACCAGAAGAACCAGCTCCAAGTCTTCTTCAGTAGGCACCATCCAATCCAAAGTGATCCAATCATCCTCCTTCGCATCTATAGAAACTAAGAATTTATCTACTTTAGACAAAGGGAAACTCACTACTTGCACTGCAAAAGCTCGTTTGCGAATTTGCATCCACTGCAAACGAAGGTGAGCACTGGAGATAGTGTTCAATTGTACCAGTGCCAAGTACATCAAATCGACTCCTTATGTAGTTGATGATCTCGGATGCGGAAGAGATATCGTCCTCAACTGTCGGCGGTAGTAACTCTATATTAGTCTCCAACACACAAGAGATGTCACTGCATGCTGCTCTAGCGATCAAGGTGTCCGCGTAGAGGGAAGAAGTCGGCAAGGAAACATAATGGTAATCCTTTCTCGAACTATGACCCATTGTGATGGCAAGCGAGTCAAGAATGCTGCCCGCATTTGCCTGACTTACTAAAATAAGAGAATCGTATACAACGACACTTGACGACTGACAATGTGATGGTTGTTTCGCTCCTCGCCTGCAGCTCCGACAGTAAACGGTGTTCCCCCTCCAAGCTCGTGACTCTGGTCGAACCATAGTTCAGGCAATCTGTTCGAGAGTACTGTAAAATAGTTGTCTGCCATCTTGAGGATGTCTTCAGTTGCATTGAGCGCTTTGAACAAGTACATGAAATTTTGAGCTTCTGAGCGTCTCATTATGGTTCCGTATCCCAGCCAAGCAAATAGTGTATGCACGGTTGGATCGATCCTGATCGTACTCAAGCGCGAATAGAGCATCTCGTGGGGTGGGAGGAGGTGCAGTGAAGTTGTTTGTGCTTCCGCCATCCGAGCGCGCATAGTCCGGATTATAGAGGGCTCTATAAAGTAATCATCATCCTTCACCGGAAATCAGCCAAAATTTGCTCATGGTATTCTTAGAAAACTAACCTGAGTGAAACAGTACGGAGTGCTTGCACGAGCACATGCAAGGAACCGAGCTTGAAAATAACTATTTTGAGGTGAGTTGTAGATATTAAGCATGGAGTTCGGGCACTGTGCTTCTGCAAAATCCTACCACTACCATTTAGACTCAGTCAAGCAGCCTATTCTTGCTACCCTGTCAAACTGACCGATTCATTCAAGGGATCAGGATTGTTATTCCAAATGAAAACCTCCGCGAGGGTATCTTGAAGGGAACCACACATGACTTTCGCTAGTTGGATGACATTCGGAAGACGAGACCAGTTCAGTATCACAGCAGTCGTATCTGGGGACCAAGGGTGCTTGAAGTGGGGTTTGAAGTAATGTCTGGCTCTTTGCATCGTATAGGTTGCTCGCCATTGAGGCCTACTGGCAAGTTTTAGTCCCGCGGAACGTTGCGTAACATCAACATATAAAGCAAGAAGCGAGATCAATGTCGTAGCTTGAACCAATCTTCGGATAGCATAGGTGAGATACATCTCACAACGGTTGCGAGTTGCACAATCAGAATGGTGGGAAAAAAACGAAATCACACATCAAATTCATCCATCCCTCGTCGTGGGGCATGATGGCATACATTGGAGATGAATAGAACGTGCAAAACAATCTAAAGTACAACCACGATAGGCCGTTCAATCCATTCTCGCCTTTAGCTTTCGAGTGATCACCTTATCTTTCGTGCTGGAGTTCGATGTTCAGTCAGCAGAGTTCGATGATGAGAAACTTTACTTACATTACGTGGACAACGGCTCCCCAACCTGAGAATGCATCACGATCAACTGCATTTAGCAGGGTTTGTGAGACCGTCTCAAACAAATCCTCAGGTTCCAGGTCAGGCTCCCACAGGCCCTCAGCAACACCAAACAATTTTGAACTTGCCGTTCCAGATACCACGAAGTCCTTCGCGAAGTTGATGCAACCGATAAGATCAGTTGCGGCAATGAAGGGCTTGACCTCCCCTGTTGGTGTTTTCGAGAGTCCAGCAATCACAGGCTCGATGAAGTAAGGGCCAAAACGGTGTTCGTACAGTGTGGAAGACACAAGGTGTGCAAAGGCTTCTGGTTCGATCTCCCGTTCTTCCTTTATAGTGTACATGTTCACTCTAAAGCGGAACCGCTCTCGTCTGCGAAAGATTAGCAGACTTGTCAACCAACTAATTATATGTGCCTACAGTGTATTCACGTCTGTGGCAAGCCCCGGCAGTCCAAGGTAGATACGGTCTGTTATTCCAAAGACCTTGACTCGAAATCAATAAATGCATGGTCAACGATGAAAGGGGCCTACCCGCTGGAAGTTGGATGATATCCCGAGACTCTGGTTCCCCAAGCGCAGGTCCGAAGCAATAGCGACACAATCCTTGCCCACCATGGCTATGACGGAGCCACCGTTATACTCCATAATCGACTGTGACAAAAATCAGTTGTGGTCATGCAGAGCGGTAAAGTTTGGCTACCATGTTAATGGGAGTAAGGATATTGCAAGGATATTACGCGTTCGACACGCGTGATAATCAGTCACACGGTGTCCATAGTCATCAGTCATCGTTCGGTCATCGTTCAAACATATTCTCACAATGCTCTGCAGTCGAGTTGCCCAGCTCTCTCAGGTGCGCTTCACAGCGACACTTGCTCGCACCCGCGCAAAGGTCAGCGCCCTTGCATTGACGACCTAAATCATTCCAATGGCCCATGGCAGGAAAAGATCACTACGATAGATTCGACCCGACCTTTCCTTGGTCAGTTTGTCGATACATTCAATAGAAGACACGACTATCTTCGAATATCTCTTACTGAGAAGTGTAATCTTCGATGTGAGTACCAGCTCTTGAAGATAGTCGGAGCCTTATCCAGAGTTTTAGGTTTTTACTGCATGCCGAGCGAGGGAGTAGAGCTATCGCAGGACGGAAGTCTCCTAACAAACATAGAAGTTTTTCGCCTTGCAGGTCTCTTTGTCAAAAGTGGAGTCACAAAAATCCGGCTGACTGGTGGCGAGCCAACAGTTCGCAAAGGAATTATTGAACTTGTGGGTATGTGTATCATTCCTGAACTGGTACTTCTTACTAAGTACGAGAAGGCGAATTCAATCGGCTTAAACAACACGGTCTTAAGTCTCTGGCCATGACAACCAATGGGATTGCCCTACATCGTCGCTTGCCCGCCTTAGTCGAGAACGGGCTCACCCACCTAAACCTTAGTCTCGACACTCTCGACCCCTTCAAGTTCGAGATTATGACACGACGCAGAGGCCACGATACCGTTCTAAGGACTCTAGATGTTGCACTACAGCTTCCTATCGAGACGATCAAACTCAACGTAGTTGTAATAAGGGGACTGAATGATGTCGAAGTCTTGGATTTTGTCGAGCTCACCAGGCACAAGCCTATATCTGTCCGGTTCATTGAATTTATGCCTTTCACAGGTTCGTCCAGCCTCTTCGGGAAGCTCACATCATCTTATCCATGGTGGCAGGCAACAAGTGGGATAAGAAAAAGATGGTCCCTTCTTCAGAGCTCCTCGAGCGCATCAGAGTACATCATCCGACTGCCATACGAGCTCCAGACGATCTGAATGATACTGCACGATCATGGCACATACCTGGCTTTTCTGGCAACTTCGGGTTCATTAGCAGCATGTCAGATCACTTTTGTGGAACTTGCAATAGATTGCGACTCACCGCAGATGGTCAGATCAAAGTATGTTGTTTTATTTAAAATTCTTGATATGGCAAGCTTGATGTGTCCTTAGGTTTGTCTATTCGACCCCAAGGAGATTTCTCTTCGCGACTTCATGCGAGCAGGTGCTTCGGACGATGAGATTCTCCAGGTCATCCATCAAGCTGTGCTCGGGAAGAAAGCAAAACATGCAGGCATGGAAGATATTGACGTGGTGACCAATAGACCGATGATACTCATAGGTGGATGATGCTCTTCTGAATGCGCGGTCCACCTTATATACCACTCAGATCGCCACCTTCCAAAGCTCTTGCCTCCAAGACCAGCAAGGACTAACATAAGACTGCCCCTTCCTACAGTGCTTCCCATGCCGGCACGGCCGCGTGCATATAGTTCAAGAGCACAGCTGACTCACTTGGATGAACGCGGACGTGTCTCCATGGTAGAAGTATCAGAAAAGGAACCGACCAAACGATCCGCCACAGCAACAGGCCGTATATATCTCAATGATGTAGCGTACAGGCTGATTACATCTACTTATCCAGAACAGAAGGCGCCATATTCTGAGAGTGAAGCTGTTCAGAAAGCTCGACGAAAGGGTGATGCTCTAACTGTTGCTCAGCTGGCTGGCATCATGGGTGCAAAGAAAACAGCAGATCTTATTCCGCTCTGCCATCCCCTGGCCCTTACAAGAGTGGATGTTCAACTGATCCCGGAAGTTGTACCAGGTGGCTCAGCACACCTGAAGGACAGACCCAGTGTGCTATGTGCAGCCACTGTCACCTGCGAGGGAAAGACTGGTATAGAAATGGAGGCATTGACTGCCGTATCAATCAGCTTATTGTCAGTATGGGACATGTTGAAAGCAGTGGCAGGGAAGGAGATGGAAATTAGTGAGATTGTTGTCAGAGTCAAAACTGGTGGTAAAAATGGCGATTTTAGTCGGACTCAATAACCTTTTCGTTTCCCTGAAACAGATATGGCAGAGGTGATTTTGCATTCACTGAAATAAATGCTTATTCCCATGGGACAAGTAAGCATAGTCTTTATCCTTCCTTCAGTAGGAGTTTCAAATTTTGAGCGGTAATCTCCCTATCAACCAGCCTTTTGACTTCCTTGCCCTGGATTAAATATACTGAGCATCTCGAGACTCTAGGTGCCAAAGAACATACATTATCTAACTTGATGATCGTTGGAATATTAGTAAGATGCCAAGGGTTCTTTCGATACGGATTTGATTCAACTTTCCACCTGAAATCGTACAAATTGGTCCGGACCAGCGACATCGTACAAAGGAGAAACCTCACTGTGATCGATCTCCAACGTGGACGATTAATGCATCTGGCGTCTCTTCCCCGGTAAATGTGTCCTTGACGAGGTGTTCAACAGCACGACAGTCCTGGGCATTATTTCATCAGAAGCAAAGGATTGACTGAGCGAAGGATCTACAGGGCACCACAACTCGCCGTTCACGGGTGAAGAGTAGAAAACCAGAAATCGATTAGGAGCAGCTCGGAGTGCCAGTGGCCCTTGATCGGCAATAATTAGCGGCATCGTTTTCCGTCTGTTTTTCGTTGCAATGGAGCAATCAGAATGGAGTCAAACATTACCCATCTAAATCTCACACGATTTAATCGTCCAACCCAAGCCCGATGAGGCATTATTATTACGTACGAACGATAACTACAATCGCGATTGATTACTGTAAGACGGTGGTTGTGACTCAAGATGACCCAGGCTAGAAGGAGAGAAAGTCGATATAACCCAAGTTGTAAGTGCATGAAATGGAAACATCAAGATAGCGAGTCTTTTGTCCGATGAATATCTACTTGAGGCATTATGAATTACGATGCGACTAGTGGACATCATCCGCAAACTCACAAGTAGCTCACTAAACAGGATAATTAACAGTAACCAGAACTGCAAGAGCTACTGGACCCGTAGGAACCACTCGAATCATAAGAGCCGTTGGATTCATTCGCACCATAAGAGCCACCAGAGCCGTTCGAACCATAAGAGCCGCTCCAACTTGACGAACCGTAAGAGCCGCTCGAACCTGACGAACCGTAAGAACCACTCGAACCGTAGGAACCACTCGAGCTCGACATGCTGTAACTACCGCCGGAAGAGGTAATCGCAGTAGGCTGGGCATAGGGGTTTGGGGGAGCATAAGTGTTCCAGCTGTTGCTGTTCCCGGGCATTAGTCCCCAGGAGGACTTGCACTGATACATATGAAAATCGTCAGTCGGACGTAAATGCAATTTCCAAGATAACATACACTGCCAAGACAGTCGGAGAGAGCAGTCTCCTGAATAATTTGAGTCTCTGTGGCAGTGGCAGTGGCGGTGGCGGTGGCAGTGGCAGTTGAGAGGTAGGTCACGGTCTGCAAGATGGTTTTCTCATCTTCGACAGTGGATGTCAAAGTATTCAGGACAGTCTTGGTCTGATTAGGTTGTAAGTATGCTATGCCCAGATGAATGGAGGGACAGATACTTGCATTGTCAACAGTCTCTGTCTGGACCCAGGTCTTGATATAAGTTGTAGGTTGAACGAGAGTGCTAACTGCAGTGACGGTCATGAAATCTGTCATGGTTTGCGTCTTAATATCTGTCTGAGTGAATGTCATCTTATCGACGAGAGTTGATGTAGCGGTCTCAACCACAGTCTGAGTCTTCGGGGTCATTCAGCATGAGAACGTTCACAATCAAGACCTCTGATACGAACATTATCAATAACCTTGGTTGTCGCCCAAGTTTTGATATAAGTGGTTGGGACAACAACAGTCTGGACGTCATGTTGGGTAACAGTGGCAGTCTCCGTCTGCTTGAGGGTTTGAGTTGCAAAGTCAGTCTCTGTATCCGTACGGGTGTAGATGTTGGTCTCGGTCTGGGTCTCAGTAGCAGTGAGAGTGTGTTCAACAACCTTGGTCTTGTCGACAACCTCAGTAGAAACCCAGACTCTTGTGGTGGGAACGTATTGCACTGAGGTATATATTTGAGTTGCGGTTTTAAAGTCGGTTTTAACCTCTGTGGCAGTCTCTGTCATCGTGACTGTAGTAGGAACAGTCTTGGTCTATAGCGAATCATATTAAGAGAAATTTTTCTCGAGGCTGGATGTAAATTACCTCGGTGACATAGTTAGTAACAGTGACCGTCGAAGCGTAGTTCTGACCATAGTTGTAACAATCGTTGACATTTCTGGAGTCGGTTATGAGTCGAGGAGGAAGATGATGCCGAGGGATACACTCACTGATTAATGATGACTGTTGCATAACACCCTTGGATCTGAGGCTGATACTGGCCAGGATATAAATAACGGAACTATGAATAGGCATCCGGTCACTTACCCACTGTAGTGCAGTACAAGTCCCATCAGATTGCTTCTGGTAACCGTAACCACATTGCAACTGCTTATAGCCTCCATTGCTCCAGGAATTATAGGGCATGTACTGGTAAAAGTCTTGGCCTGGTGCCGGTGGGGCCGTGTACTGGGAAGGAGGAGCAGCATATGCATTATCGGGAGTGGCCGCTGCAGGAGCGCTAGTATACCCATTGGCCAGGGTCACAGCAGGGTACGGAGCGGGTGTCGTGGCGGGTGCGGAAGACGTGACACCTGAGCCAGCAGCAGATGTGACCGGGACGGAAGAGTAGCCCACGACGACTTGTGCAGCCGCGGCACTGATAAGTGAGAGACCCAAGAATACTGACTTCATAAGAGGAAGTAGAATGCAAAATAAAAAATTGGTAGAGTGAAGTCGAAGCTGGATAAGCGGTCTACGCTTGCGCTAATCGTCTTGCAGTAAGAACGTGGTGGACTGCGAGCTAAGACGGCTTCTAAACAATGAGTATGGGCGGGATGAAATGAGTAAATTTGACCACGAAAAGGCAAAAGAAAAAAAACAAGAGGGAGAAAACGAAAACGAAGGGAAGAGGGTGAGGGTGAAGAATTGGATAGGAGGGGTATTTGAATCTTGTTGATGGTCTTCAACCTCACGACCATTGACATTTGTATCAAGTGTCATCACTTCAGGACCCGAAAAAGCAAAGGCCTCGGGCGCACATTAGAAAAAACCGATCTCATACCCATTTAGTCGGAGATCAATATTACGGCTTGTATCGAAATTATTTCCATATTAGGTGAGAACTTACATGTGTAACATTGAAATTCTGCCAATTAGGGACAAAACCCGGATCAAACATCAGTCAAAATATTTGGGGTCCTATCATTTATGATACCAGAACACTCCGGTCGTCGTACTGGTATGCTGATGGGTCTCTATGACTTCGCGTGTGTACTACCTTGCGATTGGATCATCACTGTGCCAACGAATCCCATGCATTGAATCTATTCAAACATGTTACATATACATCCATCCGTTACGGAGGGGACAGCCTCGGGGGCGATAGTGATAGGGGACTCCTTGAGGCGGCCGCCCGTCTCCCAAAGTCCCCGTGGACATCGAGCAAGATCTTGAGAGCATTCCTTGCTCGAACTTGCGCCAATTCATCTGAACGGCTCGTAAGAGCAGTATTAACCTGTGGAGGAGTGTCCTGCCAAGGATACTGGAACAAGCTGTGTTAGATCATCACCAATTTGATAGTTCACATCAACCCACAGGGAGCTAAGGAGATACCAGTTGTATCTATCAGAAGCGAGTAGTGATAGAGTGTTATTTACGCACCAAATTTTTCAACGTTTCATATCCTACAAAAGGTCAGGCATGCCGGAAATTAGGGTTAAAACAAAGTCACCTAGCAGTGTAAATCCAAACTGAGGACTAGACCGAATCACCCGAGCCGGACCACCTTTAAACAGGGCGCGGAAACCTTCCTCACGGTCTAAAAGGAGTCTCTCAGCAACTTGGTCATACGTAAATACTGGTATTCACGAACGTACAGATCTTTATGAACGCATCACGCAAGCCTCGGTAGTGAGTCTGGCCTTTTCTGGCCTCGACTTGGAGTCGAGTTTTCACGACATCTGAAACCAACGATCAGGGCGTGACAACTGAACACAGGAACGCTGAGCGTACCAGCTGGTGTAGTGAGATATGCAGCTGGCATGCCACTATCGAATGTGTTACATCAGGATAATTCTTGTCAGTGTCAATCAAACTTACGCGATGGCCGCTGCTGCCAGTGTTTCAGCAAATGACAACTTTTTGCCATTGTACCCTTCATTAAAAACATCTTTTTTCAAGTGCGAATATGCTGGGAAATAGATAGCAGAGAAGGGGATGTCACGAAGCAAGCATGCACTCGAGCCCTTGTACAGGCCAACGATGCCCAATTGTCGAATAATGTGTATTGCGCCCCTGGGTTTGATACCCTCTAACTTGGCAGCTTCACCTTGCACCTGAAGACGGATTTTGCTGTACGACATGGTGAGAAGTGTTTTTGGGCCAAAACCGATAGACCTACACAATTTCCAGAGGGTTCGTAAAGATCTATAGCACGTAATAAATATCGTCCTGTAGAAATAAATAAACCTTAAGAATCCGTACCACTTGGCATCCACCCGCCATACCACCAGCGGCTAACTCCCAGTAAATCTTGATCCGTCCTGTTTCGGGATCCATTGCTCTTGAACGGACTATGTCATTGACAGTCAATTTGATGGCTTTCTCCGGCGCAACGCCCTGCGAACTCATGTCATCGATAGGGCTGTTGGACAGCTAGACCACAGCTACTTACAACAAGTTGAGGACCGAGGCCACGGTAGAAACCTAGGAAACCTTCATTGCGGAATATTTTGCGGGCACAGTCTATGCTATTCTTGTATAAAAGCTGTCCAACAACAGTCGATCGCTGATTTTGCATACTGTGGGAATAATATAAATTAATTACATCGAAACAGAGTTAATGGATTTACCGAGTCTTGACTGTGGAGGAGGGAGGGAGGGATTCAGATAAGGAAAGTCACACGAAGTGATTGAGGCCACTTACCCATATCAATGGGATAAACGATAGTTGCGCCAAAGGCACCAGCGATACCTTGGAATAATTTGACTGCCTGCAGTGAATCCAATATGCAATAACATACCACCCTGAACGAAGCCATAGGCAGATTGGAGGAAAGTGTTGAAGAAGGAAGTTGTTGCGCTTGGAGCTTGTGCTTCAAATGCGGTGTGCGGTGCTTTCCATCTAGGATCCAAAAGCTGAGCGAAGTCAAGGAGAGTTAACCGCTGGTTCGCAAAGCCGCGGCCAGCAAAGTGGAATATGATCGAGGCTTCCATGGGGGTAAATAAAGAATAACGGGAGCTGGAAGCAGAATAATTGAGGAAATCGGACTGGTCGATGCGGCCATCCTTACTCTTCGCTGTAGCTTCGCGGATGATCCTGACCATGATCAGTATAATGATCACAATAGAAAATGAAGGAAATTTTGCCTCTCCACCATGTCCATCTCTACATTTAGAATGTTTATGAATAAGCGTGAGGGTTTCTGATTCGACACAAACCTCTAATAACATTATGGAAGGCAATGACTTCTGAGTAGGATATACGTTGTCCTGGCGTCAAAGTGCATAGTGTAGGTAGTCGGTCTATAACGGCATCAGACAATTTATGTCCAGCAATTTCCTTTGTCCACAGTCAGCGAGGCAAGGTAGGATAAGAGGAAGAGCTACTAGAATGATTCGCTTAAATTGTTCAGGAGTGATATACCCGTCCTGATCTTTGTCTAGGTGCTTGAAAGCCTGACGAAGACGTTCGCCTTGAAGTCCTTTCATCAATTGAGTGAACTCATTATCTGTGTGTGAGGTCAAAAAAACTTCATCCGAAGAGAAAAATGACGAACAGCCTAAAACGTGTGTTCCATCCTTTTTTCCAAGGTACAGTTTGACCCAGTCACTGGAACGACGCTCAGATGCACGAACTACAGACCATCATTCAATTTCTCACCAGTCAAAATTAAAAGGAATGGCATCAGGTCCAATATTTGCGGAGAAGACTGTCTTGAATTCGTCAAATGTAATGTAACCAGAATGGTCCCTAAGATTTCGAAGTGGGTTTAAGCACGGAGGATATCCCATTGTAAAGCTCACACATCAAAGAATTGAAACGCAATCCAATAATCCGCATCCGGCCTCTTTAACAGTGTTTCGAATACTGTATAGTCTTCCCAAGACACGAGGCCACGTCGCGAAGTGTCAGCCACACGAAAAAGAACGGAAAATTGAGCACGGTCAATTTTTGTCAGATCACCCTTTGGTGCAATTGCGTTCACAAAGCTTTCCGGATCCAGAAACCTGGAAATGGAGAGATGGGAGGTGAGAATAACCCCTTCAGGAACATGTGAATATATTGAAGAGACTGACTTCTCGCCGTTGATGACCTTGGAATTACTTTCGAAAGTTCTCCTCCAACGTTTAAGCTCGTTTTCTGGGACAGCAACTGCAGTGCGCACGGTCTTGAAGACGGATGAAAGAGGTGAGCTCTTGGAACCAGACACGTCAGCAGAGGTGGGTGGGACATTAGAGGAAGCAGAAGCCATGAATGACGATGGAATGTGAAGGTAACAGGAAGATAACTAGGAGAGTAATATTACAATGTATCGCGACACGAAGTTTTCAATAACCAGGGCATGACTTTATCCGGAAAGCCGAGATCAACCGGATGGTCGGTCCGACCATAGCGGTCCGTGGTGATCGAGAGATATTATATACATCTAGCTACCAAATCCTACCGCGCGAGGGAGGCGGAAACTAATGCAATACATCTCCTTATTTGGTGCGACAGAGCGCACCAAATGGAGAGACACACCCTCGTTCAGAGGAACACCTAGTTGGTGTTCCACTCGCTGACAAGTTGTGATCAGCAACTAGAAGGCTTCAGGGCAAAAACAATACCTGGCGTATGTCTGCCTCCGCTTTCTGCGGGTCTAATTCCCGCGTAAAACAGTGGCAATGTACTATCGGCATGGTCTCATATATGGAAGCTAGATCGTAGTGTTCGTCAACCGCCAGGATACCACGAAACGTATCCAAAAAGGATATAGCAGTGTCTGGTAAATTCATGACAAAATGGTCGATGCGCCGACGACTTTGCATATCAGGCTTGGGTAAGAGGTTCTCTCCGTTCTGAGAAGCCCGTGCACGCCTCTTTTCCTTATCGTGCTGGGTTCTGCTTGAAGGCGGTCCGGTAAATGGGGGAAGTGGGCTATCATACACGCGTTTCGCTATCGTTTTTATAAAATTACGACCATCTTCACATGACGTCTGGACGAGGTTTGTCACCTTTAAACGAGGTGAGCCTTCAGTTATTCGATAGACAGAAAAACAGAAACCAACACGGTTATCATGCACATTTTTTTCCAAATAGGTATGACTGACAGGATTCAAATCATTCGCCAAGACAGCACAACCTTTCCGTCCAGCAGGAATAGCAAAAGGACCGACTCCCGCAAAAACATCCACCACCACATCTTCAGGTTTAAACATCCGAACTAGACGCTCATGTTCAGTATGGAGTCTTGAATTCCAGTATACTTTTGAGAAATCGAAAGTGAATCGACAATCTAATTCATGCTGAAAGGCGTCAGTCACAATAAACAAAATGGGAGTTGAGATTTACATGTTCAACGATGAAATCCGATTCTCCAGCAATGACCTCCATTTTGAAAAATCGAAACTGTGTATCGATACTATCTAGTTTGTTGACGACAGTCCGGACTCTTTTATTTTTCTGGATCAGCGTGAAACGTACTGAACAAATAAGCCAAGGAACATTTAGAATACCCACATCAAGAATCAGCTGGCCAATGAGATACTTGTAGGGGAGGTAATCAGGCAAAAGATTAACGTGAGCTGAAGGATCAGTCGAAATCAGCGGAAAAGTACTATGAAATAACTTACCGATATGACCCGTTATAGCAAACCCGCTCGGTGCACCTTCTCGCAACTCTGTGGGCAAGACCCGTTGCATGATTTCATCTTGAATGCACATATTCAGAATGAGGTCGTGATGATGTCTTGGTGTACTCACCCGCAGTCCAATAGTCATAATCCAGATCAATTTCGAAATCAGCTAGTCCGTGAGCCTCTTTATCAATATATTCCTTTGCTTCGGGGGAAATGTCAACTTGCAGAAGATCAGTCCTTGCATCCGAAATATTTCGTCAAAAGCCTCCACCTAGGCGCGACATCCGTAAGAGAACCAATCGGTCCCCGTTCGGGTTCTCGGGGTCCGAAGATACACTTCGTACTTTTGGCAAGTCCATAAGAGACCTTTATTGCATGATGAGAAGTTCAATCAGATTGATTTTGACGCTAAACGACACACCCTTTGAGAGGCTGTGCCTTCAGAAACTGACTAGTTTTGCTTGGAGGCACTCGTACAGCGAGGACTTTCAGAGTTTTGTGAAATACGGCCTTATCAAGTTGTTCCCGAGGCCCATTGTAGGGAGGAGGAGATGCATCCAGGTAAGCATGGGAGGACATGGGACGAAATATTGACACAGGGGAAGTTCTCAAGCGGTAAATCCGAAACATGCACTGACAATTGGCGTCAAGTTTTGATTGGCAGAGAGGTTTACCACAAATAGGTTTGCAAATAGGTTTGCCACAAATAGCTGCGGAGATCTATTACTGCAGTGGGACGGACCACTATATTGAACACCTGTGATAAACCTCACAGATCATTGTTCTCCCCCAAGTGACAGCCACCTGAATCACTGTACTCCTCTCTATTGATCAGACGGTGTTTCCATGGTTTGTTGAATTTAACATTATAATGAGGTGTACAGCTTATATAGCACCCGATCTGATTTGTATACCCTCCTACCACAGCCAGAGGATTGCTGACGGATCGCCAGCACTGTTGCTTTGGGTCCTTTCTTGTCCTTTCTCCCTCTTCTGTTATTGACGACAGAACCGTATCAGAATCGCCTATGGCAAATCTACCATCCAGCGACGTATTAAGGCACCTCGTTGATGTGCACTGTCATCCGACAGATACATATCCTGTTTCGCCGAAGGCAATGGAAGAGTTGGAGATCACTGTTTGCGCGATGGCGAGCCGAACGGAAGATCAAGCTTTAGTGAGAGACCTAGCAGCGTCATATCCTTCCAAGGTAGTTCCGTGTTTCGGTGTGTTGTTATCTGAGTGACGGCCTCCATACTTGAGTCGTTGATAGAACCCTTTCGTCTTACTGACGCTCGTAGGATATCACCCTTGGTTTTCTCATTGTATCATGCTTGACGCATCACTTTCGAAGGAGGATCACTACCGCAGGCTCTTCCTGGATGCGCAGAAGAAAACAGTTACGCCTGAACATCAGACTATTTTCGATGACATTCTTCCCAATTTACCTTTGCCACGACCCTTAAACGACGTCCTTAATGAGATGCGTCGCAATCTCAGTATCTTTCCGAACGCCATGGTCGGTGAAGTAGGAATGGATCGCTCCTTTCGCGTCCCCTTTGACTTCTACGAAAAGCCACGCCGCCGCACGCCTTTTACCGTCCCGATTGATCACCAAATCACCATTCTCGAAGCTCAGTTAGACCTGGCCATTGAACTGAAGTGCAATGTCAGCATTCATAGTGTCCACCTTCAGCAAGCAACTGTGGATCTTTTGAATCGACTTGCAAAGAAGCATGGTGATTCATTCTATCGTATCAGTGTTAATCTACACAGCTGTGCTCTTAGTCCAGAAACTTGGAGGAGCATCGAGGTACGAATGTTCTTAGCAAGGAGAACAATCTGATGTTTGGACAGGACAGGCACACCAACATCTACATTTCATTCTCAACAATTGTCAATGGGAAGTCATCGAGGTACAAGACATTGATCGCCGCTTGTGCTGATGATAGGATCCTAGCTGAGTCGGATTATGACAATATCAACATGAGTACATCACAGACGTGGGATATCGTGAAGACCATCGCCAAAGTTAAACAGTTAATAATTGAGATGACGTGGCAGGAAAAGCTAGAAGAGGAGCGGGGTGTTGTTCATCGCTTGAAACAGAACTGGGAGAGGTTTCGTGAAGGAAATCATGCCCCCCTTTCAGCACATGCATCAGCCAGACAGCGCCAAATGAATGAACCAATATCATAACTCATCTCCTTAAAAGCAATGGTGTTTATAAACATAAGTGAAGTAGTAAAGTGTTGCTGGTAAAGTGTTGCATCAATACCCGAACGTGGTAATGCAGGCTTCGAGAGGTGTTTCGGTTCATACCGTGGCGAAATCATTTTCGTCGAACCAGGGTAGTGCGTAGGGCCGAGTTAAAGCCCCCACGGATAGTAACAATACCGTGCTTCAGTTCCACAGGTACGTGAGTAAGATAATGGTGCAAATGCCGATCAGAACACCTAGGATAATGGAGTCTCGCCGTCGCCTAGATTTAATCATCGCAACAAGACTGTTGATACCGGGCATCTTGTCTAGACGAGGATGAGGACTTGACATGAGGACTTGACAACAGATACGCACTTACGACTGTTACCATTCTGATATTCATACTGGAAAGTGCTGTTCTCTGGCGTGCAAACTCCGAACGCGTTTCATAGGCTTGACTGTCAAATCATGAACATCGTCGGACATACTAGAAGAAATATCTCACGCTAATATGTCATCTGTCATCCGGTGCGAGTTATCTATTCGTCCTCTCTCTGCCAGCAACGAGTCTGCCGCAGAAGATTTATAGGCGCTTAATTGCACGTCGCTATGCATTCTTACGGTATCAAAAGGTAACGCACTCAATATCATTTCGCACACCAGACAGTAGATTGGCTTTGTCCAATGCTGTATGAGCATTAGCCTAGAAAGGAGTGAGCATTCGAGGGTTCAAGGAAGGATAATAGTAACGTGCCTTCGTCCTCTGCAATTCTCTAGAGCTATCCTGGAATATTTCTCGGTGTCGTTGTATTGTCCGAAGCATCGAAGCTGACAGTGTGTCTGAATTACTTGCCAACATCGACAGTTGCTCGTTAATATCCTCTAACTGATAGGTGCCGTAAATCTTATTGTAAAAAAACTGAAAAAATTGTACCTCTGTCAAAAGATCCCCTAGCTCCTGCTCTAGATCCTTCCAGCGATTGCTCGAGCCTGTTGCTTCTACATCCTGGTTGGGTTGAGCAATAGTGGCCGCCAGGTGAGCATACGTAGTAAGTTTGGAGTCAAAAATATTTTCCAGTGTCCGGCACTGTCTATGTAATCTGTCATAGGTGACCATGGGAGGTATGGAACCGCCAAAGGCAAATGGAAAGCGACACAGTCACGGCGGGCACTCCATGTGGTCCATATTTCCCACGCTTTCGTGAGCTGAGCTTGCCTGTGACCAGTTGACACCAAACTTCACCTACACCACCATTGTTTATCATGTTCCCTCATGGCTGGGATCGCTTGACGACATTCGCATGTCTACAACCTGATTAGTATTAGTGTAAGCAGGTACATACATCCTCATTGTAGTATATATATACTTGAAGGCAGCTTTGTCTTTTTCTATGGTCGTTCATAGAAAAAGAGAGTCAGAATTAAACCAAGCTGTCAGTTGTCCATACTGTGTGCTATACTGTGTGCTGCGTGAAAATGAAAAAAAAGAAGCATGGCCTTTTGTCGAACCTTCCATTGCCAATAAGCTGGGAATTCTCGACCACTGGAGCCAATGGCGCAGGTATAGACATGAAGCCCCTAGACTCTGGATGTCTGTTCTCCGCCAAATA
>Ga0157366_1000530_pt1 | contig 16758 bp, 16 predicted proteins | sample AttbisABBM1_FD_113149 | JGI IMG/M metagenome (GOLD analysis project Ga0157366, IMG submission 113149) | Fungus gardens microbial communities from leaf cutter ant in Botucatu, State of São Paulo, Brazil - Atta bisphaerica ABBM1 | ecosystem: Host-associated > Fungi > Mycelium > Unclassified ...
ACAATCCTATACAGAGTTCTCTATCAAATTCTCTTGTGTTAACCCAATACAAGGTTTACTTTTTTGACCAACTCTAAGGTCTTAAGTTTGTAACAATTCAGACCTAGGATAATCACTTACAGTCTTTATTAGACAGAGTACTTAGACAGAATATAAGTATAAGTCAAATATTTATACTATACATCTTTATTCTGAAAATTAACTAAAACTTGCATACTCTTTTAGTGTTGGCAGCAACACAACTCTTTACTCTTTGGGTGGAATAACCTTTTTAAATTTTTCTAAGTATACTCTCTGAAATATATAACCAGTACAACAAGTAGAGATATAATATATAAGCTAAAGCTAGAAATCATTTACTATTTGTGTTCCATATATTATGGATAAGTATAATGCTTATCTTATTACAACTCAAGCCTAAGTGTAAGAGCAAAAGATGTACTTTATATTGAGTTAACATAAGAAAACTTGATAAAGTTCTTAGTATAGGTATGTTTATCTTGTATATCTTTAGACTATAGTCTGTGCACTTTTATATCTAATTTATTCTAAATACTATAAGATATATATAAGACTAACATATCAATAGCCATATTATGTTACATACCTATCCAAATATATCAAATCTATCCAACTATATCATAGATAACACTTACCTAGCATCTGATCCACTCCAAATATCTATAATATCTTTCTTTCTAGTCTTATATTCTTCTAGTATAGATCTATTTGGTTCTATTCTATATCTGATCACTCAATAACTTATCATATAGCTTTCTTATAATCTTGTCATATTCCAATTTAGCTATATTTATCCCAACTCATAGATAACATCTCTTTTCTTATTTGCATTCACTAATCTCTTCCAGTGTAGATCACATTTCTCCATTTTAACTTGGATGTCTTTGCTGAATTCTTACCAACTTTATAAATCTCTATTTCTGATATCTGAGAATTACTGAAAACCAGAGTAATACTTAGCAGTTTCCACTCTAGATAATTATCCTGTCACAAACTTCATTCAACTTGTATCTTCACAACTAGTAGACTGATTTTTACAAACCAAGTTGTACTGAAAAGTCCCAAATAAGAACTATTTGCACATATGTAGGATATATAAAAGTAACAACAGATTGCTGAAATATCAAACTACAAATTTTATTGGCTATTATCTCAGAAACTACTAGACAGACTCTTATGATCAAACTTGCATTGGAAAGCACTTATCAAACTGTCCTTGATAATATATCATATATCATATGGAGATTAGAATTTATAGAGATATAAGCATATCAATATAGTAATATAATTAGTTACCTTCTAAAATTAGCTTGATATCTATTATAACATATAACAGTTTCATCAAGTATAAGTTTTGATCATGGGATAAAAACAGCCTGTATACAGACCATCACTATTTTGTATATATATTTCTATGTCTGAAAATTAGACTTTAGACTTAAAAATATCAATTATCATCATTCATTATCATTGTCATTATTATTGAACTTCTGAATTACTTCTAAACCTCTAAGAGTATATCTAAGATTCAAATATCATAAATAAGTGAGTAGTTCATTTTGTGATAGATAGTATACTATAAGTCTCATTTTGAAAATCAACTAAAACTACCACCAACTTCCAGTGTTAGTGATAACATATCTCTTATTTTCTAGTAGACTTAGCTACCTATTATATCCTAAGTATCTTATTTGAAATATGTGACTAGTATAACTCATAAACCTATTTTTAGACTTCCAAGAGACCCTCATTGGATCTTGAACAATAAGATATAAATCACATCTAACAATATACATATATTGAATAATGTTTCCATACTTTATTCAACATCTTCTGTAATTTTCTCATAAATGGTTTCTTCTTCTAGGTATGTTTCTTACCTAACATATTGTTATAATGTTATTCTTTTAGAACTTTCTACATGATATCATGTTACAACTTCTTATCCAAGTTTTAAATAAGAAAAACAAAAAATAAAAGAGAAAAAGATGAAAAAACCTAAGTCTATCTTCTTAAAGCTTGAAATATCTTCTGTAAGAGGACCAGCTCTTACATAAAATTCCAGTGCTCAATCACTATCAATATCTATACCAAACTTTATAAAGTTTCCAGTTTTTATTAAGACAATTAACAAAGTCTGTAGTATTTACATAGACTTTAATATCTCCAGAAGAATCTAAGTATTAATTGATATGATACTAGTAAATACACTGCTTACCTTTAGAAGAATATAAGAGAATAGAGTAAGATCTCTAGAGGTAACAAATATTCTATATAGCTAATATCTATATTCTAAACTCTTGAATCAGCTTACTTGAAGAGAAATAATGAAAAAAGTGTAATCAGGGACATTTCCAGTAGAATCATCTATAATGTCAGCCTAGAAGGCAAGGAAGGGTTACTATTAATAATAGATGAAAGATTAAACTCAGAAAGCAACAGTGGAGAGCAGAGAAGTTGAAGAGATGAGCACCACAGACTTAGTTGGCAGTATTTGACCTCAAGTCAGAGGAGTAGGCACTACAGGCATAATCAGTGGTATTTGGCTTGTGAATTTGAACTCTATAGGTCTCTCAGGTAATATTATAAGCAAAAGAACAAGTCTTCTTATAGTTCTCTTTAGTCAGCAATTACTGAACATCAAAAGATAACTCTATGGAATTCATCAAGCTAATACTGCTACTCTCTGCCATTGAACTCTATTGAGTATATGTAAGGGAACCTGTCTTTACATAAAGTTTTAGTACCCAAAATTTGTCTCTGATCTCACCAAATTCTACAGTATTTTTACTCTCTATTAGTCAGCACTCTCCTACCACCACTAGACTCCACAGCCTTTCTCAAACTAATCTACCAAATCTTGCAGGACTTTACAAGCATATTATCAACCTCCATCATTATGTAAATTTCTTTCTTTCTTTTTCAGTAGATTTCTAGATACTTTTATTAGAGTTTCTAACTATCTAGCTGTTATTATTTTTTGGTTATATCAGTATTGTTCCACCAGATTAGAATGTACTCAAGTAGTATTTAGAATAGCTGTCACCTTCAAAAGACCTTAGTTTGTTCTCTTAAGATTCTTCCAGAGATAAGTGCTACTTATACTTTATAAACAACTCTACAGACTTTGCTTAGTTATCCTAACATCTATCTTTTGAGAGTCTGCTACAGATCTTGGTTACTAAGATGTAAATAACACCTAATATTGCTTTAACTACTTATTATATAGCTATTAGATGCAGTTCACATCTTGTTATCTGAGATTTGGTAGGGTATCTTGGAAGTCCAGAATAAGTAATTATGTGTTATCTGAGAATGCAGAAGATAAGTTGGTATAACCTTCAGCTTCAGCTTGTGTGCTGCACCTCTACTAGTTATACTGGTTATATATTTCAGAATGAAACTTGGGAACTTAGAAGGTAGCAAGATATGTTGTTGCTGACACTAGAAGAGTGATGCTTGTTTGAGTTTATTTTTAGAATGACTACTATAGTATAAACTACCAGATTATATCCTAAGTAGCATACCTAGGATAATTATCTAGAATGTAAACTACTAAGCAAGTTATTCTGGATACTGGTGATCCTTAGATGTCAGGGAATGGAGGTCTATGGATTTAACTAAGGCCAGTGAGGACATTTGAGGTGGAATGGAGAATAGATGGAACACAGAATGTGATAGTGGCCATAATTCCAGACAAAGTCAGAGTTGAAAGAGATAAGGAGTAAGTAGGTTATTTGAGTTCAATTATCAGACTGAGGAAAGTGTAAAGTATCTACTTAGTTTTAAAAATGATCTTCAGATAAGATGACAACCTGAAGTCTAAGTAACAAGTTACTTAGTAATGAAACAGAAAGATAGGATTTGTGTTGTGCATGGATATAAAAAATATCTAGAACTGTTAAGAAGCTTATTTGTAAGTGGAAGACAAATATCTTTTGAAAGTCAGTCTATAACAACTAGATAGTATTTAAAGTAGTTAGTGTCTTTAGAAACTCTATTCTGTTTTCTGAAGATTTTCTAGAGATAGGTTGTGTAGTTGGTCAGCTAGTTAATATACTTAAGATTTTATGAAACTCTGGAGTTCTCCATATTTCCTTTCAATTGCCCTAACAATTTGGGCCACTACTTATACTAAGTATACTTAGTCTGTGTTGAATTAAAGATTCTGTTTATTTATACTCATGACTGTATTTAGCACAATATGACTAAGTCATGTTGCAATAAGTCATTTGAGTCTTATCAATTTATACATTTGTATTAGTGTAGTATACATGCTGCTTATACATGTTACTCTTTAATTAGAATAGACATATCCTGTAGAATATATAAATCCTAGTAGATACACTGTTGTTAATTAGTTCCAAGCTATATACTTGTTCTATATTGCTCACCTTCAGCTTTCCACCAACTATCTAATCCTAATAATATATGTGACTAGTTTAGTAATTTAGTAAGTATTTCGTTCAACTAGTGGCTTAGAGTCTTTCTATTTAGATAGGACGTAGGGTCAAGTCATTCTATGTCCATCATTAATCTAAGCACAGTTTCTGAAGTAGTTCTTTTTGTCCTGGGCTTCTCACACATCAATTGTTCATGCCACTCAAGTCACACAGCCTTGTGTGCCACTGATCAGATACACAAGCTCCCAGTCTTCCTAGAATGTTTATCAATTATCAATTTTCACACTTTGAAAATACCCCCAAGCAAACCCAACCAATGGCGACCCTGGTTTGTAATCGCCTACTCCACGTTCTCATGGAGAGGAGATCTATTCCCACACCGCATCTTCCGTGCCGGGTACGCCGTTCCGATGGAAACCTTCTTCATTCTTTTATTTCCAGCTGACCTGTATGTATTTATATTCATCGTATATCAACGGAGGGATTGGAAATTCATTCCCGATTCACCATGCCTTCCACCTTTTCGTACCAGTGGGACACTCCCGTATACAAGGGATCCACATCCTTCAACACAGGCCTCTTTATCGGCGGCGAATTTGTCGATGGGGTCAATGGGACAACAATCGAGTGCGTACGCTGGCTTTGACTTTGACGCGATGCTCATTCTGATCTTGTTAGCATCTTCAATCCGAGTGAGTGCTATCTGTGCAGTGGCGGGCACCTATTCACATTAGTTCTTCTCAGCCGACGGAAAACTCATCACGCAAGTCTCTGAAGCAACAGAGGCAGATGTCGACCGTGCAGTCGAAGCCGCCCAGAATGCATTTGATTCCACATGGGGACTCAATGTTGGTGCAAGTCGACGAGGAGATTTGCTCTACAAGCTTGCACAGATGATGGAAAAACATGTGGACGAGCTGGCAGCAATCGAAGCTATGGACACTGGCAAGACATTCGGATGGGCGAAAAGTGTCGATGTCGCCTTCTCCATCGAGGTTATCAAGCATTATGCCGGTTGGGCAGACAAGAACTTTGGTCAAGTGTCTGAATCAGACGAACGAAAATTGACATACACTAGGCATGAACCTATTGGTGTTGTCGGTCAAATTGTTCCGTGGAACTTCCCTCGTAGGCTCTTCTCACGTCTCATCCCTTTCTTGGGTTAACACCGGCCTAGTTCTTATGTTCGCGTGGAAAATTGGGCCTGGACTTGCTACGGGAAACAGCATTGTCTTGAAACCATCCGAGTTTACGCCTCTAACCACTCTTCGTATGTGTACTTTCATCCAAGAAGTAGGTTTCCCGCCAGGCTCTGTCAATGTCATAACTGGTTATGGAAACACCGCTGGCAATGCTATCACCTCGCACATGAAAATTGAAAAGGTTTGTTTGTATTTCATACTATGATTGGTAAAGTCCAAACCGCCCTCCAGGTTGCCTTCACCGGTAGCACTCTCGTTGGACGGAAAGTCATGGAAGCAGCTGCAAAGAGTAATATTAAGAACGTCACGCTTGAGCTTGGCGGAAAATCGCCGACCATCGTCTTCAACGACGCAGATCTTGAAAAGGCAGTCAATTGGGCAGCTCACGGTCTTCTGTAGGTGCTTTTCCCACTTGATGTATAACTTGCGCTCTGAATAAGTTCGCAGTTGGAACCACGGTCAAGCATGCTGTGCCTGCACTCGTATATTCGTCCAGGAAGGTATCTATGACGAATTTTTGGCCAGATTCACCCAGAAAATTCAGAAAACCAAACTGGGTGACCCCTTCGGTCAGGACATTGATCAAGGCCCTCAAGTCTCCCAAGTTCAATATGATGTGAGTATGATGTCTTTCATGGCACAAAAAAAAGCTCAACGATAGGCTGTAGCGTATCATGTCCTATATTGATTCCGGCAAACGCGAGGGAGCTACTGTCCATACCGGCGGTAGTCGATTCGGAGATGAGGGGTACTTCATTAATCCGACAATTTTCACCGATACCAATCCTGATATGAAGATTGTCAAGGAAGAGATTTTCGGTCCTGTTGGCGTTGTTATTAAATTCAAGGATGAGTCCGGTAAGGCCACTTGGCAATTATAGTTTTGTGGCATACTGCTCATCCCATGTCTCTAGATGTTATGAAACAAGCTAATGACTCTGATTATGGTCTTGCATCTGCCATCTTCAGTCAAGACATCAACAGAGCGCTGAATACAGCACATAAGATCAAGGCTGGAACTGCATGGGTAAAGTTTACTCATGGTATTTATGACAAGGGATGTTGATATATCTATATCATCATAGGTCAACCTTGCGAATCACCTTCATGCCAGTGCTCCATTTGGTGGCTTTAAGCAATCCGGCATCGGTCGGGAACTGGGAGAGTATGCTCTTGCAAAGTGAGTTTTCCTATTCATGTGGGAATATTCATGCTCAATTAGGATCAGCTATACAAGCGTCAAGGCCGTTCATGTTAACCTTGGTCTCAACATCTAAGGACAGAGCTACTAATGTCATTGACTCGTTTTTTTCCTTCAGAGTTATTGGTAACTTTGTGATCTACGTTGCTCGGATGTTCGGATGTTATCCTTCCTCATAACAAGTTGTGTAACCTCAAAAAAGAAAAATGATTGATCTATCTCAAAATAGTGTTTTCGGTCTACATTCCTTAAATCTCCAAACTTCCCATGGCACCTTCACCACCAACCTCAGAGACAGTCACACTCAACCCTACATCAATCCCTACGATAAATGTCACATCCACCGTCGTAGTTGTCCGTCCTGCCATTTCACTTTTGCCCTTGTGTATCATGCCAAGTTTAGCGGTCAGTGAAATTGAACCGAGGAAAGCTGATTTTTCTATCTGTTTGGATTTGACTTCGACTTCATCTTCCTCATCCTCTTCGCTGGTGTCAGCACCAGTACCTTCATCATTGTCAGAGTAAACAGGTTTGGGGAGCTCGACTTTTTCAGTGCGAATGGATTGGTTCACTTCCCATATTTCGACAAGTAATTCATTCGATGATGAAAGTTCAATGTCGAAGCGGACAGTTCGACGATTGGGTATAGGCGTTTCTTTCTGTACGATAGGAATCCAAGTACCACCAAGTTCATTGTTACTTCCATTGGGTAGTAAAACTCCGAGTGTTTTCGTTGTAGCACGAATCTCTACTCTTTCCTGATCACTGGTGAATGTGGCAAGAAGTTCAGGATCAGAAATTTCGGAGATGAGATGAGCTTGAGAGGCACAACCACGGGCTAAGATTGTTGTTGGATCACCAACTCCGCCACCGGTGATTATCCCACGAGTGAAAGGAGTTTCGATGTCATCATAGAATCCACCTGAAACGATGATATGTTCATCTAATCCAGGTAATGAAGCTGAGCCACCAACATAGACGATTTCGTCTACCTCATGAGGATCCACTTTAACGCTCTCGAGTAGGGAAACGATGGAAGAAGTAATGGAAGAGTATACTGAGCGGACGACAAGGTCAAATCGCATACGATTGATGGAACCATTGAAATCAACACCGTCTTTGAGTGATTCAACTGGACACGATGCAACACCAGGAGAAGCGGATATAGTACGTTTGGTATGTTCCAATGCAAGCCGGAGTTTTGCTTCTGCACGTTGATCCTGGGCTTGAGTAGCAGGACAGACAGTGAGGGGAATTTTAGTTTTCTTGGTGAACTCGGAAGCAAAGTATTTCACGAGGAGAGTGTCAATAAGATCTCCACCAACAGATGGGGTTGTATTTGAAGCAAGGGTGTGCACAAGACCAGAGCGAAGAGAGAGGAGAGAAACGGATGTTGATGATGCACCAACATCAACTATGAGCTGAGTCCTGTCAGGAGGGAGAGTACTTGCCCACGAGGGAGCTGAAGTTATAGCTACAGCTGCACCTGCTTCGTCTAGAAGTTGGGAAACGTTGATACCAGTTTCAGTTGCGGCTTTTCGAAGAGCGGAACGTTGAGAGGAAGTGAACCATGACGGAACAGTGATAACGGCATGTTTGACTGGTTTTCCGAGGTAAGATTGGGCTGAAGCAATGAGAGAACCGAGGAAAAGGACGGTCACTTCTTCTGGAGTAAAGTAACGGTCAACTGAGATGGGTTCGGATCGGGGTGTTGGAAGGGTTGAAGTGGCAGGGGTATTAAGACTAGAGGTCAGAGTACTGCTGGGTGGAAGGGGAGTGGGTGCAGGTTGAAGAACGGTGACCTTGTAAGCTGGTGTGTCTGGAAGATCAGGATGTTGGACTACAGGTGCAGAGAAATTGATCGTGGATTGTGGGACCTCGGAGAACCTGGCACAGCACTTGAGTTATCTGACACAAAATAAAAATAAAGGAACCTACTTTATACCTACAAGGTCACGAAAACCGGTGATCGTATTTTGTGCATTTCTGACAAGTTGGTGTTTGGCCTGGTTGCCAATATACTGCGAGATTGATCAGCAACGCTATCCATCGGGTGAGAGACGACAAAGCTCACCATCTCTTCGCCTTGGAACGAAATGGCACAAGCAATCTGACGCTCTCCATCCTCGTTCGCGATGCACTCTGTTTGTCCTTCCTGAGTTTCTGGTCAAAATCATCCCCGCGAGCATAAAATAAATAAAAAAACGCCCACCTTGGCAAGTACGGCTATTGACGCGTACGAATTACCAAAGTTGATTCCAACAACAGGTGGTATGGATGTGAGCTCGACACTTGGCTTATTAGCAATGCCGTTTGGGATCCGTGGCGCAGAAGCCATTTCTGAAGTTAACACGGCCAAAAACTTTTTTCTCAATTAATCAAATAATCAATTCACGTGATGTCGGTGGTCCATGTTCCTTCGACATACATCTTCTGTTAAAGACTATGATCTGCACGCATCTTGACCAGCTCAGGAGCTTGAGCTCGCCATCAGGGCAGTTAATTCACAGGGAGGAATGTACCCTGTGTTTCGATGGACAAGTATGTCCGTTACAAATCCTGTAATGCCGCTGACGGCCTAATCGCAAGGACTTTCCAACTGGTATCGATGTTTGCCTAACCTGTTTCAATGGAGGATGTAGGGATACTGAGAGGAGACATGTTTTCCTCCACTTTGAAAAACATCATCACCCATTCACTTTAAATGTGAAGAGAAAGCTCAAATCGAATTCACAGCGCGTATGTGACCTATATCTAGACACATCCCTTTTTTTTTTATCTGACTCTCAGATGGACGACAAGGAACCACCTATGAAAATAAAGAAACTGGCCATTGTGGAGGAACGTGAAGAGGACAAGTATGAGTATACATTGACCATCAGATGCTGGCTGTGCGAACCTGCAGGAGGAATGCCTGTCCCGGATGCCTTGCAAGATGTGAAAGTGCGTCTAACCATGGTCCACATCTTCTCAGAAACTGATATCTGATTGTAATAACAGATCCAAGCCCTTACAAGTAGTGTTATGACTTCACTCTCGTCTGCACGTCAATCCGAGGTCAAAGCCTGGGAGGAAGAAATTGTACCATGCGAACATACACTTACACTCCAACAAGAGGCTCTGAATCCAATTCCTGCCTCAGGTGCGATCACTCTTCTATACACTCTTTGAAAACTTGTCATCAACATCTGTCACACGTTAGATTTAGCACACTGTCGGGCTTGCGACCTAAAAGAAAACTTGTGGTTGTGCATGACTTGCGGCTCACTCGGATGCGGCCGCCAACTATACGGTGGATTGGGAGGAAACGGTCATGGTCTACAACACTTTAACGAGTCGGGTCATCCAATTAGTGTCAAGCTTGGAACGATTACACCTGATAGAGGCGCAGGTGCGATACTATTTCATATTACCAAGTTCATCGTAAACGTTCTACTTTTCGTCAGACATATTTTGCTACATTTGTGATGATATGAAACAAGACCCGCAACTAGCATCCCACCTCTCCACATTTGGCATCAATGTACAAGTACTTAGCAAAACCGAAAAAAGCATCACTGAACTCGTGAGGATTTACCCCTCGATTAATATAAATTTCTCTCTCTCATCTATGCTCTATTTGACTGCTCAGCAACTCGAACTCAATCTCAAATACGACTTCTCTCTTACTTCCGAAGATGGTACTGCCCTCGAACCAGTCTTCGGTTCCGGCCTTACAGGTCTCCAAAATCTTGGCAACTCATGCTATATGGCTTCAGTCCTCCAGACTCTGTTCTCGCTTAAACCCTTCCAAGGTACTTTTTCCTGACTTGAGTAGTAACAATTCTGATCATGGATTATCTTTGATTGTTTGAAGAAAGATACAATCATTCGTATGCAAGGATGCATGAGCGATCATGTGAAAAACTACCTGCAGATTGCTTAGAATGTCAGATGTGCAAAATCGCAGACGGACTAGTCAGTGGGAGGTATTCTGTCCCCAGTACTCGCGCGAATGCCAATCCCACTACACAAAAATTAGTCTTCCAAGATGGCATTAGGCCTGTGATGATCAAAAACATCATTGGGAAAGGACATGCCGAGTTTTCGACAATGAGACAACAAGACTCAGAGGAATTTCTGACGCATTTAATCCAGACGCTCAGAAGAGACTTGCACAAGTTCAAGTCTCAAGGAGTCGGTATGTTGCGTACTCTTCGCAATCTTTCTTCCCTTCACTGACCCAATTTCCCTTTTTTTCTGTTTCATGCACCCTGTACTCCATAGATGTCCAGGATCCGACGACGATATTTTCATACGCATTGGAACAACGTCTTCAATGTGCGGATTGTAAAAAAGTGCGATATGTTACTGAGGACGCCGATATCTTGAGCGTATCTGTGCCTGCTACTGAGAAAGGTAAGATAGAAGACGGAACGAAGACGATTTACGAGGATGTGGAGTTGACGAAATGCCTGGAGATGTTGTTGACTACCGAGGCACTGGAGTATAACTGTCCGAATTGTGAAAAGACTGTGCATGCGTTGAAGTACGTTCGAGTCTACACCTTATCATCTTGACAGATGATATATGATGCATTTTCCCCCAGGCAAACAAAATTTGCAACGTTGCCAGAAACGCTTATCGTGCACGCCAAAAAATTCCAACTTGTTAATTGGGTTCCTACAAAACTTGATATACCCGTTATCCTCCCCATGGGAGATGTACTTGAGTTTACGGACAAACATGTCGGGAAGGGATTACAACCTGGTGAACAAGAACTGGGTGAAGCTCGTGCGCATGTTCTCCTCTCTTTTCCTCGTCATTGAAATTACTAATTTTGCTCACACTTTTCGTCCACAGCTCTACCGCTGCCGCCATTCGATCCTGAAGCATTGACTCAACTACTCATTATGGGTTTCCCGGAGATCAGGTGCCAGAAAGCGTTGTTAGCGATAGGAAGTTCGAATGCAGATTTAGCATTACAATGGTTGTTAGAGCACTCTGAGGATCCTGGTAAGATAGCTAATGATATCATCCACTCCTTGCAGGAGAGCTCATGGATACACTTATGTCATGTTAAGATATCGATGCACCAATTCGGGTTCCTATCACAGGGAGTGAGGCGGCGACGTTACCTGAGCCTCCTGAAGAGTTGGTTTTGATGTTGATGGATATGGGGTTCACGAGTATGCAAGCGAAGAAGGCGTTAAGGCAGACTGTGCGTCATGCTTTCTCCTGCCTGAACTCGGGAGGTATTTGCTCACACTTCCGCGCACCAACCTATTAGGATAATAATATGGAACGTGCTGTGGAGTGGTTATTCTCCCATCCCGATGATGATGGTTCCGAACCTCTCTTTACTTCTGCTGTCACATCAGAGAAAATTTTACCCGGAACGAAGGATACCCCGGTTCGATACCAGCTTAAAGCATTTATTTCCCATAAAGGGCCGTCTGTTCATTCAGGACATTATGTCGCACATATAAAGAAGGGAGGGGAGTGGGTGTTGTTTAATGATGAAAAGGTTGTGCGAGCTGATGAGGAGAGTGTGAGAATGTTGAAACAATTGGCGTACTTGTATGTGTTTGAAAAGGAGTAGGTTAAAGGGAAGGAATCATTGATTAATCCACTTGTGTAAGAAGCATGACGACGAAATGCACTGGATTTGAGTCTTGTCCTCCCAAGCACAATAAGGGTGCTATTTTGAGAGGTTGGACTGGACCAAGTTATGCAATGTTGCCCAGTGTATCCCAAGAACTGCTGCTCTCATTTTTTGTCTTATGGCAGGTTGGGAATGTCGTACCTGATATAGGCACTTAGACACTGAGCATAGACAACCATAGTGTCTGTCGATAGATTTTGCATTCTTCCAGTCTCTTCTGAGTGCCTGCTACCTGCACCACTTTGTTACGGCCATGTTTAAGGTCCCATTGTGGAAGGTGTACTTTAATTACCCGATCCTTGATCACGAAGTCATTCACGTGGGTGATGCTCTATTGGTGAGCCTCAAAAATTCTATGATTTTCACCTTGCTTAGCCACTGGAAGTCTCATATATATTGTAGGGGAGAGATGAGAAAGTGAGAAAAGATAGGGGGTCGTTGAGTTCATCCATATGGGGCAACAGATGCCACGGCCGATACATGAAGTGCTCTATCATTGTCAGGCACTAGGTTGAGCATGAAAGATTCCACCGTTTTTTGAAATATGATTGGTGTTTTTGACATAGTCTAGGCCACGTGTGAATAATCAGTTCAATCAAAAGTGATGTAGACTTTAGACTTACTGAGTCATCAAATACCGAAGGGGAAAAAGGTGATACAAATGTCCCCTATGTAAGATCTCTTATGTAAGCTATAACCCCATTTGGATGAGTCCGCCCTTGGTCTTACAAACTCTTCCCAAGCTGAACCACACTCCCCCTGGAGGAGAGAGACTGTAGATAACGCTCATCCTCTTTTAGAGACATATTTTCCTTTACTATTCATATTAAGTCACAGCTGACCCCGTCATATTTGTCCATCTACCTATATTAGAAAACATACACTAATTTCCTTACTTTGAATATAAATGCTGACAAAAATTAAATCACATGGAGCTCGTGAAACTCGTGTGAATGTCGTTTGGAAAATGCTGATTCAGAATGTCGGGGTATATATTGCGTACTCTAGAGATAGATATCACTCATTAATCATGGCGGAGACTCGCACTTATACTCATATCTTCGACACACCAGTGTACAAAGGCTCTGTGACTATCAATACTTCGTGAGTGTGGGAACTTGTTACTCTTCAACTCCTGCTCACAGAAAACAGCCTTTTTATCGATGGGAAGTGGGTCGATCCTGTTGAAGGAGGAGACAAGATAGAGTGTGTTTTTATTTTGACTTTATCAGTCACCATTAACCGGGTTTTTTTAGTGTCATCGATCCGTGCAAGTTTGGTGACTTCTCTTAAATATCAGGAACTGATACGGCTCAGCCACAGGACGGATAATCACCTCGGTCGCTGGGGGTACAACAAAAGATGTGGATCTCGCTGTAGCCGCGGCCAAAAAGGTACGAGAGATCCAAGAACAAGAGCGTAACAGCATGCTCAATTCAGCACAGGCCTTCAAAACAGCATGGGGATTGAAAGTCCCAGGCAGAGAACGCGGAATATTGCTAGCGAAGCTAGCTGATCTGGTTGAAAAGCATGCCGATGAGTTGGCGGCGCTTGAAGCTATCAATGTCGGTGAGTATAGGTTTCTTTGGTCGGTCATATCTATTGATGATTATCGTCAAATAGGAAAACCATTCAACTCTGCAAAGGTCGGTGATGTCAAAAGCACTGTCTCCACTATCAGGTATTATGCAGGGTATGCGGACAAGATACATGGAAAGACAATCGAAGTAGGTTCAACGTTATGTGACGATTGACCAGTTTTCATTAAATGTCGATCTAGACGACAGAAAATAAGATGGCGTATACACGACATGAACCTTTTGGCGTGTGTGTGAGTCTATAGCTCGGAAAGGGTGTAGAACCATGGATGAATCAGTTAATGCACAATTTAGGGTGCCATCACACCGTGGAATTTCCCATTGGTCGGTTTTTTGAGCTTCGCATGTCGACACTGAACTATCCGCTGACATCCTTGTGCTGTTGTAGGTGATGGTTTCGTGGAAGATCGCTCCTGCGCTGGCTACAGGAAACACTGTCGTCTTGAAGGTCTGTTCAGGCCTCTCCGGTGCCCAAGCAGGAATTTGATGTTGAAATGGAATATAGCCATCGGAAATCACACCGCTCACCGCTCTGTTTTTAGCTGACTTGGTAAATCAAGCTGGCTTCCCTCCCGGTGTTCTCAATATTGTCAATGGTTATGGTGTGTCCAAGAGTAAATTCGTGCGGTAGGTTAATAACTTAAGGTCGGAACAGGTCATTCTGTCGGCTCTGCAATTTCAGCCCATCCCTTGATTGGGAAGGTCGCGTTTACAGGAAGCACACTCACCGGGCGCAGGATTCTCAAGGCTGCAGCCGAATCGAACTTGAAGAAAGTGACATTGGAGCTTGGCGGCAAAAGCCCAACTATCATTTTCGATGACGCCGATCCTGGGCAAGCTATCAAATGGGCGACACATGGTATTTTGTAAGTCCACCAAATCCTTTGAGTACTCGACCGTTAAACCCACGCAATTTTCTATTAGCACTAACATGGGTGTGCATATACATACACAGATAACTTGGTGGATATACTCAGTCATTGGGCAGGCCAATCATGCACTGCGGGTTCTCGAATCTACGTACAAGAAGGAATCTATGCTGCATTTCTTGAAGGCTTCACAAAAGTTGCCGAAACGCTCGCACAAGCAACTGGTGGTCCCTTTGAAGAGGGCGTTAGGCATGGTCCACAGGTGTCCGCTGTACAATATGAAGTAAGAGGCTCCATGACCATGGGTCAGTCGTCGAACTGAAAACATGTGTTGTAGCGTGTAATGGGGTATATAAACTCGGGGAAGGCGGATGGAGCGAAAGTGCACATAGGAGGGGAGCGGCACGGAGATCAAGGATACTTCATTAAACCAACAATTTTCACTGAAGCGACAGCCGATATGAAAATCATGCAAGAAGAGATCTTTGGTCCGGTTTGTTCAGTTGTCAAATTCAAGACTGAAGAAGGTGGGTGATTTTGTGTCCCTAGACACCTTGTTAACGTACCAAATTGAAGAGGTGACCGAATGGGCTAATAACACCACATACGGCCTAGCCGCCAGTATCTTAACTCAGGATGTTTCCCGTGCCATTCGGATGGCCCACAATCTTGAAGCTGGAAGTGTCTTTGTAAGTTTGTCCTCTTATTCGTCGTTTGTCAGGGTTGGTACATCATTGCTGATAGGTTAATTCTACACAAAACACTGAACTGAACGTCCCATTCGGAGGCTATAAACAGTCAGGGATCGGGAGGGAACTTGGGGAATATGCTTTGGATATGTGAGTCTGTGGATAACGGGGTAATCGCTGCTAGCTCACTCCTTGGTTTATTTTTTGTTGCAACAGTTACACGCAGGTCAAAGCTGTCCATATCAACATCGGTTCGAGACTATAAGGTAAATGATTTTTAGCATGCGAGGAAGTATGCAATAGGAGTCATGATGGTGATTATGAGTACAGTGGTAGAATTCGTTACGCTGAAGGAGTAAAAATAATGCTACTTTCCAGAATTGAACTCTAAAAATGTAAGAATATCCTTGAGAGACTCCTTCTTCAGGTTCCAAGACTTTTTATACCATGCACAACCAAATAAGATGTGCCTTCTTGTTTCAATAGGATACTCTCCACACATACATGTGAAGGATTCTTTAGGGAAGAATCTAAGCCTATACTCGCCAATAGGAGTGTGGTTCATAATTAGTCTTGTAATGCAAGTGCACATTGAATTTGATAAGCTAAAATGCTTTAGCCAAGCACCACCCTTGGAGTATGTTAGATGAATAGGCCAATGATCATTGTCATTTAATTCAAGGAAGTTTCTTCCCTTGTACCCTGAGGCTTGGAAATACATTTGCCATTGCTTAACTATGGTGTCACATTCTTCTTTCCTGTTGATGTCTTGCTCAGGAATATGGGATCAATTTTAATGTATTTTGACTCTTTATTCACTAAGAGATGCAGTGACCACTTGATGCTATTTGGACAATCCCAAAAAGCAATCACATTGTTCAAGTTCTTTTTGAAAAAACACCAAAGATCCTTAGATATTATAATAGAGTGAAGTTGATATAGATGAACAGATGAGTCAAAGATCCATTTAGTAGCTAGGATCACATCAGTGATAACAATGATATGAGCAATGTCTTGTAATTGTACTGCATGATTTATCCCACATCTGATGGCAAAGAGTTTGGCTTCTATAGACATTATGTTCATGGCATGGTGAACAGATTTGGTAATGACTTCCTGTTCCCTATATAT
>Ga0157366_1000534_pt1 | contig 16695 bp, 26 predicted proteins | sample AttbisABBM1_FD_113149 | JGI IMG/M metagenome (GOLD analysis project Ga0157366, IMG submission 113149) | Fungus gardens microbial communities from leaf cutter ant in Botucatu, State of São Paulo, Brazil - Atta bisphaerica ABBM1 | ecosystem: Host-associated > Fungi > Mycelium > Unclassified ...
ATTAATATAGACTGTTAAAAATATTTAGAATATTTGTTATCTCTAGGAAACCTCATTTTATTCTCTTAGGTTTTCTCTAGAGGTGAGTGTTGGAAGAAACAGAATGTATAGCAACATAATGCAGTATGAATAACTAACAACCACTTATATGTGGTAAGTACTATAATGGAAAACTTAGAAAGTACAAGCAAAAATAGAGTATAAGTAGTAATAACAGTGATTCAATCCATGTGAAAATTTACATCAACTATCTAATTAGTACTACTAATCATAAACCAAATACTTAGTAAGTTTAATACTTTACAACACTCTCTCTTACTTAAAACATCAGCTATTAAGCAATAAAAGCAGAAACAGATGGGCTTAGAGTATCTCTAAGCTAAAAAATAAATGAAAACAACTAAATAAGATTTGACTAAGATTTTTAATCAGAATATCAGCAAGATTCTTTTTTCCATTGATATAATATAGTTTAACTTATTTGTCTTTGATTAAGTCTCTTATATAGTGATAGCAAATATCAATATTTGAAGCACTTCTTTTATATAGGGTTGGACCCCTAGAAAAGTAAACCAAGATTATCACCATAGAAATAAGGAGTTGGAACATTAAAGCTAACCTTATTGAGAAGATTTCTTGTCCAGACAAGTTGACAGCCACAATCAGAAAGAGCCATATACTTAGTCTCAGTTGAAGACAGGACTACTGTCTTTTACTGGCAGCTCATATGAGCTATGAGAGTAAAGTAACCAGTCACAGATTTACAAGATTCTGGATCATATGTCCAGTCTGGATCAGAATGTGCCACAACAAACACATTGCTAAGTTCATCATAGACTATCCAATACTTACAAGTATTAAGCAAGTATTTACAGAGATGCAATCCAGCTCAATAATGCTCATTTGAGAGATTTGCCATCTACTGGGCAAGTTTGACTATAGAGCTTTGTTGGATTTGACTAGTAAAACCTTGTTTAGCATCCTACTACTGCTACTGGTCTATATTCCAGAGAATAGAAGAAAGGAGTAGAATACAGTAGTAGCTTAGAGCAAGAGAGCATGTTGCTGCTGAGGATTGTAAGGTAAGGCTAATTATTTGACCTTGAGGTTGGATCCAAACAAAACAGTTGTCTGGCCTTCTTCTCCGACCTTGTACCTTGTACCCTGCTATTCAGAGAAAAAACCTTCAGCATTGTCTTTATAACGTGCATTGTCTATGGATTCAATCCCCAAGAAAAAATTAGATGCCATGGATATTGACGATGACAATAGGGCAGCTTCCTCCAAATCTAAAAGCATTCGTACATGCGTCCCGTCAGTTCCCCATAATCCAGTCATACCAAATTATACTGTTGGCTATGTATATTCGTCTGAGATGACTACGCATCTCAAACTTGGTGAGGATCCTCACCCAGAACAACCCTCACGAATTGTTCGGATATGGAAAACGCTCGTAGAAAAGGAATACACCAAGAAGATGCTCTGGCTACCAATTCGAACTGTCAGGAGAGAAGAAGCACTGTTGGTTCACACTGAAGACCATTGGGACAAGGTACAAGCCATACAATGTAAGAAATCTTTGGGTATCGAGCCTGGATGCCAACCGGAGTTTTTCACTTAGACATGCAAGATCAACAAATCGTTGATTCTGAGGCATACTACGAACAATTATCACTCTATGTCATGGCGGGAACCACGAGAGCTGCCCTATTAGGTTGTGGTGGCGTTATTGAAGCAGCTCTAGCGGTTGCGCGGGGTAAACTGAAGAAATCCTTTGCTATTGTCCGACCTCCAGGGCATCATGCGGAACCCGATGAGCACATGGGATTCTGTTTCTTCAACAATGTTGCTGTTGCTTCTCGTGTCGTCCAGCAGCTGACGCCCATCAAAAGAATCTTAATTCTGGATTGGTAAGCTTTGTACATGGATTGTCCGGAAGGGATACCACTCATCAAACTTCAGGGACGTGCACCATGGTATGATTTTTGGCCGATTCTACTTAAATTTTAATTATATTCTCAGGAAACGGTACACAAAGGGCTTTCAATGATGACCCTTCCGTTCTCTACATCTCCATCCACCGTTATGAACAAGGAAATTTCTATCCTACTGGTCCTTTTGGTAGCATGCAATCATGTGGAGAGGACGAGGGATTAGGCTAGTAGGTTAGAGATGATGCACATGAGCATTGCTTTAACTCTTTTGCCGTAGCTCTGTCAACATCCCATGGCCATGCGCAGGAATGGGTGATTCAGACTATATCCATGCATTCCAGAAGATAGTCCTGCCAATCGCGATGGAATTTTCACCCGAACTGGTCATCAGTATGCTTTCTCTGGCTGATGCCCTGCGTATATCTTTGTCTGAAGCAACATTCAGTTTCGGCTGGGTTTGATGCTGCAGCAGGTGACGAGCTTGGAGAGTGCTTGGTCTCCCCCGCTGGATACGCTCACATGACACACATGTTGGCTGGTTTAGCCAATGGCCGCATGGTGGTCGCTCTCGAGGTCAGTCCCATGCCCCTCAAGGTATTCGGCAGTGGTTCAATGTTCCTACCTAACAAAGGGTGGTTATAACCTGGATTCCATCGCAGTTTCAGCTTTAGCTGTTACAAGAGTGTTATTGGGGGAGGCACCCGACCAGCTAGCTTCTTGCACGGTCAGTGAAGAGGCTACTGAGACAGTCTGGCAAGTGGCGAAGGAACAAAGCAAATACTGGAAGAGTATGGATCCTCGAGCTTGTGAACCTCGTGAAGGTTTGTCATATTTCTTGTGTAGTGGTGATTGACTTTCTCTTCCGCTCCAGAGTATGAAGACATTGCCGTTTCATTACCTGGTAAGAGTTTTCGACTCATGGTGGTAATTGTTGTCGAAGATGCTCTAGAAATTCTCAAAAGCTACCGTCAGCAACATTTGTACGCAACGCTGGGGTTGTTGCGAATTCCACTGCTCAGCAAGGATATGGAACAGCGCTTCTCTTGTCAATTCTTGTGCAGGTGCAGTTCCAGCCAGCCTTTTTTTCTTTTTTTCCGCAGACTGAAGTTGACTAGCCAAGACTTGTTTACAAACAAGAGGCTTGTTGTGTTCGTTCACGAATTGTGAGAAGTTTGGTCCAGTCAATTCCTGGACGATGACGATAACATTTCATCAGTGGAAATCTTCGCTTCGAACTGGAGTCTTCCGCCACTTGCAATCCTGATCTAGAAAAATCTTACCTAGTAGGTTTCTTTAACTTCGTGTAAATACATTTATTGATCTTTATAGATCAATTTTTCAACAAAACTTGTCGAATGGGTCAAGGCCGACGGATATTCTCTTGTAGATGCTAATTTGTATCCCAAATCTTCTTCCGTTGTCACGTCTACTGTCAGGCTCGCTTTAATATTCGAAGGAATTATCTGCTTATCTTCCACTCTTCAGCGTACAAAGACTACGGATGATATCTTGGGTGATACCCTTATCTATATCTGGGACAACTATATCCAGTTTGTCAATTGTCTCGAATTTTGATTCTCTTCTCATGCACACTTGAAGGCTTTGTGGGGCAAAGGAGATTGTTCTAATTGGTCACGGTCCTGGATGTCATTCTCTTGTCCATTTGATGGAACAACGGCGTGTGTATTCTTCCCATCTTTCCGTCTAAGAAGCATTTGAATCGAGTTCGTTTGACAGCTTTCGGCGTCTACAAATGTGTGAAAGCTGTGATTCAGATTGTAGGATCACAGAAATCGCCTGGAATTCCTATGTCATCCGACGACGCTCGCGATTGGTATCGGAAGGTATGTATTTAACTACATCAGAAGAACATTCTGGCTTATCGAGTCATAGCATTCTTTTGTGATTGTCCCGTCAACACATCCCATCCTCAGCCCTCACACGAAGGCTAAAGACTTGCGAAGGCATGGGAGTATCATACCCATTGGTATGTCTTCATCTGATGTCGACCTATAGATCTATCTGCTCACTTCGTGTAGAGGAAACTCGACAAATGAAGCTACTCATTACTGGCTTACCAGCAATCCAGGATATCGTCAAGGCTACAATGACAGCTCGGAAGCCTGCCCCCGCACTGGCGAGAGCTAAACCACCTGCAGCCAAAGTTATTGCATAATCATCACTATATCCATTCATTCGAGTTCGTCACGCTTTCAAATCGCTTTCTGGTTTCAATTTTGTATTCTTAGTTTTGGGATATGTACGATGATATTTAGAGTAGATCGACAGTTTTCCTACTTCCGGATATTATGGCAGTTGGCTTGCCTTCAAAACTCAAGAAATCACCATGCGCTACTGCAACAAGATCAGAATTGCCGTTCTTCACACCTAAAAGCTTCTCCAAATTGGTGGAAGCCAAAGCAAGTGCCTGCTCATAGGAAACATCACTTGAGCCTGTCTGCAGAGCAACCTAGAAATATTGTTTAGTTCATCAGGCCAATCTGAGATCTTGTGACTCGTCTCACCCAGCCAACATCAAAGCGGATATTCCGAGCACTCCAAGACTCTTCGATACCAATTCCAACAGTTACATTGTGTCGAATGAGGGTACTTAGCGTATTATCTTCGGTGAGAGGAGGACCAGGAAGAATCCTCTTTGATTTCCAGGCATAGGGGAAAGGTCGAACAGGACGCAGAATGATACCGATACCAGCTTGTCCAATTTCATCTGCAAGAATGTGAGCCTCTGATGCACCTACAAAGGTAAACTGAAGCCGTTTCTTTGTATCGGATTCAATCTCCTGCTTAAGTTTTATCAAGGTCGCCATGATATCTGCACTATCAACGTTGATGACCAATGGCATTTTGCCCTGATTCATGAATTAGATTGAGTTGTTAGAGTCTCATAACGGACCCACCTTAGAAACCAAACTCAATGCCTCACCAAGGGCACCTCGACCTTCACCATAGAGAAGACGACGAAGCAGGCCAATTTGAGTACTTACGCTTGGCCTATTGAAAGTACCAACATTAATGTGAATAGCAGACTCCTCTTGGAGTATAGCCCCCTTGGAAAGCTTGTGGATCGCCCCAGTTGAGAAAGCGACTCCGAGCCCGGAAAGGAAGGCGGAGGAGATTGGGGAAGAAATGCCCGCTGTCACTCCAGCACGGTAAGCAAGTCTAAGTAGGCAGATCCGTCAGAAAGGCAAAACCTCAAGACAGAGTGGTTTTCATACTGAGCATCACGGGAGCTATATTGAAGTCCATCGACAGCACGAATAAGGCCGCCGTCACCTCCGATGATCTCGGGTACATCACTTGTGAGGGGGTCAAAGACAGGACCATCCTCAGTAGACGGCTCCTGTTCGATGTCTTGGAGACCCAAAGGACTACCGAAGCTCGTCAGGGCAGGCCTGTCGAAAATCAGGCGCAGTTTTATATCGTAACGGCCATGATTCACTTACGCAATGCTTCCGCCATGCAAATCAACAATCTTGAGGCTTTCAATTTCTGCCTTACTAGTCTTGCTGCAAACACCGTCACCGGACCCAGCACAGATAACTTTGCCGTCTTTAACTAAGACATGGCCTGACTTGTGCTTATTAGATAAAATTTGGCCAATGTTGCCATCCCCTGAGTACATATGTACTCGGTCTACGTTGGTGAAGAGAACATACTGGAACCCGACTGACTGGGGAGTGAGAGGTGGCAAGCCATCGTACTTAACGGCGAGTCGGGCTTCCTCATCAAAGTTAGGTGTCTTGGGAGCCTGTTGAAGATGAGCAGGCTTCGAGGCAACATGTGGATTCTCGAGCTGTGCGATACCATCAATGAAGACTTGTCGAGGCGCAGCACCAAGCGCGAGGGGATGACTATCCCAAACAACAATATCTGGGAACGAGCGGTCAATTACATGCACTAAGAACTATGATGAACATGTAGCTAACCAGCGTCGTAGCCCATCTTGATGAATCCAATTCTGTGGTCCAGTCCCAGAATCGTGGCTGGGGTGGTAGTCACGGATGCCAAAGCGAGATTAGAAGCTAAGCCATAGAAATGAGCTTGCTGGGCTTCAAAGATCAGGTGCCTGGAATTAAGAACGGAGTGGTCACTCTGGGTGCAAGGTGTCCATAAAATGCGTCTATTGTACAAGGTCCAGGGCACACCTTCATAGCAACACGGAATCCGTGATCTGCCAGAATACGAGGCGCAAACTCAGAACCCCTATAAGCCTCGCGCTTATATCTGGCATTGGTAGCGAAAAGTGCGATGCCTGGTGTCGTACCTACATCGAAGAGGCTCAATGGATTGAGAAATTTAGACACTGAGAGATATACCGTAAGCTTTCTTGAGGAGATCAGGTACCAAATAAGTTTCATGGGCATGATGGAAGGCAGCGATTGAGAATTTAAATTCATTGGTGAGCTGAATCAGTATAATTGAATAGTTCTTCTGAACGATAAGGGACATGAACACATACCCGAACCATAGCATCCAAGTCGACAGCCTCATAGCAGTGATTGTGAACCTGGACCATTGTTTAGATGCCCTTATGGCATAAAGACGCTCGAAGATCAACCTTGACACGACCTCGGAGGACATCAACCAACGCCTCCCATTGCAAGCTTTCAGGGAATGAACCAAGGTCCCTCCACTCTCCTGTGAAGACTTTCTCACAATAGGCGTCCTGTTCTTCTTTGACCTTCCGTGCATTATTGTACCTGTGTCGAAGTCAGCCCTGGACAATCAAACCAAGATGGAGACTGCTTACGCTTCTCTGAAGGCCCAGTTGGTGTCCATGCGAGCCCCAGAGTAGACACGACCTGAATGTGAGAGTTAGCACACGCCACTGCAACACAAAAGATCTACTTGGATTTTCGCCTAATTTGAGCGATGGTCAGGACGTAAGATAAACAAAATCTCCACTCCAGAGTACCGTATCTACGTACCACAGGCATGCCTATATACAATGAGACATCTTTCTAGAACATGACACGAAAGGACTCACTTCATTTGACGCCATCGAGGAGGCAAGGATGGATCGACTCGAGTTCCGTTGATAGTGAATGGGGGTTCAAGCAACATTGAGCTCGTAGAGCGCTCCTGAGTGGGCCTCAGTTTGATTGGGAACGCCTGTCCACCTGAAAAAGGTCTCAACGAAAGCCACGAATCTTCCGAAGGGAGACCGTACCAATGGCATCTGCAGACCCAGGAAGTATGTTTGCGGTAGTAAGCCCACCAGAGATAGAAAGTTGGTAAGAATCGTCATGAGTGTTTAAACCATCCACACTGCGAAGCCAGGGAAGGGCAAGGCCTTTGAAGGAATTAGTGTCATCAGCACCTTGGAGCTCAGGTGCACTGCCAACTCCGATATGAGAATGAATATCGACTATGCTGCAGAAAAGACATCACATTCTGAAGCTCTCTAGATATTTGAGTGTTGGCAGCTCACCCAGGCGTCACCCATGCTCCATTTGCATCCAGAGTAACAAAACCGGAAAAGCTGCTGAGATAGGTCAAGTCAAGGTCCCCAATAGCCTGGATAAGACCACGGTCGATGAGAATATCACCTCTCACAACTTCGAAGCCAGAGACACCTCCAGTCCAGATAGTCGCATTTCTGATCAGAGTAGGAGGCGTCCCGGCCTCGAAACGGTCGGAAGTTATGCGATCATGGAAGTCTTTGGCAGGGCCAGCAGACATCCTCAGTTGTGCGCACTGTGCACGTAGTTCTTGTGCATTTCGAGGCACAGACTGGAGGCGCACGAAATCATGAGCTGTGGTAACGAAGAAGTACGAGATAGCAAGGAACGACGACCACAGGAGTACGGACGCTAAAGTATAGAGCCTCCTGAAGTTTTTGGACGCACTGCTGTGTGTCCTGGGATCTGTAGAGATAGCAGGATAAGGTATCTTCGCCATTGCACCGGTGCTGGTGTAGAGTGAAATGGCAGGGCCGTGGGCGCTAAGCTTCACACAGTTGCAAATCCTGGCGGCCGAACTATCATGCCACCCGCCCCTCCCATCGCTGTCCCAAATTCCGCCAATAATATTATTGTAAATCCTTGTCAAGTATGTCTACATCCTTGGAAATCGGCGGTCGAGTTGCTCAGTGCTCCAGTTCTAGAGAGGAAACCCAGTCCTAGAATGCATACGAAATGTCGGGAAAGAGTTTGGGGACATCGTGGCTGACTATCAGGTTGGGAGAACAACAGGAGTCTTGTTCCTGAGGTAAATGGACTTGCACACAAGCGTCGGTGCTTTCTCATTGATTCAGCTTGCGATACCACCGTCTCCATCCTGAATACATCCTCTCTCGCATTGAGAAACTGGGCCATTCATATGATCGTCGTTTCTTGTTGATACTCTGCGATATCGTATGTCTGTCGTCTCTATCTCAACTCTCTGCCAATTTCATGCTTAGACCCAACATCGCGAACCTATACGAGAACTCACAAAGGTCTGCCACCCCTCGGTGTCGCCTTACTTCATGTATTCACCCAGATTCAGTCATGTCTTATCAACAACATCACTATCATAGTCGCTTTCTCGTGCGTCTACAACTAGTTTCAATGAAAGTGTTCCCGACTTCGCCGGTCCCAGAAATGACGAAGCTGGCCATTACCTCACCATGTACAAGCAATACGAATTTAAACCACCGGACATGATTAAAGAACGCATCGACAAAGACTATAGCTCAATTCTCCATAGCACATTGACTAGCATACCCAGGGTCAATAAAACCGACGTGGAAACGTTACGCTCAACCTTTGGTGTATGTTTTTCCTATATGCGCCCTCCCCATGCTTATCAAGCTCAGAGCTTTGCCAATATCTCGAAAGCCACATCTGACCAACTCCGAAATCTCCCCGGTTTCGGCCAGGTCAAGGTCAGGAACATTGAAAATGCCTTCAGAAAACCATTCCGCAACAATGCCACGGCTAAGCTCGTAGACTTTCCGCACCCCGAATCATCTCAGCAGAACCAGATACAAGCACAGGAACAGACTTCTGTCAATAGTCAAAATGATCGTCAAATGCATACGCCAGCAGTTAGTTCATCCAAACAGCCTCCTGCTCGTGAACCTCCTGCTCGTGAACCAAGTCCAACCTGGGATATTGAACTTGACTTAAATGATGACGAAATCCACAATATATAATCATAATGTGCAATCAAGTCGTTGTCCTCCCACATTGCCTTGCCTCGTCTTCTAATTGCCATATGTGGCATGCAGCTCGGAACAAATACTACAGCAGCGAAGAAAGCAAAGAAGCGATGGAAGGTGGAAAATAGAAACCATCATTTTCGACTCATGTAATTGTAGATTTTACCGAAACTTTTCCTTCTATACTGGACGATGGCTTGAGATTGGTACAGGATTCGATAGATTGTGTGATTTAAAATAGTCTTCATCTTTGAGCGACCTAGGTGCACAGCACGGGTATCCTCTGAATTCGAAACTAAGACGGTCTAGTCCTGAAGAGTTAAATAAAACTCACGAATCCGATCATGGATCCTCTTCAATCTTCGGTGTAAAGTCTCGAAGATGGACTCTTCTTCTTTTGAAGGAGTCTGGGACATCCCAGTAGATTGCTTGGTCACCTCTTCTATTTCCATGTAAGAAGCGATGTCAGTTACAGCAATCGCAAGTAGCATTGTCCAACAGGCCATGTCCGTGTAGTCAGCTGCCTCATGATATTCGAATTTGCCTAGTGCGTGGGGAGCACTGGATGACGTATCACCTAGTATATCCAACAGTTCTGATATCGGAGGAAACGCGGAGTACTGGGACTGCATGAAATAAGAGCTGAGACAGTATCACGTAGACAGGTGCGCACTTGAAGAAGTGTTGATTTATCTGTGAGCATGGCATGTGCCACTGAGCGAGCGATACGGACGGCACGACCAGCTCCATTCGAAATAAGGGTGACAACGTGCAACTTGGTCTGAACATTGCAGCTTTGAACCAAACGGAGCACTTTGTTAGTAATAGTGCACTCCTGAGGTGGAGTAAGTATTCGGTCAAATCATCCATTGGGTGGAACATACCACATCAGCCTCAACAACATTTCCTTGCCCTAAGGACTGACAGACTATGTGAATGGAGCGAGAAATCTGCAGCTTCACTTCCTGGGACACAGATGGTTCCATGCCAACGAGTAGAAGAACAATGATGATATCAGGAATTTCTTTCCGGTGCAGACGATTGAATCTGGGTCGTACGTTGAAAGACGCTGAAAGCAGGGAACACTCCACGAAACTCACTTTGCCACATCCATGATGCAGAGTACAATACGTTGAATTGCCTCGGAACGGATGAGATCAGAAGTTTCTCGACGCTGAGCATTGTGGCCAGTCCACCCCAGTTCTGTTAGAATCGATGGCTGTGCACCAAAGGCACCAAGGACAGACAGTACGCGGCCAACCAGAGGCACAGGTGATATGACTGAGTCATTCGACAGAATATGCGGTAAAATTTGTAGTGCAGAGAGATCAAGGTCATCTTGTCGGAATGAGAGACCTATGCCAGGCGAGCAAATTAGTACCCGGTCTATCTCGTAATTTCAGACTACCATACCCAAGCTTATCAAATACTCAATGACTTTGTTCCCCCCTTCACGGTAATCAGCCATTTCCAACACGCCGCTTTGCATGAGCAGGCGAATAAGATGATAGTCACAATGAACAACTGTCTCAACAAAAAATTGCAAAGTCGGATCTGAGCCCTCATATTCCAGAGAAGAAAGAGTTCCCTCAGGATCATCTGTGGCGTCCGGCTTCTGAATACCCCACAACGCTACACCGACGGTTCCTTGTCGACGAGCACGTTCTTCCTCGTCCTCGATGACCTTATCACCTTCGAGGATATCTATGACTTCACGCTTGCGATCATTGTCGAGGAAAGGGTTTCTATCGTCCGTCCCGAGGATCAGGCCACTGAAGCTAGCATTGTTCAGGTCATCGTCCTTGTCATAGTCGTCTAAATTCATATTTGCTAATTCACGAAGTCGTGCCTCGCGCTCTGCAGATGTCATTGAACTCTTTGCATCGACAGTACGCTTCTCTCGAAGAAAGGCATCTAGAGGATTATCGCTAGACTTCTGCCTTGCTGGTAGGGAAGGTGAAATATCTCGTCTAGAAATAATTTTGGACCTGAGTTGTGCTTGTTGTAAAGGAATAAATTTTCGCAGATTGTATCTGGGAGATTTGACAGTATTCTTTGCCTTGATGGGACTGCGATAGTATCGTCAATCAAAACCAACAAGTAGAAGTCTGTAAAGGCACCTTGAGCCTCTCATGTCTGCATTGTATCCCAACGCTGCCAAGGAGTCGTACCCGTCATCTTCGTCGTCACTACTATCGAGACTTGCAACCTCAAAGACTGGGGAAGATGACGCTTGCGATCGAGGTCGTGCTTCTGCACGAGCTCGTATCTCTGCAATAATTTGATCTGTCTTCGCCTTTTCATCCAACAATTTGACAGGCGACAATGGGGCAGAGCTGCCCGTAGAAGGGGAAGTGAGAATGAACACATTTGTGACCGCGGCAGCATTACGACGTGAAGGCGTCGCACTGGAGACAGAATCGATACCAACAATCCAGTCGGCGTCAATAGGAGGCTGAACAACTGGCTGAGGTTCCGTCTCGACCTCGACAGGAAAGCTTGTACCAGTCAGTGGAGACGGTGATAGCGTCCCTTGTCTCCAGCGATCAATGGCCTCCTTTACGGAGGATACATCTTTGGGCGCCACGTGAATTAAATCCAACTCTTTCTCATCAGACACGCTGCTAGGTATGAATGATATCTCTGAGGCCCGATCTGGCGATATGGCCTCCTTCGTATTAGAAAAGGGCACTTGGAAGGAAGGAGAACATTCTACTAGTGGCAGAACGACCGTAGGAACATAAACATCTGGGTTATCGTCGACATCCATGGCGTCTTCTGCTATAGTTGACTCGCAGAGAGTGTTTCTTCGTTTAGCTTGTTTTGAGGACTGAGATGCACCAATGCTTCGAGAGCGCAACCGTTTGGTCGACGGCTGCATGGAAGAGGCTTGTGATACAACTCTAATAGAGACAGAGGACACACACTGTTTGAGGAAGTTCCATTGTCTGTCTGGGTTGAGTACAGACGTCTGCAACAGACATGCGGCCTAGTGTTTCGCGTTCTTGCTACGAATACTTGCTTGAGCTGCTACCTTGCGACACAGATTTACGAGGGAAAATCTGCTTGATCCTCGCGTCAGAAGTATTCCGAGGCGAGTCGTACCCTCGATGCACGGAAGTCAATAAATGCAAGAAGATGGTTCAACGCGTCCGGTGGACTACTTCAGCAACGAAGGAGTCATCATAGCTTCACGTGTAGATTTGCATGATCTCAGAATGACAATATCACAGATGAGGTCGCTCCTCGGCAATTATTAAAGATCCCATCATTCTAGTCAACCTAAGCCAATACCGATCGACTAGCGAGTGAACGATATATTAAGGGGGGAAACAAAACAGTAAATCATAAGCCCGTGAAGACTTGAAAAAAGCATAGTCCAAGGCTTAATTTTCGCGGAAAAGATTCACCAGCTCTGATGCCGGTGAGATAACTGCAACAACCTCCGAGCCAAAATTGAGCAAATCACCCCCTCTCGTAGCCACTAAATCCATCCTTTCTGGACTGCGACTTACTCCAAGCAACTTCTCTATATTTATACTGCCCAATCCAAAAGCCTCTTCCTTCGAAATTTCCCCACCTGCTTCGATAGCGGCCTGAAAAAAATTGTCCCAATTCTGAATTCCGATTCTCTGGAAATGGCACATACCCAAGCAAGCTCAAAAGGTAAATTACGCACTGACCAGGTTTTGTCTGAACCAATACCAACAGTAACGCCGTGTTGGAGTAGAACAGACAGTGCTGTGTCCTTGGTAATTGGTGGACCGGGAATTCTGAAGCAGTTGATCAAGAAGACGATGCCATTCGACAGAATTGCCACATACATTCGTCTCTTTTCCCAGTTCGCGGGAAGCGGTCTTGCGGGAGTCAGAATGACACCCACATTGGCCTCTGCCAGTTCCTTCGCAAGAAAATGAGCCTCCGTTGCACCAGTGATAGTCATCCTGAGACGGCTTCCTGTCTTAAATTCGAATTCGGCTTTCAGTATGAGTAACGTTGCAATGATATCAGCATTATGTGCTTCAATAATCAGAGGTATAGAACCCTGTCGCTGGCTGAGTTGTGATCATGATACGTGTAATTGGGCTGAAACAAACCTCCTTCACTCTTTGAAAATAGATTCCAATTGCTCCAGCGGGTGGTCCAAGAAGCAGACGGCGAAGACTGGCGATCTGAGAACTCACACTTGGTCTTTTCAAGTGCCTGATTGAGACGTGAAGACCAGTGATATCTTGAATCACGGCATTTTTCTCCATGTTTTTGGATGCACCCAAGGAGAAAGCAACACCAAGACCTCCGGCAAACACTTTATGAACTGGCGCAGTCACTGCAGTTGTCACCTATACTTGGTAAGCATTTTTCCCACAGGAGACAAAGAACAGCCTTACTCCAAAGCGATAAGCGAGGCTACACGAAAATATCAGTGCACGAATCGATGAGAAAAAATAAAGGTCTCACAGTGCACTCCGGGTACCGAACTGCAAGCCGTCCTCTGCGTGCAAAAGCAGAAAATCGCCTCCTAAAATTTCGGGTATAGGCTCGAGGAATGACTCGGGAACAAAACCATCGGTAGTTGATGACTCCGACTGAATCTCTTCTAGACCAAGTGGAGAACCAAAGGATACAAGTCCAGGCGAGATGGAACCACCATCGAGGTTGATTAACGTAACATCAGGACCAACTAGCAGTGAATCAGTGAGACATTCGGTCTCTCGACCACCACAGCAAATGATCGACCCATTCTGAACAACGACGACTCCGAGTTCTGCATCGTTCTGAGCTGCATATTCTGGCTGTATCTTATAGCCATTGGGTCGATAAACGCTCTTGACTCTTGTAAAAACCACAGTTCCCTGAGTCTTTGTGGTTGGCTGCAGGGGCGGAAGCCCTTCGTATTTGAGTGCCTCATCTGCCTCCTTATCAAAGTTAGGGACTCTGGGTGTTATCTGATAACTATCAGGTTTCTTGGTCTTGATGAAACCTGGAAGTTGTGGAATGCCATCGACGAAGACTTGAATAGGTGTCGCGCCTAAAGCAAGAGGGTGACTGTCCCAGACGACGACATCTGGAGAGTATGAGCAGTTTCTCTCGAAGTAGCTGTTCCCTTACCAGCGTCCCAACCTCGAAGATTTTTAAGCAGATTCTCAAACGCCGAGTGGTAATAATCATACCTTCCCATATGTAACCCAACCTGTGACCCAAACCTAGTGTATCTGCCGCATTGCTTGTTACAGAGGCGATCGCTAGATTGTCTGGAAGTCCGTAGAAGTATGCTTGCTGAGCTTCATATATGAGGTGTCGTGAATTAGTTGCAGTTGGATGATCACTCTACTCAAAGCATCAGTTTGGCTTTTTTTTTAATCTACACTTGTCACTAACTTTCATTAAGACCGTAATCCCATTACGTGCTAAGATTTTAGGAGCGAATTCTGAGGAACGATAAGCCTCTCGTTTATATCGCGCAGACGTTGCAAACAGCGCGATGGCTGGTGTCTTTCCTATTGAATTGTCAGCCAACTGCTTGAAGTTCCAGACAAGTCTCACTACCATATGCACGTTTGAGGACATCGGGAACAAAGTAAGCTTCACTTGCATGGTGAAAGGCGGCAACAGGGAATCTGAATTCATTTGTAATCTTTCGAACAGTCAGCCGACCACCGTTTCAAAATTGAGCTCCTCACTCACACGAACAAAATCATCCAGATCCACAGATTCATAGCAATGTGCATTGACCTGGCTTGTAAATGGATGAGATACATCCCATAAGTTGGCTCAATTACCTTTACGCGCCCCCTCAAAACATCGACGAGTGCCTCCCACTTGAGCTCCTCAGGAAAATGTGTAGAGGCGAGCTGCCAATCACCGTTCAACACATTACTACAGAACTCATCCTGTTCTTCTTTGATTTTGCGCGCCTGTGCATACCTGTTGAAGAGATTCATCCCCCTATCCCAACTAGACCAAACCACGAACTCACGCTTCTCTAAAAGCCCACATAGTGTCCATGCGTGTTCCCTGATATTTTCTGCCTGGAAAATGTATCAGTTATCGACTTGAGTTTTAATGATCAAATGCGTTCGCATACTTGGATTCTCGCCTGGTAAAGACAGCTCAGAAATCAGAGCATTTAAATGCACAGTGGCCATCTGCCATACATACCACAAACATGCCTGGCCATTTCAGCGTCAAATCAAATGACACGAGGAATGACACTCACTTGATGTATCGCCAGCGAAATGGTGAATTAAGATCGGGAAATGTACTATTGATTTGATACGGAGGTTCGACTAGCATAGATGATGGAGACTTCTCCGACGTCTCTCGTAATTTAATAACAAATGCTTGCCCTCCTGGAAGTGGCTTCAGGATGCTTTCTGTATTACACAACTGGAAGCACACCTATGGCATCGGCAGAACCAGGCAAGATGAGTGAAGTCGTGACACCTCCCGCTAACACCAGAGGGTAGGTTTCATCATGGGTGTTCAGCCCATCTAGACTCCGCAACCAAGGTTGAACAATACCATGCAAGGAATTTCTGTCATCTGAGCCTTCAAGACTCGGGAGAGGAAAGCTTCCAATGTGCGAATGAACATCGACTAAGCCAGGTGTAACCCACGCGCCCTTCACATCTATAACTTGCAGGTCACTCCCTAAGTTCATCCAGCCTAGCTTTCCAATGCGCTTGATGATTCCTCTCTCCATCAGAACATCTCCGTAAATGACCTGTGTTCCGTTGTTCCTTCCTGTCCATATTCTCCCTCCTTTTATGAGCACCGGCCGGGTATCCGACTCGTATCGATCCGAGTGAAAGCGTCTCAAGAAATCTGGCGATGGGCCCGGTTCCTGCTGCAACGATAGACATTTATTTATGACAGCTTGAATGTGTGGAGTTGCCTGAGAATAACTCCTGAAAGCAAAAATTTGCAAAAATCTGTTCAAGACTGGGTATAGGCAGACCAAGAGCGCTAGGCACAGAAGAAAGCGTCTAGAGGACATGATGAGTAGAGATGGAGAGCAGCATGCATTGTTGCGCACTCTCATAGGAGAATAAATTAAAACAATGCTGCTACAACGTTGCACCAGCCTGAGGAGAGAGGCAGGCGCCGCCTGACGAGCGCATAACAAAGGATGTGTGTGTGTACATATATTTGATTGAACCAATACTTTGTCTATAGCCTTTTCCTGAAAATAGGTTCCTACCGCCATACAAAACAAAATGGCTCCAAGAAGAGAAGTCAATTTAGTTATCGGTACTGCTGACTCGGACTCGGATGTTTCGCTTCCGGATGATGATTATGATGACTCTCGGGACAAAAGCAAAGGGAAGGGCAAAGGCCGGGCAGACAAAAAGAAAGCAAGCAAGGGCAAAGGGAAGGCAAAGGACACAGTGAGGCTCACAGGAGAATTTGTCCAAAACTGTGGCTCAAGTTTTCTCAGCAAGCATATACCTGGGAAGCTTCCTATACACGCTCATGGGAGACCGTGCAGGAGGATGAGGCTGGCAGTCTTCAAACGTCTGTCGAGGAGCTTATGGCCAGAGGTCGTCGGAAAAGGTACCTTGGCTCCAATATAATCGCCCTTTCTCTAGGTTTCTC
>Ga0157366_1000535_pt1 | contig 16680 bp, 30 predicted proteins | sample AttbisABBM1_FD_113149 | JGI IMG/M metagenome (GOLD analysis project Ga0157366, IMG submission 113149) | Fungus gardens microbial communities from leaf cutter ant in Botucatu, State of São Paulo, Brazil - Atta bisphaerica ABBM1 | ecosystem: Host-associated > Fungi > Mycelium > Unclassified ...
GCCTTGATCGCCGGGTTCCAGCGCTCCAGGGCCAGGGGCATCAGGTCGCACTGGATCTGCGCGCGCGGCCGGGCCTCCGGCGCTGCCGGAATGGTCTTGAGGGTCATGGGTTACTCCGGTTTCTGTTCTTGCGATGCGGCGGGGAACAGCCAGGCGGCCAGCGCCGAGCGGGCTTGCTCGCCGTCCTGGGCCTGGCCTAGCTGGTCAATCGGAAGCAGGTTGGACTGGACGGTATAGACGTCGCCGCCGGGGATGGGCGGCAGGTTCTCCAGGCGCCGGACCTCATTGCGGCTCATCCAGCCGTTCTGCAGGCCCGTGGTGTAGTAGCTGGCCCGGCCGGCGCTATCGGCGCGCAGCAGGCCCTCCACCGAGAACTCGGCGAAGTAGCGACCGTCGTTGTCCAGCAGGCATCGGCTGATCTCCTGCTCGATGTTCTCCAGCAAGGGGCGCAAGCCGTTGGTGAGCCATTGCAGGTTCATACCCTCGACGCTCGACGCCCAGGATGACTGCTTGTCCATGTGGCCTACCATGAAGGGCGGCACTCGGAACCAGCGGCAGATCTCCTCGATGGCGAAGTTGCGAGTCTCCAGCATCTGGGCCGCTTCGGGGTTCATGGTGATCCCCTGGTACTTCAGCCCGGCCTCGGCCACCAGGATCTTGCCGGAGTTGGTCGACCCCATGAAGTTGGTGAGATTCTTGCGCAATTGCTCGCGCTGAACGTCGGTCAGCTTGGTGTCGCTGCTCAGGATGCCGGAGGCCTGCATGCCCTGGGCGAAGACCTTGGCTGCGGCCTCGTCAGCCGACATGGCGGCGCCGAAGATGTCGCGCCCGGTGTTCACCGGCAACAGGCCGCACACTCCGTCCAGGCCGAAGCCGCGGATGTGCATCAGGTCCTTCTCGCCAATGACCCGCTGCTGGCCGTTCTCGGTGTAGGTGTACTCCAGCCGGCCCGTGTCCAGACGCTTCACAACCATGCATTGTGGTAGGAGCGGCACCAGGGCGACGATGCGGGTCCCGACGCGCTTCTTCTCGACGAAGGCGTTGCCGCGCAGCGCGATGCTGGCCACGATCATCAGGATGAAACGCGCTGGAGTCATCTCGGCATTTGGGCTGACCGTGAGTAGCCGGTAGAACGGATGCTCTGTCGCCGGTACCCGAGAGCCATCATCGCGGCGCTCGTAGAGGCGCAGCGGCAACGTCGAGACCGATTCAGACAGCAACCGGACACACGCCCAGACCGCCGAAAGCTGCAAGGCCTTGTCGACCGTGACCCGCTTGCCGCTGGCAGAGGTACCGTCCAGCTCCTTCCAGAACGCCCCGTCTCGCAGGCTGATGGGCACGCCTAGCCAGTCCAGCAGCGCGGACTTCACCCGGCCTGGTTTCTTGTTGCGCGCCATCAGAGTCCTACCATGATCGGGTTGTCGAAGAAGTCGGAGCTGCCGCCCAGGGCCTCCGGATTGAGCGAAATCAGCGATACCGCGTTGAACAGCGCCATGAGCGGGTCGATCTTGGCCGAGCCGCTGGCCTGCTTGGTGATCAGGATCGAGTTGCCACGCGGCTCCACCCTGGCATTGCCGCAGCACCAGGCCATCATCGGCTGCCCGCCGTGCACCAGCGCGCCCTGCGCAAGCCGGCGCTCGGTGGTCTTGATAGCGCCCCCGAGTTTCCAGCCCTGGGAGATGCCGACGATCTTCTCTTCCGGGATGTCGGCCGCCTCCAGTGCGTCGCGGATAGCGCCAATTCCGGCCGGGTCCACGCCGATCTGGTCCAGCAGGCCGGCCAGCTCCACCGAGGCGGCCAGCTGGGCGACCTCCTGCACGTCATCACCGATGTTCTCCACCAGGGTGAGGTGGCCATCCTTCGCGAAGTCCCGGAAGCGCGGCGCCTCAGCCTTGCGGCGCTCCAGCACCGAGGGATGGGCCCATGCGTGTGTCCATGCCAGCCAGCGCTGGGTGCCGATCTCGCGGCCTGCCGCGGCGAAGCCGAGCAAGTCGTCCAGGCCGCCGCCGTCGATGCCCAGGTCGATCACCTCGCAGCGCTCGATCAGGTCTTCCAAGCTCTGGCAGAAGCCAACTGACTGCTTTTCCCAGAAGTCGGCGCCGGCCCAGCGATCCGAGAGCAGCGCTAGGCCAATCTCGACGTTCAGGTGCTTGGCCAGGAAGCCGCGGAAAGACTCCTCGCCGTCCATCTGGGCCTGGGCGTACCCGCGCTCGATGAAGGCCACATCAACCGAAAGCCCCAGGTTGGGGTTGGTCACGTAGGCGTTCGCGGCGTCCCGGTGGGCGCCGGCGTCGAGCATGGCCTTGGGAAATTCGTAGAGCACCGGCAGGAAGGACTTGTCGTCGATCTTGCCGTCCCGCACCTGGCGGGCGTAGAGCAGCTTCTGCCGGAAGACACCCGCGGGCGGGTCGTCCGACTGAGTGGTTGCCCAGATGATGAAACCCTCGGGGCGCGACGCCAGGCCGCCGGTGGCTTCCCGCAGCATCGCCTCGGCATTGTTGCGCTTGCCGAATACCCAGAGTTCGTCGATGAAGACGCCGATGGCCTTCTTGCCCGACACGGTCTCGCTGTCGGCCGCCACGACCTTGAGCGTGGCGCCAGTGACGCGGTGGGTCACGGTCCGGATGTGGTTCTGCACCTGGATGAGCTCTTTCAGCTCTTCGTCGGCGCCGACCATGTCGCGGATCGGGATGTAGCTGTTGTCGGCGATCTCCTTCGTCGGCGCGATGATCACGAACTCGCCGGATGGCCGCCAGTTGAGGATCAGCGCCGTCAGCATGATGCCGGCGGCGATGGTCGACTTGCCGTTCTTCTTGCTGATCAGCAGTAGGAACTCGGTGATCATCCGGCGCCCGGTCTCGGCATCGTAGGCGCCAAAGATGGCGGCGACGAACTCGTTCACCCAGGGTCGGACGGTCTCGCACATCAGCGGGCTGCCGGTGGCATCCACCATACGCAGCTGGCCGAACACCTCCAGCGCCTCGGCGGCCTGGTCCGGGAAGAGAGGCCCCTGGGGAATTAGCGACTCGCGCGCGACGATCCGGCGCTCCCAGTCGGGGCACGCGGTTGACCACTTCACGGCCTACCGCCTGGCACCGCCTTGAGCTGCGGCGGCTGGCGCGGGCCGAACTTCCCGCCCGCGGCCTGACCGGCCTTCTCCTTCGCCTGCTCCTTCTTGCCGAGCTCGCCTTTCTTGGCGTGCTTGTAGGGCAGCAGGGCCTTGGCCGCATCGATGCGTAGCTTGGGGTCCTCAAGCTCGTTCGCCATCATCCGCTCAAGGAAGGCGATGGGATCGTTACCGCTCGCCTCGGTGTCAGCCACGCGCTCGGAGTTAACTTTTTCGGTCTCGGCTTTAACTTCAGCCTTGGCCTCGTCGAACTGCTTCCGCCGCGCCACGTAGGCGACGATGTCGGGATCCTTTGCCAGCTTAGAACCGGCCTGGGGCGCGGTTTTCTCGCTATAGCCAGCGTCGATTGCGGCCTTTTTGTTGCTGGCCCCCGAGAGGAGCGCGTCAGCAAACCGCCGCTTCTTCTCGGTTAATGCCATTTAACTTTTTCCTGAAACGGGAAAAAAATCTGCGAATGCGAGGGGGCGGGGTCTAGAAGCGCTCAGGCTCCAGACTTTGGACCCGCCTACCCCCTACAGGTCGACGGCCAGCAGCTCCTCGCGACGTTTCGTGCTGTCGTGGCAGGGCTTGCAGAGGGACTGCCAGTTGCTGCGATCCCAGAACAGCGTCTCGTTGCCTCGGTGAGGGATGACGTGGTCGACCACGGTGGCCTCAGTGACTCGGCCAGCACGCTCGCAGTAGATGCAGAGCGGATGCTGCTGCAGGTGTACCAGGCGAGCCTGCTGCCATTTGTAGCCGTACCCGCGCTGGGATGACGTCTGCGAGGAGGTACGCCAGGAGCCAGGCGCTACGGTTGCCGTCCGCTCCTTGAGCGTTTTGGTCTTGGGCTTGAGCATCCGGAGCTTGCCCATCAGATGGGCCTGCCCGCCAGGTCACGGCGTGGCGCCTCGTCACCGGCGTCCTCGCCCTGCTGGTCGGCCAGGTAGTCCACCATCTCGCGGTTGCTCTCGGCCAACAGCCTGTTGCTCTCGGCCAGCTCCAGCATCGCCTGGGTCTGGCGGGCCAGTGCTGCGATCAGCTCCTGATGCTCGGTCATGGCTTCACCTGCTCCTGCGCCTTGCCGGCCACCTCAACCGCCTTGGTGGCCTTGGTCGCGGCCTCCTCGGCCCGGGCCGCAGCCTTCTCCACCCTGGGCCCCACCTGCAGCATCAGGCGCTGGTTCACGTCCAGCAGCTCCTTGATGCGCGACACACGCAGCGCATCCTGCCGCTCGAACGAATCGGTGAGGATCTTCACGGTGTCGGCGGTGGTGACAGCGCTGTGCTTGCTGCCGGCCATCCAGGCGGCGATCGCAACGGCGATCAGCAGTACCCAGCTGCCGTGGTTGTCGAGCCAGCGCCGTGTCTTGCCCTTCTGGCGGGACAGCTCTTGCTCAGTCATGCGGTGTTCCTCTTGAGGAGCTCGACCTTGAGTTCGGCGATCTCTTCCGTGAGGTAGGCGATCTGCAGTTCCATCTTGGCATTCGTTGCCTTGATGTCGGCGAACTCGCGGATCAGTGCGTTGTTCTGCTGGCGGGACTCTTCCAGTTGTCGCTGGGTCTCGACCAGCTCAGCCTTGGTGTCCTTGTGCGCCAGTCGCTCATCGGCCAGTGCGGTGTTGAGACGCTCGGTGATGGGGCCACGCTTCTCGCGCCATTGCAGAATCAGGAAGCCGGCGGCGCCTATCACGACGAGCAGGGCCCATGCGACCCAGTCGCTGAGCCCAGCGCCAGGCCCAGGAATAGGCGGCAGGTTGTTCATCTGCCTCTCCGGTGCGCAGATACGAAAAAGGCCCGCCGAGGCGAGCCTTGAGAATTGACGCCCGTTGCCAGGCGGACCCGAAGGTCATGTGCCCCTGAGGGGCTGCCTACTGTCGTCACGAAGTTGGCGTTTGGATCAGGGGGCTGGGCCTTCCAACCAACGAGGACGGGATACGTTCCCCTGAAAAGCCCAGCGCTATGGCTGGGCTTCGATAACTGCCCGCTGCAACCGCTGGATCAGCACCTGAACGTCTTCCGGCTCCCACACGGCGAACAGCTGGCCTTGCTCATACAGGCCATCCCGGCTCTGGCAATCAAGGTCGATGGCAACGCGCTGGCCGGCCTCAGCAGCATCGCAGGCGTCGAGGTACGCATCAGAGCTGTCGGCCTTGAGTGCACCGGCCAGGTCCTGGGACCAGAAGTCGATCAATTCGCCTTGGGAGTTGACGGTGCTATCGCCCTTGATCTCCAGATTGCCGAACACGCAAGGCTCGTACTTGCTGAAGACTGTGCCGGCTGGCATGGACAGGAAGGTTCCGCGATTGACGATGCGCATCGGCAGCCTCTAATGCAAAAAGCCCCGGCACTAGGCCAGGGCTTCGAAGTCGTCTGCATCTTCATCACGCGCAGAATCGACAAGATAGAAGAATGTTCGCTCAACCGCTCACCGGCGTCAAGCAGCAATGTGAACCAGTAGCCCTTCCTCTTCGATGATCGCTTCGGCCCGGCGCAGCGCCTGGGTCACCAGCTCTTCGCAGCGCTTGCCGATGCCGCCACGCCATCGGCGACGGGTCTGCTCTGGGCGCGCATCAGGGTCCCAGCTATTCATGTCGTAGAAGCGGGCATCAAGCACGATCATGTCGGTGGAGCGCTTCACGTAGTCATCCCGCTTAACCTCCTCGAGTTCGATCTTCTCAACATGGCGATTCTCTTCGGCAAATCGCTTGGCGGCCCAAGTGGATAGCGCCTTGAACTGCGCATCCTCTCTTGCTGACCGGCTCGCCAGCTCCTGCCCATTCGACACGGCCTTGCCCGGCAGCTTGGGGATGGCCCAGGCGGTTACGGCCTTGGAGACGAACAGGCGCGGTGCAGGCGACTCGACGCGCGGGATCAAGAAGCCGATAGCTTCGATCTTGCGCACCTTGTGGGTGCTGTACTTGGCCACCAGCACGGCCCAGTCCAGAGCTGAAAGCTGGCGATGCAGGCGGGCGTGCAGCAGGCAGTCCATATCGCGCTGCTCCTGGGGGCTCAGGCCGCTGCCAGTGCGAAGCTCCGGATAGCCGGCGTCGTAAAGCTTCTGCCAGGCCTGCTTGCTCGTGTTGTCGATGGTCTCGGCGGATAGGCATCGGACGACTGCACTGAGGGTGTCGCGGTAATAACTCATGGGTTAGTCTCCGGTGTAATGCGAGCAGCCGGGGCCACGGCGGTTGTTTTCGGGGTAGCTAGAGGTCTGCTTCCGCTGCAGGGTGGCGAGCTGCTGTTCCAGATGCCGCAGGCGGTGACTCAGGGTAAAGACGAGGTCCTCGGCGGGAATGGCCTGGCCAGTGGAGTGGTCGACCCAGCCGGTACCGGCGCAGGTGTCGCACTCCATCTCGTAGAACAGGCCCTTGGTGACGCCGCGCCCGTGACATGTCACGCAACGCGAAATCGGCTTCGCCTTCCGGGTGAGGTCAGGCCCGTGCTGCTTGCGCATTGGCCCTCCGGTCGATCTCGCGCTGGATGATCTCCATCTCGCCTATGGCCCTGGACTTCTCCTGCTCGGCCTTCTGCTGGCCTGCCAGGTTGACGCTCGATTTGTCCTTCCAGATTCGACTGGCGCGAGAGCCTGGACGCCGGGCGGCGTGATAGCCCCGGCAGGCGTGCGCCCGGCTGGCGGCGTTCGTGTAGACGTCCTGCAGCACCATCTTCCGGCGGCGCAGATCATCGTCGCTGGCAGCGGCCAGGCGCCGGGCGGCCAAGGCATCAATCTCGGCGATCAGCTCGCGGGCGTTATCTGGTGCCGCCTGGCAGGCTTCATCGTGATGGCTGAAGAAGACGACCAGCGAGTGGCCGAGGATCTGCCGGGCCAGACCGGCAAGGTCTTGTGCTGGGTGGTTCATTGACTGACCTCCGTCTTGGGAAGGCGCATGTAGGCCCTGATTTGCTCCTCGGCGTCGTGCACTCCACGGCACACGATTGCCAGGTAGCCCTGGGCGTTCAGCAGCTGCAGGGTGGCCTCCTGATTCGCCGCCACGTCCGCATCGCGCGGTGGAGTTGCCTTGAACTCGATCCGCATCCCGTGCCAGCCGCCACGGGGGATGTCGATGTTGATGTCAGGCATACCCGCCCGGACGCCCTGAGCCTTGAGCTTCTTCGCCGTCAGCATGTGGCGGTCGCCGCCATTGGGGACGTGGTAGATGAGTTTCGAGTCCTTCGGGTACTGGAGGTCGATCCACCTGAAAAGGGCGGCCTGCTCCTTGCCTTCCCAGTCGACAGGCTTCTTCTTGCGGGCGCGGACCTCGCGCGGGGCGGCCCAGGGCTTGAGGGCGCCGGTCATGCAACCCCCTTGAGGGTCATCAGACCGTCGCGGATCCAGATCGCCTGGGTCTCGCCCAGGGCCCGTATCACGTCCTTGGGATCGACGCCGCCCTGGCGCCGGCCATCAAGCAGGTCGTGGCAGCAGCTGCAGGCGAACACGGCCATGTTGTCCGGGCTCTTCAAGCCCATGCCCTTCTGTCCGCAGGCGATGTGCGCCAGCACCGTCGTCTCGGGATTGAAATTACAGGTACCGGGGATGCGCAGGGTGCATTCCTGGCCGCGGGCGCTGTCTCGGAGCTTCTTGGATTGGGCACGATTAGCCACGGCGCTTCTCCTCGGCCAGGGCCAACTCGACCAGGATCACCAGCAGGTATATCCAGTAGGCGGGCCACAAGAGAACGCGCTGGCAGAATCGAACGTGGTTCCACGAGGAGATGGCAGTGAGCAGCGCACCGACGAAGTAGGTATTCCACAGGGCCTCAGCCATTTGCCTGATCCTCCCGGCCCTGGATGTCGCCTAGCATGTCGCCGAACGGGAGGCGCGGTGCCGGCGCTTTGCGCTCACGCTTCGCCGGCCGGTCCAGCTGCTGCTCACGGTCGTGGATGTAGGCCTCGGTGTGCTGGACGTTGGGGCCCATGCCATTCATGCCATTGCCGCGTCGAAAGCCCTGGTCATAGGCCAGGCGGCGGGCGTCGTCGTATTCCTCCTGGGTGAACATCATACGGGTAGCCCTCGCACGTCCATTCCCGCCTCCAAGTCGTCGAGCAACTCGTATTTGCTCTGCGGCTGCTGATGGTCCTGCTGGCGATCAGGGGCGAAGTCGCCGCGCAAGGGCATCAGCTTGGACTCAGGCGCCATAGCGCCTTCACCCCGAGGAATGTCTTGATGGCCCAGCCTCCACATGGCGCGCTCAAGAACTGTCTCGCCTTTGCTGACGTTGCTGATCAATGCTTCGAAGCGGTAGCCAGCGGGTACCAGGCGAACCAGAGTCACTACCGCCCCTGAAACCAAAGGGCCAACATCTGTCAGGAGGATTGCCAGATCACCCGGCTTGAAGTTGTGATTCATGCTACGTCGGCCTCCGGCCAGATGATGCGAGCGCAGGCCAGGGCCTCGTCGCGGTTGATTTGGGCGCCGACCATCGCAAACGGTGGTCTGCCTGGGAGCAGAACGAACCAGCAGGCCTTCATGCGGCACCTCGGCGGGCGCTTTCCCACTCGAACAGCAGGACGAACCCGCCGCCCTCGCGTAGCCGGTCAGCAGTGCGGTCGCCGACGCTCGCTTCGAACTTGGCGGCGGAGAGGTTCGAGACCAGGACGGTCGGCTTCATCTCCTCGTAGCGCTTGTTCACCACCTCGAAGATGCTCATGCGCTCGAAATCGTTGTCACGGCTGGCACCCACCTCATCGATAACCAGCAGGTCGGCCTGGGCGAACAGCTCGATGGCCTGGGCCTCGGTGTAGCCTGAGGCGCTGCCGAAGCTGCCCTTGATGTGCTGGCAGATGCGGCTGACGGTGGTGTAGATCGCGGTGGCGCCGTGCTCACGGATGACGTGCTGGGCGACGGCAGCGGCCAGGTGGGTCTTGCCAGTGCCGGTCTTGCCCAGCAGCAACATGCAGCGGCCGCCCTGGGCGTTCTCGGTGAACTGCTCGGCGTAGCGGCGGCAGGAGGCCAGGGCCTTCTTCTGCTCGGCCGTCTCGGCGCGGTAGCTCTCGAAGGTCTTTCCCGTGAAGCGCGGCGGGATCATCGCGCTGCCCAGGCGGCGCTCCAGCTTGGCCACGGCACCCTGGCGGCGCTGGGCGGCCCACTCCTCCGCCTCACGCTTCTCGCGGGCTTCCTCGGCACATGCCGGGCAGCCAGAGCGGCGCTCATCGCGGAAGACCTGGGCCTCGTAGTCGCCATGGCGATCACAGTTGGCTTGTTCCTGGCCGACGATGCCTGCCAGGCGCTGGGTGCGTTCGAGCAGCGAGTTAAAACCGGTAGGTGCCATCGCCGTTGGCCTCCAGATCGCGGGAATAGTCTTGGTCGTTCAGGCCGACGTGGCGGCTGGGCAGCTGGCGGACGTTGCCGCCCTGGGCCTTCTGGTTGCGGATCCAGTTCCGCCAGGTGGCGAGCCAGTCGAGCTTGCAGGCGTCCTTCCCGGCCTTGGCGTGCCAGAAGTCAGCGAAGTTGGCGCCGATGGCACGAACCTGCTGCTCGGTGAACTCGGGGCGCTCGGTGAGAGCCCAGGCCGACCAGTCTTCAGGAAGCGACCAGTCCTTCGGCAGGCGGCAGGCCCTGGTCTTGGCCTGCTCGGCATCGGGACTGGCTTCGGCCTGGTGTTGCGGCGCTGCGGCGCCAGCTCTTGGCTCTTGCTCTTTCTCTCTCTTCTCTACATCTTCTCTAGGTAACGCATCGCTAACGCTGCGAGCGTTACCTTTGCCGTTAGCGGCCTTGTGGTTGGCAACGCGCTTGGCCGTCAGAAGCCTGTTCTTGGCGGTTTTCCCGTTGTGGCGCTCGAAGTTGGGGATGCTGATGACGCCGTCGGCCTCAACCATCCAACCGACCTTGCGCATCAAATCGCAGAAGCCAGTAACGCCAACGAGACGATCCAGTAACCGCTTGCTAACGCTCGGAGCGTTACCTTCTGAGGTCTGCTGGTCGAACCAACCCCACACGCGGAGCAGCTTGCCCACCACCGCGTCGGAATCGATGTTGGCTTCATCGGCGATCTGGCACACCTCGGGCTTGTCCAGGGTGGTCAGCTCGAACTTGATCCAGTCACCGGCCATGGCTCTCTGCCTTGCCGCTTGAATCTGCAGCGGAACGATTCATAATGGTCACCTGTTTGCTTTACTTCGAAGCCCGGTTGCAGCCGGGCTTTTTTGTGCCTGCGATTCGCGTACTGGACGGAATCACAGCTATCGCGCATGACTGCTGGCGCAAGGCCACGACGCGGATAATGGGTTCCATGGTCAGGACGCCAGCCGCGCAGCTTTCCGAGCGCGCTTCACGCACTCCGCATACAGCGAGTCGATAGCCACGCCCACCGAGTAGCTGGGGTTGGTGATCTGCTTCGAGCGAATGCGGAAGATCGTCGAGATGTCGCAGCCAGCGCGCTTGGCAATGGCCTTGTAGGTCAGCCCGGCGTCGAACAACGCATCCAATTTTTGGGAGAGGTCAGTAGCGCTCATGGCTTACTCCTGGATCGGTATGCACATGATCATGCACTAGTGCATAAACGTCAATGCACTCTCCTATTGAGTTATGCACCAGCTAAGGACAGCATTGCATCCATGCATAAAACCATCGACAAAATCCTCCGCCAGCTCATGGATCAGCGCGGCCTAAACCAGGCTGAGCTGTCACGCAGAACGGGGGTCAAGCAACCCACGATCTCGCGGATTCTTGGGCCGAAGGATATTTCCAAGGGAATCAAGGAACCGAGCGACAAGCAGGTTAAGCCGCTGGCGGACTTCTTCGGCATCACCACCGACCAGCTTCGCGGCCACTTCCCCCTGCCAGGCGATGCCGAAGCAGCACCGGAAGAGAAAGCACGGAAGCTCGCCGACCTTGTCAATGAGATGCTGGCGAAGGGCGGAAAGGGAATATCCGAAGAGCAGCGGCGCCGTCTATTAGCGGCAGCCGAGGATCAGCCGGCGCCGGCGCCCGAGCGCAGCAACGTGATCACCGCCGACTTCTCCAGGCCTGGCGCCGTGGGCGACGAGATCCGCATCCCCCACTACGACGTGCGTGCGGCGATGGGTGGCGGTCAAATCCCGTCCGACTACATCGAGCTGCTGCGCGACGTGACGGTCAGCCAGGAGCACTTGCGGCGCCTGGGGGTGGATTACGAGAGTCCGCACCACCTGAAGATGATCACTGGTTGGGGCCAGTCAATGGAGCCCACGATCCAGGACAAGGACCCGCTGCTGATCGACGTCAGCATCGAGGAGTTCACCGGAGATGGCATCTACCTGTTCACCCAGGGCGAGATGCTGTTCATCAAGCGCCTGCAGCTGGAAGACGAAAAGCGCCTGAAGGTGATTTCGGACAACAGGAATCACGACGCACGGTTCGTCACCAGTGATGACATCTACATCAAGGGGCGCATCCTGCTGGTATGGAACGCGCACCGCGTATAACTCTGCCGGCACAGGAGGTGCCCATGAATGCGATCAGGTTCTGGAGGGATGTCTGGCAGGCACGCAACGGCGCCAGGCCAGTTGCCTGGTGCCTTGCCGCAATGGCAGTGATGGCGATGATCGCTAGCGCTTTCGGCGCGTGGGAATAGCTGAATGGTCCCTGATGGAATCTGTGGAAGAGATATCAGAAGGGACGCTAGCGACTCGCCATACCGTCTGGCGCAATGCGTAGACCGAAATCGACCGTTCGATTCACTCGTCGAATAAACGTGACATGTCACGAACGCAACCGTGACATGTCACGTCGAAAGGTTTACATTTCCAGTGCGTCAAAAGGCGAATCACATGCCGAATCAATGGACGTCCATTCATTGGCAGATATCAGCGCGCGATATCCATGACGCATTGGACACCGGACCCACATAGCGGCCGAGGTAGCAATGAACTCTCTCGTATTTGTGAATCAAGTTTCTTCTTTCAACACCGTCCGAGTTGACTCGGATGCTCGTCGTCATGCCTGCGAAGATGCCATCGTAAAAATGAGCACTGAGCGGTCCAAGGCGATCACTGCTCGAGGCAGGGCTGCCCGTGTTGCAGCGTATAAAGCGAAGCATAAAGTCGATTGACACCGCCAGCGCCAGAAATCAGTCCGTCCTTCTGGGACTCCTTTGACGTAGACGATGCCGATGATGTTGAGGTCGCCAAGGGCCTGATCTCAATGTTCACCCGTTACTACCAGAACAGGCGCCATGACTGGGCTGGCAAGGATGTTCCCTACCATAAGCCAAAGGGAAGCGTCGTAACGGACGTCAACCTCCGGCATGTGCACATCATCCCGCTCAAGAGAACGCCTTCTGCTCGAATAGACTGGATGGAAGGCCGGACATCGGACCGGTGGCTCATCTACGCTCGCGCATCTTGCGGGAGAGCCCTGTTGATAGCGTATGTCGAAGATGAGGCTCACACGCACGCCCATGACTATGACGATTTGCGAGCGATCGCAGACATCGCGAATGACTGGCTGCACCAGCACAACCTATTCCCTGACATGAGCGCTCCATTCTAGGCTCCGGTCAAAGCCCGCCACCTCGCGGGCTTTTTGTGCCCTACTCCCGTGGCTTCCCGCTCTGCAACCGATTGATCTCGGCCCGCACCATGCCCTGGTACTGCCTAGGTTCCAGTGCCGCTAACTCCCGTTCGGTCTGCGCCTTCCCTTTCTTCTCCTTTGCTCCGAAGATCCGCGCCGCGTCACCGTTCGCTCGGTCCTTGTTCTCCTGCCAGTAGGCGAATAGCTCGGCCTTGTGGTCCTCGATGGCGCGGCGCTCGTCGATGGGCAGCATGGCGAGGTTGTAGGACATGGGTCGTCTCCTGATCTGATGCGGGCGCCATGATACTGCGCGCGGCGGCCTGGTCCTTCCCATTCAGCGGGTCAGCCGTCGATCTGCTCCACGCTCGTCGCGCCCTCGTCCGTCACCTCTCGCGACTCGGGCTCCCACCTGATCGTCACGTCGCCATCGTCCTCGAAGGTCACGTCCAGCTCCGCCGACTCCGCTAGACCTTCCAACACCAGCTCCCACACCTCGTCCGGATCGGTATCGAGCTGGTGCACCCTCACGCGCCGCTCCAGCTGAGCCTTGGGTGACGTGATCATGTTCGAGATTCGGATTGACAGGCGTTCTTGGGCGGAAATAGTCGGCTTTGACATGGCGTGACCTCATTCACATCAATACTGTATTAACAAACAGTATTCGAAGCGGAGCGATGCCTCAAGGATTATTCTGAAAAAAATAATGCACCAGTGCATTGACTACCTAATTGCACCAGTGCATATTTCGTCCATGGCAGCGACAACTGCCAGGCAGCCCTCGGGCCGCCCCGGGTAGCGATCAAGGAGCCCAGGGCTTGAAGCCAGATCCTCGAGATGGGACGCCTCCCCCAAGGTGTGCAGCGTAAAGCACCGAAATGGAGAGCCACCGGCATACCAGCGCGGGTGGCTGTTGGGATCTCAGATCCCCCGAACAAGTAGTCGCCCAGCCGGCGGTGGCGCGTAACACCGGCAGAGCAGTTTTCCTCGCTGGCCTTGGATAGTCAGGGCCAGCCGGGAAGACAACCGAACACCGACAAGGAGTTACCCATGAAAACCTACACCCACGAAGAACTGGCCAAGATCATCGAGAAACACCAGGCCTGGCTGGATGACCAAGAGAACGGCGAGCGCGCCAACCTGAGCGGCGCCTACCTGCGCGGCGCCAACCTGAGCGACGCCAACCTGAGCGGCGCCAACCTGAGCGGCGCCAACCTGAGCGACGCCAACCTGCGCGGCGCCAACCTGAGCGACGCCAACCTGCGCGGCGCCAACCTGAGCGGCGCCTACCTGCGCGGCGCCTACCTGCGCGGCGCCAACCTGAGCGACGCCAACCTGCGCGGCGCCAACCTGAGCGGCGCCAGCGGCAACATGAGAGAGATCAAGGCGATCCAGGCTGATTATTGGCCTGTGACATACACCTCGACGCACATGCAGATCGGTTGCCAGCTACACACGCTGGATGAGTGGTGGGTGTTCGATGATGCAGCTATCCGTGCGATGGATAGTCGAGCGCTGGCCTGGTGGGGCGTGTGGAAGCCGATTCTTCAGCAGATCATCGCTGCGTCGCCTGCCGTGCCGTATGCGACGGATGTGAAAAGCGAAGCTGCCTGAGCATCACTGGCTGGCCTTCCCACGAGGGCCAGCCCTGGAGAATTCCATGTCGTCACTACCGTATGCCGCCTGGCTTCGCGGCGAGATGGAAGCCTGCTCCGACCCATTCGTTAGAACCACCGTAATGCTGGCCCATGCAGAAGACATGGCGGCTATGTACAGGCGTCACATCGCTGAGGCGAATAGTCCAGGCGTAGTGGCTTACCTCCGTCGCACCCTGGCCGGCTTCGAAGACCTCATCCAGCAGTACCAGCACGCCGCAGTGGCGTAGGGGCCACCACCATGATCGTAGTTGGGCAATGGCAAGGACGCCTGGGCATGGGCCTGGCGCGCAGAGAGTTGGAATGCGTACTCGGCCTGGCTCGCGGCCAGACGCACAAGGAGATGGCCCGCGACATGGCCATCGCCCCTATGACCGTGACGAAGCGCGTCAGCAGCGCGATGTTCAAGCTCGGCGTCGCCCGGGCGCCACAGCTCGTGGCCGAGGCCATGAAGCGCCAGATCATCAGCCCGCTCTGCCTGATGCTGGCCGCCCTGGTGGTTGCCCATGCCGCACTCGATGAAGACCCGATGCGCCGCGACCGCCGCGCGCCGGAGCGACGCACCGCCCAGGTCCGGATGATGCGCCGCGCTGAAGCCCCCGAAATCTACGCCTGACCCAGGAGATAGCAATGACCACGAATTTCAGCCTGTCCAAAGAAATGCGCACCAAGGTCGCCGACGAACTCACCATCAAGGCAGTCGAGAAGCACGGCGCCCGGATCGGCAAGAAGCTGGACAAAATCAACGCCGATTTCTGGCAGCGCCATCTGACCAAGGTCGCACAGATCCTCACCTTGGAACCGGCACGCTACCCGGAGCTGATCCAGTCTGGCCTGCTCACGGCAACAACCAGCTGCAGCCCGGAGGGCCCGGGCCGAAAGGGGCTCATCAAGTTCGCCATGACGGAGCACTCCTCCGGCGCGGAAGAGCTGGCCGTCTTCAAGCTTGTTCTGCGTTCCCAGCCCTTCGCCCAGGTGGCTGACTTCATCAAGCAGGAACGCTACTACAAGACGCACTACAGCCTGGTCTTCGTCAGCAAAGCTGGCTCCGTCCCGATGCTGCGAGAGATGGAACGGATCGGAGAGCAGGACAAGCTGCTGAAGGCGGCCGAGGCCATCCGGATCGAACTGGCCGAGGTGATGAAGGCCGCTGTCGAGTTTCGCAGCAAGACCATGGACATCCTCAACAGCGTGCGCAGCGCGCGTCAGCTGACCGACCTGTTCCCCGAGGCTGCCAAGCTGCTGCCGCCGCCGGTGAAGGCTCGGACAGAGGTCGCTCCCACCGAGCTGGTCGATTCAGTCCGCAGCATGTTGAACAAGGGAATCCCACTCGTAGCAGCTTGATCTAGCCCCGACCTGGCGGGCCGTCCCGGCGGATACCCAGGAGCGCCAGCCGGCGGAGCGCATCACCGGCAGCCTGGCATCGGTTCACCAGCATCTCGCCGAGGGCCAGGCCGTATTCCCCACGTCACGGGGCCGATCGCCTGGTTCGCCAGGCTGCATCGGGGTGTGATCTGCGCCGACGGTAGGCAAAAGCACCTGGGAAAGCGCGCCCAGGTAAGACAGATCACACCCCGATGCAGCAGACCGGACGTCGCGCCAGCTGGCAAGCGCCAACAGGAGCTGGCACTGCATCACGGAGACGAAGCCCAAAGGGCCAAACGCCAATTCTTGCCTGGATACCTGACCGCGGCTTTTGAGCTGAAAGCGCGGCGAGGTGATTAACGCCAGGAGCTGGGTTGCCTCGGCAGTTCAGCGCGTCTCCACCCATTCCCCCGCGCCGCTCGGCGCCATCCCGAGACCATCATCATGATCACCCTACCTATCATCGGGCGTAGCCCGGCGGCAGTGATTTCGCGTGCCCGCATGCTGGGCTTCGAGTGCTGGCCCTATCGCGCCGAGCGCCGCGCCAACGGCGCCTGGGTCCACTACTACCGCAAGGCTGACCAGAAGGTGCCCGCCTGGCGCACCGCGGACAACCTGCTGCGCACTGAAGGGGAGCTGTCCGCATGATCCCTGACTTCGCACACGACATCCGGGCCCGCGAGCCGCAGCGCGCCAGCCTAGGCCTGGCCGTCGAGCAGTACCTGGCCGCCGGCGGCAGCGTCTCCGTTCTGCCCGCCCACATGCCAGCCACGCCGCGCATCCCCAAGGACTACGAAAGCAGCGCGCCCCGGGTGCGGGGTATCGCTGCTGAGTCCCGATCCAAGAAGCGCGCAGCCGACAAGCACGCTGCCACCTTCGCCGACCTGCTGCAGACGCTGGAGGCTCCACATGAGCAAGCGCAAGCCGAACAACACTCGCGCGCGGGTTGAGCGCGCCAGTCGCGCCCTGCTGCGCACCAACCACGTTGGGGTGATCAACATTGACCCGCACGGCGGCAAGGGCCTGATCCACATGCAGACGGCGAAGAAGATCGTCTGCGGCGGCGCCC
>Ga0157366_1000537_pt1 | contig 16674 bp, 14 predicted proteins | sample AttbisABBM1_FD_113149 | JGI IMG/M metagenome (GOLD analysis project Ga0157366, IMG submission 113149) | Fungus gardens microbial communities from leaf cutter ant in Botucatu, State of São Paulo, Brazil - Atta bisphaerica ABBM1 | ecosystem: Host-associated > Fungi > Mycelium > Unclassified ...
CAGCGACTGCTTCAGCGTGTAGCGGACAAACTCGGCTCTATCGACGATTCAGAACTCGCCGATGCTATGGACACAGTCTGGAATGCATGGCTGGTTGGATTCACGACTAATCCTGAAAGCCGCCGCAGATTTCTGGACAGGCTTTTGTATCCGAAAACGGAAAATAAAAATGAAAAACATGCGCTTCGCTTGGGGCCCCGAACGTTAAACCTGCTCGTTGATGCAGTGGAAATTTTGTTGCTGGTATCTGTGGGTTTTTCAACTGGCAACAACCACTGGGAATCCTTTGAGGATGGAGGAACAGTAATGAGCATTGCTCTTCAATACTGGTCTGGTCCAGCCAGCGGCCGTTCGGGGGTCCGAGAGTTGTCTGATGATCCATTAATCGACGTGATCGGCCCTGACCCAGATCCTATCGTCATCTTGTCCGGCGTGCGGGCACCCTCATCAATGTTATTGAATTCAGGAATGGCTGACGACGCCGAGACAGCGACCAGCATGGCGGCAGAGCGCCAGCCACATCTCCTAGTTACCCGGTCTGAAAGGTATCGCCATCTGAGTAGGGGAACGCTTGAATCTGTTCGCAAATACTTCGGTCAGCAAAGGATAGAAAGGCAACTCGCGCGTGAAGCGGCCATTGATAAGACGACAAAAGGATCCTGACATGGCGACAATTCAAGAACTCATTACCGCTATAACTCAGCGTGCCGAAGGCCGCTATGAAGTTCATTTGCCAGATATGAACGACATAGTTTTGCCCTCAATTAATTTCGGCACGGCTGCAGTACGGCTCAAACGCCTTAAGCTAGTCAATGCCGGTTGGCGGACAGTGCTGATTACAGAGTGTCCATGTGGTCTGGAATATATTCAGAGCGCCTTTCGATGGGCCGCAGATGTTCGAGACATGCTTGCAGAGCCGCAAACGGTAGACCTGTATATGTTTATGCTCATCAAAGATATTGAATTTGAAGATGCATCCCGCCTCGAAACAGACGATCGTTTCTGCAGGAAGGTTGTGCTCAGAGAGGGGGAAGATATTGCCTCCTTCCTTGACCGGGGTTTTCTGGCGTCGTTAACACCCGCGAGTGGGGGGAATGAAATCAACGACCCGCTGCTGGCATCCCTGAGCTCGTTGTGTCAGGCGCACTCATGGGTTAAACCGCATATTGAACAATGGCGTGAACTTCTGCTCTCTGAAAAAACAGGTGATGAAGTTGTTCAATCCCTGAAAACTGTGACGTTTGGAGACAAGGACCGCCAATGAAACAGCTTAAATCTATTACCCTCTCCAATATCCGCCGTTATGGTGCCAACACCAAAATTGAACTCAGCCCGGGAGCAACGATTCTTCTTGCCCCAAATGGCACAGGGAAAACCGCGTTCTTCGAAGCGATTGAATTTAGCCTAACGGGAGGTATCTCGAGACTGGGTGCAAATCTTTCACCCATCATCAGGGACAATCAATCCTTGGCTAAAGTGACTCTGGATTTCGGTGATGTAAGCGCCTCTGCCCAAGTAAGCCCCCAAGGAAATGTTGAAAGGACGGGTGATCTCAGCCCCATTTTCCCGGAATCGAACGCAGAAGATATCCCTTTTTTACTGAGACTGACCCATTTATTGGATCAGCGCGAGGGAGAATGGCTTGTCAAAGCAGAGGCCAAAATTGCGGGCTCGCAGCTGGAACGCTTGCCAATTGGTAAGGACGGATCCCAGGTGAGCACGGCTCTGATCAGTATTCGCCGAGTCCTGAATGATAAGCTTAAGCATGCAAAGGAGGCAGTTGAGCTTCTCGAAACAGAATATGCGGAATGGCAAAGCCTAGTGCTTGAACGGGATATGGCCGCAACCCAATCTCAGGTCGGCCTGCGTAGTAAAGAAAGCATCGCAGAATCCATCTCGAACATCGCGAAACAGACTCAGGGCTTAGAGGCATTACCTTCAGGACTATTGATGCCGCCAATGGGAGTGGATAGCCTCGAAACCATGCGCGATGCGTTAGAGCAAACAGTACAAGTCAGTCTGAATAGACTCAGGGAGCAAATTGAAGGGCTTGTGGAAGTGGATGGACTGATTGGCCGTTTCATTGCTGAGCAGACGCGATCAGAACAGCTTGGTCATGAACTTATAGCAGCCAGACAGGCTTTAACGCAAAAACAGCAGGGACGAGCACTTATCATCGAGACGCAAGAGCGACTTCAGCGGGAGTTGCTGCAGGCAGAAGGAGAACGGGATTTAATTACTCAGCAGCTGGACCGGCTTGACCGAGAGGCGCAAACCAAAGAGGCCCTTAAACAACGCAAGCAGTGCTTGGAAGTGGCTGATAAAGCGTTGATAGAAGCCGAATCTCTAGCCTCAACCTCCCGGAATATACATGAAGGGAGTGAGCGGCTTACTGCTGAGCATGAACTCATTAATAAACAGCGTAAGGCTCTGCAGATTAATGATACTGAGCTTTTGGCCGCTCGACAGCTCATTAGGCGCTGGGAGGAAAACCTTCAGCACCTTACCTCCATTACCTCAACCATCAAACAGGAAGAATTACAAGAAAAACTACTGCAGGAGCGGGTTGGGCATGCAACTGTATTAAAGACAAACGCTGAAGCAGAACTACTGACGTTGAAGCAGGCCCACGAAACGTTAACGTCAACGGCTGATTCCATAAGGCAATCCGTTGCATCCATTGCGGCACATTTGCCTGGCGATCGAGGGGACTGTCCTGTCTGTGGCGTAAATCACGGTGCTGTAAGCCTCCATGAAAGAATTACCAAATCATTGGAGGCTATCGATCCGAAAGTTGTCGAGGCTGAACGACGCGTTAAGACTGCATTGGATCAGTTACGCCAGCACGCGGATGCGGTTACACATGCCAAAGTTGAACTAGATACGTGCCAGCGTAACATGACTGAGTTGAGCTCCCGACAATCCCTTTTAATATCCGAAATCAATCAAATCAAAACGGACATACTTTTAGAAGGTGATACGATTGAATTAGCAAAAGCAGCTATTCAGCGTCGTGATGAGTCAAATGCTTCAGCCAAGCTTCAACTCGACGAAAAACAGCTTAACCTCGCATCTCCTCCTACACCTGAAATGCTTGAAGCGTCAAAAGCAACTCACCAATCGGCAATCCATTCTGTTGACACGGCACGGGAGGCTAGAGCTGCGGCCCTGGCAAGCCTTGATCAATCAACAGCGGCATTAGCAGCAATCACTGCAGATGCGCGCCCCTTGAGGACACTGGATGAACTATCGGTGGCACAAAGCAAAAATATAGCCCAGCTCAGTGAGCTCGAAACGAAAGCTGCGGCAGAGCAATCTGCTTTAAACCGACAACAAATTCAGTTAACCGAAACGAATGACCGACTGATTGGCATCGAAGAAAAGTTTACTGACGCCCAGGCTAAGCTGGCAGCGATCCGCTTCTCATGGCGACAGCTGTCTTTCTCCGGCGATCCCGCGTTAGACGTGGCGAAGAATAAAGAGACTCAATTACAGTCATCTGTTGCTGAGCTATCACGCCAAACAGAACAGTTACAAACGCTCAAAGTCGAAATTGGTGCTTGGGGTAAGCTGGAGCAAACACGAATAGCGCAAGGCATCATAGATCGTCGTCGCGGCTCCTCATCAGAGGAAGAGTTTGTTGCCAGCCTGCGCCAGCGCATTGAAAACGAAAATTCTAGCCAAATGCAGTTGTTGCAATTATCTCAAGCGATGGAAACCCTCAATATCAAACTGTCTGCCGAAATATCGAATGTGCAAAAACATGTACTGTCGGTCATTCCAAGGTGGCAATCGCTTCTAAAGCGTGTCGTCAGAGAGCAGCGTTTTACGGGTACCAAACTAGGTTTTCGCAGTATTTACAAAAAGGGACATGCTGAAGTGTCCGTGCCTTTACATGGAGGAGTTGCTCCGGTCCCGGCGATTGCAAGCGAAGCTCAGTTGACAGATCTGCAGTTGACATTCCTGCTTTCAATGGCGCTTGAACATCAGTGGTCCTCATGGCGCGGCCTGCTGCTGGACGATCCTACACAGCACCATGATCTAGTCCACGCAGCGTCCGTATTCGACTTGCTGCGTGATTACATCGTTGACCATGGTTTTCAGGTTGTCATCGCAACGCATGATGCCCTTCAGGCGCGTTATTTCATGCGCAAATTGCAAAATGATGGCATTCATGCACGGCTGTGGTCACTTGTACCAACCCCTGAAGGGGTAACTGCATCTGAAATGCAGATAACCTAATAGCATTGCGCCGACTAATAAAGCGGGGCTGCTGGGCGCTTGACCTGGAAAAGCTCAAAGGATGTTCATTTAAGGAGGAAATGATGGAATCTGCTCGTGACAAACGCACCGGAAAAAAAGTGGATGCTGAAGAGCTCTGGTTGTTAGATATTGTTGATACCAGTGGTTATGTCTGCTGGGGATACGGAATCGAAATGTATCCTTCCGCCTGGCAACAAGGCAGTAAGAAAAGACCGTCGTTTAATAAAATGCCAGGAAAAGATCACATTAACTGCGATGCTGATGCTGAGAGCACTGTTGTTAAGCAGGGTCAGAAGAAAAGCGTACGCCATCTCTTGGATAGTGCACCGGGTTTGATGCCAGCAGGGTTAAAGTTAATTGAAAAACGTCCAGTTATTGATCCTGACGCAACGAGCGGTGAAAACAATTCAAGCACAACACGTTCTGCACCATCAACATCCAGCAATGGCAATGCCCTAACACGGCAATCGCGTCGTCCGGTTAATGCTATTCGTCAGATTTGTAAAGCGTTTATTCGCTTCCCGTATGATCGAGTTATGTCACTAAATATACCGGATATTGATGCCGATACTTACATGTCCGTCTTTAAAAAACTTAAAGATCCTATTCAGTCCTATCCGGAGCAACGGGTTTACTACTCACAGTTGTTGTGGCAGAAATTTGAGCAAGATGAGAATCGGATTGTCATTCCGCTTTCGGGAGAATGGGCTAAAGATGAATCCGGAAAGCTCAAGCCTTCTCGAAGTTACAAACTCCATGTGGAATGGAGTGGTTGGTCCCAAGCTAAACGCACAGCACTTCGAAATGAGCTGGAGGCCGCCCAGGAAGAAGCGAAGGATGCGGGGAAGAAAAAGCTAAAAGACAGGGCTCAGATTTTTTTCATCGGTAAGCAAAGTACCGATGAACTTGAGGTTTTCTACGTATCCGATTACAGGCTGATTTGTGCGATCGTAGGACATATCACCTATCCGAAAATTTGAAATAAATCAGATGGTTGGGTTGTAATCTCTAACAGGTTGAGAACAGAAACATACATCTTTAATAAACTTTGCCTTGGTTGATTTAAATCATCCATAAGTCGAGAGAAATAAAGGATAAATAGATGTGGTCAGATAAGGAATCATCAGAGGATTACCTAAATTTTGGTGAAGTATCTCAGCTAGCAGTCGATGTGCTTACCACCGAAAATATGTTGCCAGTATCAATAGGCATTTTTGGTAACTGGGGGGCTGGTAAATCTTCACTTTTGAAACTGATAGAGCAAAAACTTGAGCAAGATGACAAAGACTGGATAGTAATTAATTTTGACTCTTGGCTCTATCAGGGCTACGACGATGCACGTGCTGCCCTACTTGAAGTCATCGCTACAGCATTGACAAAAGCTGCGGATGGAAATACACCCCTCATCTCAAAAGCTAAGGGACTTCTGAGCCGGGTTGATGGGTTTAGAGCAATGGGGTTTCTGGCGGAAGGAGCTGCTTTATTCGCCGGAGTCCCTACTGGCGGTTTGCTTTCTAGGGGAATTGGCGCGTTTAGGAATGCTACCGACGGTATCCAGAGCCAGGAAGAATATGAGGCTTTGAGCAATCTGGCTAAAGAAGGCAAAGAGAAGGCTGGTGGTTTTATTAAACCTGAAGCTAAAAAAAGCCCTCCTCAGCAGATTGATGCATTTCGTAAGGAATATGGGGAAATTTTAGAAGAGCTTGGTAAGCCACTCATCGTGGTAATTGATAACCTCGATCGCTGCCTGCCGGCTAATGCTATCCATACACTTGAAGCAATCAGGTTATTCCTTTTCTTAACTAATACAGCCTTTATCATCGCAGCAGATGAGGACATGATTCGCTCTTCTGTAGCTGATTATTTCAAGGGGGCATCACAGCGCCATCAAATAGACTATATCGATAAGCTCATCCAGGTTCCTATCCGGGTACCAAAAGCTGGGGTGCGTGAGATTCGTTCATACCTGTTCATGCTTTATGCCATTGAGCATGGCTTAAAAGGCGAGAAACTTACTGCGCTCCGTGACGGCCTAGAAAAGGCATTACAGCAATCTTGGAAAGATGAACCAATTAATCGGCAGGACGCTCTTAAAATGACTGGTGAATCTGAGGATAGTAATCTCGCTTTAGCATTTGCACGTGCGGACCGTATTGCTCCTGTATTAGCCAATTCGCCAATTATCCATGGCAATCCCAGGATCGTTAAGCGCTTGATGAATGTTGTCAAAATGCGATCTCAAATTGCTAAGCGACGAGCAATGCCTTTGGATGAAGCAATCATCACTAAGTTAGTAATCTTTGAGCGATGTGTTGGAGTAGATGGTACCGCTGACTTATATCACCTAGTGGATATTGAACAAGGTATGCCCCAATTGCTTAAACAGCTTGAGGAAACTGACGGTCGAATACCTTCAGAAGCGCCAAAGACATGGACTGATAATCCAACAACTAAAGCTTTCATTTCTCAATGGGCCCAGCTTGAACCACGCCTTGGTGGAATCGATTTGAGAGCCGCCATATATCTGTCCAGAGAAACTATGCCAATAGGTGCATATGTAGTTGGTCTGTCTCCATCTGGACGGGAAGCATTAAATGCGCTTATTGAAATGAAAAATACCAGTTCTCCTACAGCAGAAGCTCTTCTGGAAACGCTTCCTCGTGAAGAACAGGTGCCGGTAATGGAAGGTTTAATTAGCCAGTTGAGACAGGTATCGGATTGGGCTCGTAGGCCCAAAGGTTTTTCTGGTGCATGCCTCTTGGCTCGCCATTCGGCAGATGCGGCCAGTATATTTATTCGCTACTTGCAGGAGTTGCAGCAAGGAATGAAGACACCAGTATGGATGGCTGCAGCACTAAAAGATGAGCAATGGAATAAGGACACTTAATGGGAACTTCGCAATCAAGTACAGGTCCGGGTGGTGGTTCGCCACTGGTTCCACCATGGGCTGATGATCAGCCACAGCAACCCTTACCTTCGCCTCAAGAAAGAAGGTTTGCGCCTTTCCGGGAATCTTTGGGAAATGCGGTTTCAAACGGCAATAGAGCAGACTTCAGAAAAGCCATAGGGCATTACGCGCGAAAAGCCTCTGGAGGAAGCAGTAGTGCAGCTCGACGATTAGGGAGTGTCACACAGGCAGGGGGCGGATTGTTTGGGGCTCTGGCGGGAGTGCAAGCGGCTCCAGGAGAACCAAGCATTGATTTGGGAAGTTTGACTGGCCTTCCATGCGAAATGGCAATATCAGCCATTGCTCAAGCTTTAACGTCACAGGATGGTGATTCAGAAAAGATTTGTGCAGCCATGAATCATGCCTTAGTGGAAGCTCTTGATGGTGTAGCAATTTTCGATCCCCAAAAAATAACTGATGGTGTGATCGTTGACACAATGATTTGTTATTTAGCTGAAAGCATTTTTCTGCAAATGGTCATGGATTCTAACAGGGCGTGGAATAAAGCGGACACTCCTTCAAAGGCTATTCATGCAGAAACTGAACTTCGAGAATTGATCAAAGTTGTTGTTGATAAGCATATGGCTCCAAAACTTGTCGGTAACATTAGAACTATTACGAAAAATCAAATGGTTAAAATCGAGCGTCAGGTAATTATTGAGGCTTGGCAAGAATGGGAGGCCTATCAATGACACACTTAGTTTTCCATCATGATCATCGTCTCTTACCGCCAGCAGGTGAGAACTTGTTGCCCGTACAGCTTTATGGATTAAGTGGGCAGGGGCGGGGTGATGTATCTATTATTGGAAATCCTGCGATTGATCGAATTAAGCGCTTGGGAGTCAAAATTCCAGCTCAGGTCATGGACTTTTTGAGCATCGCACTAGCGGTTACAGCGGCTGATACCTTCGTTCAGCGTGAAAGCTCTGAGGACGGTTGGACTCGTCAACTCTCACTACGACTTCCCCTTCATGAGCCATCTCGATGGATTGCTCTAAAGAAGGAGCTTGAAAGCGCATTGCATTTCCTTAGTGGAGACATCTGGAATTTCGAATTTTGTAGCGGTGGTTATGCACCACCAGAACCATATAGTTCAAGGTTTAATCTGATAAAGCTCAAAGAGCTTGATTGCGTCAGCTTATTCTCAGGAGGATTGGATTCAGCGATTGGCGCAATAGATCTACTGACAGTGGGGCGCGCTCCACTTTTGGTTAGTCATGCTTATAAAGGAGATAAGTCACGGCAAGATCAAATTGCTGAAAGATTGAATGGTCGATATTCACGGTTTGAAATTAATGCTGATCCGCATCACTATCAAGGTTTGACGGACATTACGATGCGAACGCGGAGTTTCAATTTTCTTGCTTTTGCGGCAGTGGGCGCTTGTGCTGTACAAGAAGTATCTCAACAAAAAAAGGTCGATCTTTATGTGCCCGAAAATGGGTTTATCTCGTTAAATGCTCCACTAACTCCACGCCGGATAGGTACGTTGAGCACACGAACAACACACCCATATTTTATTGCCAGCATACAACAGCTGTTTGATGCGGTCGGAATTCCTTGCCGAATAATCAATCCATATCAGTTCAAAACTAAGGGGCAAATGGCTCATCAATGTTTGAATAAGCAACTATTAACTGAAATTGTAGAAAGTACAGTATCTTGCAGTCATTGGAAACGGACGAATCAGCAGTGCGGGGTATGTGTACCGTGCATCATTCGACGGGCATCGCTTCATGCAGGAGGAATTAATAGAGACGCTGGTTACACTTTCCAGTCTCTGGTTAAAGTAATGAATGAAATTGATCGTAGGGATGATCTTATCGCTCTCAGGATTGCAATTGCACAAAAATCCACTTTGAAAATAGGAGCATGGATCGCCAAGAGTGGTCCCTTGCCTGTGGCCGCTTTCAATAATTTTAAGCAGGTGTTTATGGAAGGGCTAAATGAGGTCGAAAACTACTTATTGAGTGAGGGTATTGTGTGAGCATCGACATGCACTGTCATCTTGATTTATATCCTCAGCCAGAACAAGTGGCTGAGGAGTGCAGACGTCGAGGGACTTATATACTGTCGGTTACAACGACACCCAGAGCATGGCACGGGACTTCATCATTGGCTAAAGGAAGCAAACGAATCCGAACTGCTCTTGGCCTCCATCCCCAAATTGCACATCAAAGATCTCATGAGTTAGAGCTGTTTGATTCGCTACTTTCTGAGACTAGGTATATTGGCGAAATAGGGCTTGATGGTGGTAAGGGATTTAAAGAGCATTGGGACGTCCAGCTAATGGTATTTCGACACATACTCAATAGCGTGCACCGTGCTGGAGGTAAGATTATGACTATTCATAGTCGGGGAAGTGCATCAGTAACCATTGATGAGATTGAAAATATTGATGGAATAGCGATATTGCATTGGTTTACTGGGACACCAAAGCAACTAGAAAGAGCAATCGATTTAGGGTGTTGGTTCTCCGTGGGGCCTGCTATGCTCGATACAATTAAGGGGAAGGCCTTAGCTTTGAAAATTCCTAAATCACGCATTCTTACAGAAACCGATGGTCCATTCGGTAAGTTTCGTAATGATCCACTAATGCCATGGGATAGTGAGATTGCCGAGACCCAGTTAGCCGCATTATGGGGTATGAGCCCGATGGATGTTAGAGCCCAGCTTTCTGATAATTTAAGAAGATTGGTGAGTTATTAAGCATTTAGATAAACCTACGAACCTTAGAGGAACCATCAGCACCAAATTCTATTCGGTTGGCGTGCTGAAAAAAGAAGGTATGTATTAGCTCAAACTTGATCTGTCACTGTTACTGCACAGGGCTTAAGCTAAGTTGACAGTCCGCTCAGTGACAGGAGCAGACGTTGGGTTGTAGGTAATTCAAAATGCTAAAGCGAAATTCATATACCGTCTGCCGGTAAAGTTGAAAGGACCGCTGCGAAAGACATTTTTTAAACAACGATCTTGTGGCACAACTTGAGTTCGAAAAGAGTATACGTACTATGCTAAGTAAATTTTCGGAACCATTCCGAAATGGTGAGTTTGGTATAAACCGGAATGGCTCGATAAAATTTCCTTTACATATAAAATACAAAAGAATGAATCAAGAGCTCAAGGATTTATATATTTTCACAAATGGATTAAATGTCAAAAGATATATAAAGACCGCAACAGCCCCTAATGCTTTGAATGTTATGTGTTCAGAAGCAATGGTTATACCAGCTTCGAAAGGAAGGATGTATATTGTCACGGGAAGTGACACAATAAAAATTGGAGTCAGTAACAGAAACTTCTTCTTTGATAAATCCAAAAAAATAATGATAAATATTAATAGTGAATTAAATGACAACCCATATAGGAACATTAAATTATTATTACCAATAAGTGCAACAATGAAGAGAAATGTGGTGATGACACCAAGCATTATCATTGTTATATTTTTTTTCTTAGACATATATGTACCATGTTTAAATCCGTATGTTGGAAGATCGTTTTTTAGAAACTCACTCTTTATATCTCTCAAATCCTTTGATTTCCCTGACATTTTTTGAGCCATTCTTTGTATGTCAGAATATACAGTATCACCTAACTTTACGGATGCCTTTATTTCTTGGTTGATATACTTAAAATGACGCAATATAAGTGGAAGAATTTCAAAGCAAGTTTCTATAACGTACTGATAATCATTGTCTTTTTCATCTAAGGCATTATTGTAATATGCCCTTGCTTGACTATTTATAAATTCGAAAATACACCTACCTTTATCATCATACAAATCAAGGTTGTTTCTATTTTTGCTATTTTCATATTGATCCCCAAGGGAATCATACTCTTTTAAAAGGTTATCTAGATTTTCTTTTATTTCATTTTCTTTTAACATATTTAATACGCCCCCTTCATTTAAAATAAGAGGGCATCCTTTTATTTTTTCTCATCGTCTTTTGGTGCGGATTGAAGTTTTAATTCTAGCTTTTGTATCGTCTTTGAGAAATCGTAACCTTCACAGGAAACTACCAACTTTAATAAATCATAATCATCATCAGATATGCCTAGAGTTTTTAGTTCTTGACCTATGTCATCTAAACTTAGATTGTGTAACTTTTGAGGGTCATATTTGGATAGGGATTTTAATAAATTACCCATAACTTCGTCTGTAATAACACCTTTCTTTAAGTTCATTACTGATTCCAGATAAGATGGAGAGAAGTCAGCATCATATTGGTTCGATATGAAAACATCCTCAAATAAACTCTTAGTCATTTTTATATTCCTTTCACATGTCTGTGTGTGATGGTTTTTAATTAGTTCGCAGTAAATATGATGTAATTAGGATCACTGATTCAACGCGAAAAGTTACGAGACTTTGTATCTGCTCTGATTCTATACGTTTTATCTAAAAAACTATAACACTAATTTTTTCATATTTAACGACAATATTCTCACAATTTGATGAAAGTACCTGCAACGCATCGACCACATATCCATCGTTCAGCTAACCTTGAGATTTTTACACCTCCCACTGTCCGCTCCTCGCTTAAAGCAGACTGTCAGGTCAAGTCTAAGCTAATACAGATAAAGCGCCATGGCTGGCGCTTGTAACTATATCATACGACAAGCCTTATACCTCGAATACCATCTCCAATCATATTTCCACGATCTGCAGCCATTACAAAATCAGCCCACCACTGCATCATCGGGCGGCGCTGCTCAAGGTAATCGCTTCGGTTATAGGCACGACGTACTTCATTCTTGTCAACATGGGCAAGCGCTGCCTCAATCACATCGGGCGGAAAACCTTGCTCATTGAGCGCGGTGCTGGCAATTGAACGTAACCCATGTGATACAAGGATACCGCCAAATCCCGCTCTTTTAAGCGAAGCATTTACCGTTTGGCTATTCATTGACTGAGTAGGCTTCAAACGACTTGGAAAAATGAATTCCCGATTGCCACTTAACGGCCTCATCATTTCAAGAATAGCAATGGCTTCATCTGACAATGGCACAGTATGGTCACGGTTCATCTTCATGCGTGATGCAGGGATCTTCCATTCTCGCGCTTCCATGTTTACCTCATTCCAACGAGCCTCAGCCGCTTCAGCAGGACGGGTGATGGTCAGAAGTTGCCACATGAATAGGCACCGTGTCGAAAGGCTAATGTTGGCCGTTCGCATCGTCTGCATTAACTGTGGCAGTTGATCGGGACGAATACTGGGCATGTTTTTCTTCTGCGGCTTCTCGAATGCCTTTCCAATATTGACACTAGGAACCGCATCAATCAGCCCCGTGTTTTGGGCATAGACCAGGACCTCATTGATGCGCTGGCACAGGCGACGAACAGTTTCCAGTGCTCCTCTGGCCTGAACCGGTTGCACGGTTTGAACTAAAGTATGAGCTTTGATATCTGTAACGCTGACGTCACCGAGCGCAGGAAAGACATCTCTTTCCAGAGATCGCCAAATGTCCTCTGCATAGTCCTCGGTCACACTGGCTTTCTTCACATTCCACCAACGTTCTGCCACGAGTTGGAAAGTATTAGTTTTGGCTTCAAGCGAACTGCGTAGTTGTTCTTGCTGATGTTCCTGGGGATCGATTTGTTTCGCAAGGAGTGAGCGAGACTCTGCCCGATAGCTTCGAGCATCGGCAAGCGTAACTGACGGGTAGGGGCCAATGCTCTTTTTCGCTCGCTTCTTGGTGACAGGGCGAATGTAGCGAAACTGCCAGATTTTACTCCCGCTGGATTTAATCAGTAGCTCAAGGCCATCGCCATCATAGAGCATATAGTCCGCTTCCTTGGGTTTGGCAGATTCGATTTCCTTAACGGAGAGAGGTTTGGTTTGTCTTGCCATTGCCGGGTTTCCATAGTTTTAGGCACCTCAAAAACAATAAAGCTTTATGAGGTGCCTAACAAGGTGCCTAAAAGGTTCGGATTTAATTAGTTGAGTTCGGACTTCGGGGGACAAAATGAGGGCACAAAAAAGCCCGCAGGGCTTGCGCCATGCGGGCTCTTAGGACTTCATCGGATGACTCTGGTAATCACCGATGGAGAATTTTGGTGGAGCTGGCGGGAGTTGAACCCGCGTCTGTAGTTTGCTTAAGTTTATGATTCATTTCGTTTATTTTAATATATTATTTTCCGCGTGCATTTGACGTGCATTACGTTGTCCTAATCACGTCCTTACTCTGTCCAATATATTAAAATGTTTTGGTAATAACGAATCATAGAAATTACACTGTAGCTCCCCAAATTAACGAGGGGATACTGTTTGTTTGGGCTTGATCGGGGATTTGCTTTTTATGACAACGTTAGTGCCACCGCAAAAATTTTGTATTTATTCTGACGATTCCCGTGCTGGCACATTGAACTTTATAAATTCTATTGAATCAATCGGAGTTAAGAACAACGGTAAAGTTACCGTCGACTTGAGAAAAGTTAAGTTTGCCTCTGCAGCCGCCTCTGTTCTCTTTTTCGCAATAGTAAACAGAGCGCAGTTCATTACAAAAGACCCGCATTTTATTCGATTTATTTGGCCTAAAAAGGATGAAAATCCAGAAGGGCACAGATGGCTTGTTGGTACTGGTCTATCACGTGCTTTGCTTGCCGGTACGCAAGCTAAGTTAGCTGCATTGACTGACGAAGAAAAATACTTTCAGTCTGCAGTTGATCATTACGATCACATCGTAAAAACCGTAGTCATGTTACAAAAAAAAGCAGTTTTAGATGATGATCAGCTGGGATTGTTATTGACCGCCATCAGTGAGGCTCTTCTTAACGTCTCGCATCATGCTTATGAGGATCATGCATTTAACCTTCAAATTAAGCAACTCGAAGGGAAACGATGGTGGCAGTGTGCATGGTTTAACCCTGAGAAGAACATGGTTTCTTTCATTGTATGCGATCTTGGCCTAGGAATTTTTAAGAGCTTCGTGCCGAATGATGATAGTCATAGCATCCAAAACGAAGTATCTTCTGTTGGGAGAGCTATGCTAGTAGGTGAGTCTCGTTTTGTGGGCTCAGGCCGAGGTAACGGCTCAGAAGACATTAAGCGGCCGATTGGTGCTGGATGTGTAAACAATGAGTCTCTACTTATCCTTACAGGTCACGCTCGTTACATCTATAATTCTAAAGAAAATAAGCCGAGGTGCGAAAAAATAACTGAGTACATACCCGGCACGTTACTTGAATGGTCACTGGTTCCCAGGAGATGATCGAATGAAACACATCGTCATAGCGAAGGATTTCTCCAGAACACCCTTCGGACGTTATACAACAGATAGCCCCCACAGTGCAGAGCGGTTCAGGAAAGACTTTCTGGTACCGGCGCTTAAAGGGGAGGAGCAGGAGGTTGTGGTCGACTTCCGAGGCATCGCTTTGGGTGTGGGTTCGTCTTTTTTGGAAGAAGCTTTTGGCGGGTTAATCCGAAAAGAGGGGCTCCCTAAAGCCAATCTGAAGAAGCGTCTCGTTATCCAAAGCGATGTACCGTTCTACAAAGAGCAAATTGAAAAATTTATCGATATGGCTGAACCAGAAAGAGTATAAGGGTTATCATTGATTAAAGAAGAAGCTGTTTCCGTGCTTGCTCAAGTAGGCCAGTATTCGTGGTGCATTGCTTTAGTCGGTATCTGTGTTGGCCTTTATGGATGGCGGGTGGCTTATAAAAACTCAATTAAGCTTGCTACCCGCTCTGAATCAAAATCCCTAATAGATTCTGTATCTAAGCTTGTCAATGACATATCTGACTTATCTATTGATTTCTGGCTTAACAAATCATCTTCCATTGGAGATGGTAATAATGATGAGCAAATGCAGAAAGAAATTCTAATCAAAGCGAATCAGTCATCCAGCTATTTATTTAACGTTTTAGCTAAGGCATTACAAATTACAAAAATCTCTGAAGTTTTAGCACTCAGAGGCCTGTTAATACCCGATAACTTATTAGCCAGTGTTTTGGAAAAAACAACGCTTGACTGTGAAACGGCTTATAAAATGAACGATGCAGTCAGGACTCAAAGAACCCAAGAAATTGTGAGCTCATGCACGGATGTTATCCACGCGCTTTATAAGACTTTTCAGCACTACCATCCACCAGCCAAACAAGTGAGTTTTTTTCAGGTCATTCGAAAAAAATATAAAGAAATAGATGACTGGCATAAAAGTTTAAATTAAGGCCATTACTGGCCTTTTTTTATACGCGCGGTTTGACCATCATACTCTGATAAATATGAACCGTAATGCCTGAACAACATTTCCGGACCCTTGTGCCCCATTTGGCCAGCAAGCCAAAAAAGATTTACGCCTACACTGATATGTCGTGTCGCATAGGTGTGTCGTGTCTGGTATGGATTTCGGTAACGAACCTGCGCGCGGCGTAATGCAGGCATCCAGGCCTTTTTACGAATTGCGGCGGAACCGCTCCACGGCTCCATTGTTTTCGGATCCTCGAACACGAATTCACTTCGCATAAAGGTATAAGGCCGCATCCCCGTCAGCGCTGCCAGCGCCATTTCATCCAGTTCAACTTTACGGGTACCAGCTGCGGTTTTCGTGCCTTTTATGACACCCACTACACTCGCCTTTTGAACGTGTACCGTGTTGTGTACCAGGTCTATATCCTGCCAGCGGAGTGCGCACAGTTCAGAACTGCGCAGGCCGGTATGCATGGCGAACTTGAAGAGGTAACGCCATTGATCATAGGTACAGGCTGCAAATATGGCTCTGGCCTCCTGTGGGGTGAACGGGTCAACGATATAATCGTCTTTGTCGTCTGACGTCTGTTTGGGGCGGTAGCGTGATGCAGTAACGAGCGACACCGGGTTTAGTTCGATAAGCCCATCAGTAACGGCCTCATCCAGCGCACTGCGTAGGAATGACAGCAGATTCCTGATGGTTTTTAACTTGGCATTTTTATTGCTGATCCACGTCTTCATAGCTCCGGCTGTCAGTTCGGTGACAGGTAGAGCATGAAGCGCGGACAATGACGTGATGCACTTCTGATAGCCATCAATGGTGGAGGGGGATAATTTGCGGTTTGTGCAGATCGCGATGTACTCGTCCAGGTATTCCCTGACCGTTTTCGTTTTCTTCACTTCACCGAAAGTGGCCAGCTTCCTCGATTTTGGGAAGTAATCGCCATACAGAAAAGTGTCCAGAGATATTTTATTTTGTATTTCGCCCAGAAGGCGTTCGGCATATTTAATGTTGCGTGGGTTTACCTCTAAACCGGAAAGGGGTTCCCGACAGAGAACCCCTTTAAAGGTGAAGGTAAGCTGAAGAGTGTCGCCGGTTTGGTGGTGGCGAACTGTCACGCCCCGCGGTAAAGCGGATCCCTGCTCTTTCTTGCCCATCTGTTTACCTCATCAAGATCAATCCAGCGCTCTTTAACGCCGTCCACTTTTAATACGTGAACACCCTCTTGCCAGATCTTCCTTTGTATCCGTTTGTTAATGGCTTCGACCGA
>Ga0157366_1000543_pt1 | contig 16550 bp, 20 predicted proteins | sample AttbisABBM1_FD_113149 | JGI IMG/M metagenome (GOLD analysis project Ga0157366, IMG submission 113149) | Fungus gardens microbial communities from leaf cutter ant in Botucatu, State of São Paulo, Brazil - Atta bisphaerica ABBM1 | ecosystem: Host-associated > Fungi > Mycelium > Unclassified ...
TGGTAGGTTAAGACAGCTCTTGCTCCGCTGGTCGTCAAAGACATTGATATGCTACATGATTTCTAATTACATAGAAACCTCAGCGTGTTTGTGCGCTAGGCATGGAAACACATCACGCAACTCTGACTGATTACAGTTCATCTCGGGCATACGGATCAACATCGTCCTTTGACCCCTTAAATCTCTTCTTATCATTCTCATTTCTCCCGCTCTCTTCTTCTTCTTTATCTCCTTCCTTCGAAGAGGCATGAAGTGCCAGGAATTCGGTGTTGAGAATATCGTAACCCGCAGCTCGAAGTGCCTCTGTGAGTTTATTGCTTACCTCTACATCATCTTTCGTATCATCTCCAAACTCAATAATGACTTCAGTAGGCTCTCCAGCCTTGTTGGTTTTCCCACCGCGGGTTTTACGCATCAGAGCTTGAATAGTCTGGATGACAAGGTCATCGACGATTCGATCTTGTTTTTCATCCGCCTCAAGCACTGTATCTGTGGACCGATCATTGTTGGATTTGGCAACAGCAGCAGCAGTAGCAGCAGCAGCAGACTCAGGCAGGTTGGGTTGTCGCGGTGGCCGTGGTGGCGATGTGCTGCTCTTGATTGGATAATCAGCAACAGGGTAGTCGAAGGGATTTTCGGGGAGTGTTTCCACGACTTCACGACAGCGAATTTTAGTTTCATCCACCGCATCGCGTCGCGACCTAAAGCTCGGTTCCCCGCAGAGACGTGGTGTGTTAATGACGAGAATATATGAACATGTTTTCGTTTCCTTGACAAACAAGATCTGATCTGTCATAGTCATAGAACAGTGGAACTGTAGAAAAAGCAGATGAGCTCAAGGTTTCGGGTCCCGGCCACCTCAGGAAGCTAATAAGACGGCAGCCTCCCATAAGCCGAGAAAAGCCGCAGTAGAAGAAAGAACGACAAGGATGAAAATACTTCACCTGTACTTCTACTTCGCGATTTCTTCCAGTTTTGTCGCAAAGAGTACCATCACCCCACCGTTGCACAAGGTACCGAGAACCAGCATTCTTGGCGAGTTCCAGGTTGGTGGCATGAGCATTTTGCTCGGCGACCGTTAGGTCAGCACCAGGTGCTAGTTGCGCTGGTGCACGTCCCAACGTGTAAGATTCCCACTAACACCCATAATAGGCGGCATGTCAAAACACCACAAAATGAATGATTTTAGCATTACCTCAGGGTCTTCTTCGGGTACATACGAACCTATGATGTGAAGTTTCTAGGATCAGCCGTCCATCGGGAAACGAAATAAAAGGGTCAATTTGGAATCAAAGAAATTGTTAAAGCGAAAAAAATGATGAGAAGGATGACGTGGCAAAAAGATAGTGGTGATTTTTAAAAGGAAAGATTCTGAGGAAAAATAGGCCGTTTTGATGATACATTTGCAGCAAAATCTTACTAACCTGCCAGCTGTGGGCTTTGGGGCACCAATTCTTTAAATTGACGTATCTCGTGATTATGACAATACGAGTAGGTAAACCATGAATGCCGGTGCTAGTGATGGGTTCAGAGAATGAAATCACCAACAATGCTTCAAGATTACATACGTATAGGCATGTTCCCGCGAGAGGTTTGAGCAAAGCCCAGCCTCCCGCTGGTGTTAGTCCGGTATCAGATTGCTCCTCTAATGGGGGAGAGGATGTGTTGTCCAGAGGTTTGGGTACCAGACAGACATAAGAATCTCTTATGCCAAGTTTCAAAAGCTCGAGAGTAAATTCGCCTGGTGCTGTCAGAGCCTGGAAGAGGGTTCTGTAAATACATTTTACTTTTGGCCTCAAGGACACCTACATCTACGATTTCCCCTTCACCTTGTGACTCGGAAGGTCCACTTCCTATCGCCCTTGGATCGGAAGACATAGGATAGGAAAAGAACTTTCTAGATTGTTCAAGAAACTCAAGCTCCCCGCCTAGTAAACCGTCTGTGAGCCACCGTTCTGCTGTCTCGTTGAGGACCGGGAGAGAGTTCAGGAACTCGACACGAAACTTGGGGAAAGCATAGGTGTCCTCCGGAAGAGAGTGAAAAAGCCGAGGAACGGCAGGATGGAACAAGAGGACCAGAGCTAAGTAGGAAGTCAAAATATGCATTGCAGCTCAGAGTTCTCTGACGAGAAGTCGGTAATTTCTCTTGTCTCTTGACTAGCGTGTATTCCTTGACGCGCGTGACAAGATATGTGACATAGTGTGATACCGAAATTTCCCTTGCCAATCGAGCAGAGCACCTTCTCTCAAGCCCTGAGAGCTCCTGAACACTGTCCGCCTCCTTCATCATACATTGCAGGGACCGAGCTATTGGAAAGACTCAAGAGAGAGAGAGAGGGAGAGAGAGAGAGAGAGAGAGAGAGAGGATGACTATATTAAATCTTGTCCGGCCGCATGCCGAGACTTGACGTGACCCGGGGTGACACATCTACGGGCAGGAAAAGAATGGTTCAAAAATGCGTTTCCAGGGGTTTCCACGTAGGAGAGTTGCTCACCTCTGCTAATTTATTTTCTGCTGCGTATTAAACCAGATCTGCCTCGAGTAGATTAATTCGCAAAGTTGGGCTACTGTATATTGACCCAAATGGAAAATAAGGGGAACTCAAGAGACAAACGGCAGAATTGCCATACTAGGGTGCTGTTGTCCAGATTTCAGACCGATTTCCATATGGTTTTTTTTCGACTGTTGATCTCCAATTTTCAAGCAGCTGGTTTCGCATCCAACAAACATTTTGCATTACGTGAGTAGAACCCCCCAAAATCAGGGGTAAAAGTGACCGATAATTATAAAAAGGCTTGGTTTGGTGCAAATGCATGCGAAAGAATAATACATTCCTCTCCCAAATTCGGCAGTGAAATTGTTCATTAAAGCCGATCCACCTTTTTCCCCACCTCTATCCCTCTCTTCCTCGATCCCATTGCATCCCAACGCGTAATTTCCCTCTGCTCCATTGTCTCTCATGATGTCTGCGTCACCCAAGGACCAACAAGATGATGCAGCCGAGCGACAGCAGTCCATCGACGAGTTGGACGAGCCTCACCCAGAAGCCGAGAACGAAGGCGGTAAGCCGTTTTTTTTTCTCATGCGAGAATGCCTCTCGTATCGATCCTGTGTGATACCCCTTCTCTGTTCACGTCAATCTAACCCCTACACCCCTTGGATCCGCCAGGCACCACTGAAACTACCGAGAATCTCCCAGCGAAACGCGGTCGTGGAAGGCCCAAGGGCAGCAAAAACAAGAAGACAGCCGCCAACACTACTGACGCGACCTCGGCCATGTCTGCTGTCCCGCGTAAGCGCGGTCGTCCTCCCAAGGTAATTATTCTCTTGCTCCTGTGCGGAATCCTGACTAATGGCCCGTTCTCCTTAAACAGCCTAAAACTGACCAGGAGGGCGAACCTACACCAAAGAGACCCCGTGGTCGTCCGCCTAAGAACCCTAGGCCCTCCGCTCCTGATGGTGGCGAGGGAGCTACTGTCAGTGGTGAAGCTGCTACAGAGGAGGCCACAAAGAGAAAACCTGGGCGACCGAAAAAGACGGCCTCGTAATTCATTTGGCCTGCGCCCTCTTCGAAATATCTTCCCCCGCTTGCTGATTCCTCGCAGCTAGCATGTTGTTATTATATCCTTCTGTTGTTTGTTTTAGGCTATACACAACTTCACGATATCCTAGGCTTGTCTTCCTCGGTTTGGTGCTGGTTTCCACAGTATGGACAATTGCTCTTTGCTATCGCTTTCTGTCTGTTGACTTAGTATATAATCAGCGATGTATATTCGATGTACAACCGCTGATTATTCGCCTTTGCATGCTAGTTGCATGAGCCTCGTGTATTGGATGGCGACGTAATATGGGTAGCTTCGTTCTCGCACATGTTTGCGAACCCGCGGGAGGTAATCTCCGAAGATGCAATGCTGAAACTGGCCCATGATCCTGATTGGTACATGCTTCATTTAACCTTCTGTTCACGTATAGAATATAACCAGTCAACAATGACACCTGAGACTATCCATTATATTGGACACAACGTTCCATTACTTATTTATTCGACCCGATGCGTCGTAGTAGGAAAGAAAATAGAAACGATGTTCCCGCGGCACCAAGCAACACTCCTCCGGCGTATTGTAACCTTGTCAAAATAGATGCCTGATGCTTTGCTTTGCATCTAGCAGTGGCGTAACTGACATCAGGCCTAAAAGTCACCATAGTATATAGTGGTAGCCATCCTCCAGGATCCATCATCCTGAAAGGCATGCGAGAGAGGAGCGGGACAAGCGAGGACAACGGAACTGGCCTCGGTGAGCTAATGCTGTATAGAACATCATCTAGTGCCTTTCGGAAAAGGTAGGTCAAGGTGGTAACCGAGTGTCTCATCTCAATACTAGGGCAGGAAATCAACCTAATGGCAACGAAAGTGAGATGCGGGATGAACTTACTAATTATCCATAGCAAGGTCGCAGATGGCAACTAAATCTTGATGGCGATTCTCCGAATAATGACTGAGAGCTGATGCCAGCCTTTCATCAATGTCGTCGGTAGGGACAGCAGTGGCAGTTACTCCTTTTTGCTGCAAAAGCACTGACAGCACCCTCACGTCCTCCAAGCCGCAATTCAACCCCTGGCCATAAAATGGAACCATCGAATGCGCTGCATCACCCAGCAGAATGGCACGATCCTTGTAATGGTACGGCTTCGACTGGGATAGAATTTGATTGGCCCAACAAAGTTTGATTAAGTTCACGGAGTAGCCCATACCTTTGTACAAATGAGGGGACACCTTGGATTCTGCAAAAAATCGTTCACTAAATTGTTTTCGCCGATGGCACGAAGAGCATCGGGAAAGTAATGGTGGAACCAATCTAAAATGTCCTCCGGAGTGCGCAACTCATCCAGCACGGAAATTGGCGCAAACAGAGTACAGGTAAATGTCTTGTCCTGTGATGAACTGTCAGATCCGGGAACTAGCTCTGCGGAAAGTATACTTGCTTTGTTCGGAAGAGCGATCAACATGAAGGAGTGACGTGGCCAAATGTGTAAGTGATTAGGATCCAGGGCGAAGGCAGGCTGGCCATCAGCATCACAGCCAGCAGGCATTTTCAGCTCGATGTATTCATCTTTAATATATTCTTGACTGTAATCCATTCTAGATGACGACGGCTATATTATTATTGGATAAACCCAGTCAGAGAAGGGACTGCTTGCCTGACCACTCGCATCATTTGTCGTCGGGTGATTGAATAGCTCCCGTCAGCTCCAATTAAAAAATCGAAATTAACGCAAGAGCTGAGGCCGGACGCAGTATCTTGAACGGTCATCATCTTATGATCAAAATCAATCGCAATAGTTTTATGATTAAACAATATTTGGATATCATCGGAGGCAGAAGCTTCATTCAACAAGCCTTCGTTTAGAGTAGTCCGATTAATAGAATTGATGCACTAGACATGAAAAGCATCAATATAAGAAGCGGTGCAGACGAAAAAGGGCGCTGCGGTGTGCGGACCTGCCCATCTCTGTCATATTTCTGACTGTCTAATTTTCCCGAAGGAGTGTGAATCATGCGCCCGCACATGGATATGGCATCTTTGAGAAATTGTTTTGCCGCCGCCGGGTTGACTGCTTCCAAAGCAACAATTCCCCTGTGTGAGATAGCCAGGTTGATGGAACGTTGCTGGGAAGCAGCCTTGGAAGAGGGAAGGCGTAGGTCTGTGGGAGATTCGAGTGAGAGACGAAAGTTTGGATCTGAGCATCAAACAGACCTGAACGACCTTCGTAGACTACCACACTCCAGCCATGCCTAGCCAGTGCAAGGGCAGCCAAGCACCCCACGGGTCCGGCACCGATAATCACAGCCTTTCGTTGGCGCTCCAGACGAGACGGCATACTACAGAAAGGTGGAACATTGGTTTTCCATGATCTTGTATGATTCGCCATATTTGGCTATTTTGTTTCAAAAAGTCTGCTGATCGAGGGAATGGCCGACTTAATCTTGTGACGACTTCGGACCTAATCAGCCACAAGGCAGAACAAACACAAAATGAGCAACCTTGCTTACCATCTACCCATATGTCTTCTCTCAATACTTCCTTGAGCAGCCAATTTATCTGCCCAACTAACGGACAAGTTGGCGGGATCTTGCAGCCAGATCAAGGTAGTCGATTCTGGTTGTCAGAGTCACATTCATCCTATTCAACATCTCTGGTCTAGGTGCTGAATGCACATACCTTTGCGGCAATTCGCTCGGACTTATGTCCAAGCGTTCTAAGATTCTCGTTCAACAAGAACTCGAGGTCTGGGGTGGTCGGTGAGCCTCCGTCAGTCAAGGTTTTCAGGAACAGGTCTAACCTCAATTCGTGGCATAGTGGTGTTGTAGGTCACTTTGACCATCCCCTTAACCGCCCGTGGGTAGAATATACAAACAAGTTGACTCCCCTCATGGCGGAAGTCGTGGGTAAGCCTCCTACCAAAATTTCACCCACAAAATACCTGTTACCAACCGTTTGGATTCATCTCTTTAGGAGCGAATGAGAAGGAAGTGGCCGTTATGGCCACGTTGACCAGCAATCTTCATTTAATGATGGATTCGTTTTACAAACCTACTCCTGAGCGCTTTAAGATCCTTTGCGAGGCCAAAGCCTTTCCCTCGGATCAGGTAAGCAACGTAAATAAATAGTCATCAAGTCCTGTGTGCATTGACCCCTTGATCCAGTATGCTTTCACGTCACAGGTTCTATCCCATGGTCTCGATCCAAACAAGGCGATTCTGGAATTGAGTCCGAGGGAAGGCGAATATACCCTTAGGGAAGAAGATATTCTCAAAACTCTTGACGAACAAGGGTTGTCAATCGCCCTAGTTCTATTCAGTGGTGTCCAGTATTATACTGGCCAGTGGTTTCCTATAAAATCGATCACCAGAAAAGCCAAGGAACAGGTAGGTTCTAGTCATGATCTTCTCGAATCTACTTTACCGCCGAGTTGCGGGCGCTACTAAACATATTTCCTTCACATGGCCAGCGCATGTATTTACATTTTTCGCTTTCAGGGCTGTATCTGCGGCTGGGATCTTGCGCATGCAGTTGGCAACGTTCCTCTTCGCTTGCATGACTGGGACGTTGATTTCGCTGTGTGGTGCACTTACAAATATTTGAATTCTGGGCCTGGCGGGATAGCAGGAATGTTTATGCACGAGAAGTGGAATTCTGTCGAGCGGCCCAAGTGCGTCATACATCAATTTCTCGCCTGGACTCGTGATCCTTCGACGATTTTACCTGTTGATTTTCTCTTCTACCAGGTTTGCGGGATGGTGGGGACACGAGCTTGCAACACGCTTTGAGATGGTACCCACATTCTCACCCATCGATGGTGCGCAAGGATTTCAACAGTCAAATCCCAGCGTCCTTGCTTTGGCATCTCTTTTGGGTTCTTTAGAAGTCCTCAAAGAAGCTGGGATGATGGAAGCAGTCCGGGAACGTTCTTTGCAACTTACCAGTGCTTTGGAAAAGTTGCTCATAAGGTCCAAGTATTTTGTTCCGGCCTCTGAAGTCTTGCAAAAGTACGGGAAACTGGAGTGTATCGACCCTGGATTTACCATAATCACGCCAACCGAGCCATCTTCTCGGGGAGCCCAGCTTTCTCTTGTGATTTTACCCACAGGCTTCGGTATAATGCAGAAGGTTTTTGATAGCCTCGTCTCATACGGTGTCATTGGAGATGAGAGGCAACCTGACGTGATCCGCCTTGCACCAGTGCCTCTGTATAATACACTCGCTGACTGCGAGAATGCAGCGGAATTTCTTGAGAAGGCTATCACTGCATTACATATATAGTAGTTCTATAGTATGTATGATATACATGCTGCATTATGGATTATAATTTCACTTTTCAAGTTATCCACTTTCCTTCTTCAGCACTGTTTGAATGAATTTCATGACAGCATCGACAAAGTTCTCAGAAGAGAGAATGTCATCGTGACCCTGCGTGAAAGATGTATCTAGGACGATCTGTCCATCTGACGGACCCTTGGTTCTGAGGTGCCGCAGCATTTGCTCGCTCTGGGCCAGATCGACAAGGGTATCGCCACTGGAATGAATCAACAACCAATTACATTCGTGCCGCCTTGACCTCATCGGGTATCTTGTCACTGTAAAGGCAGCATATGAATCCAACTTCCCGAATGCGGGCGCGATAAACCAGCCAAGGTAATCCGGAAAGTGGGCATTCAACAAATCTAGGTCAAAAATACCCTCCGACAATACAATACCCTTAACAGCATCAAGTAACGTTATGGACGGAGTGAGGGACGGAATCACTGCGGAGGAGTCCAGCAATATACACGATAGGATATGGGCACCACAGCTATGCCCCATTAGAAATAGTCGCTGCTTGTCACATGCACGACCACAGTTGAGCGGTCCGTTCCATGTGCCGAGAAACTCTAAAAAGTGTAGAATATCTTCTGCATGGGAGGGGTGTTGAAGGACGTTGTTCTTCGTCTGTTCTCTAGGGGTAAGCCGGTAATTCGGCACAGCAACAGGAAACCCGGTCTGATGAGCGAGTCGCTCTGCCAGAACCATATGGTCTGCCTTGTCCTCGCTAAGATGAAATGAATAATCTGACGAGCCAGAAAAGTCACAATTGCTTACGAGCGCCATGCACCGCCATGAACGAAACAGATCAGTGGCCTTGGATTTTTACATCGACTCGGCGGCACGTATAGATCAAACTCATGGAAGGTATTACGAGAGGGCTCTTCGATATAAGGTATGTTCCGATAGACGTTCATTAATTGTCTGGAAGAACCCAATTAGTAGCCAATCCGATTGACTCTGTGCTGTGTCTGTCACACCGCCGAGATGTGACGTCATGACACCAGTGTTTCACACGCTCACCCTCCAAACCTCCTTTGCTTTCCTCTCCAAATCTTCCAAGAACCATGGCTTTGACAGGATCAGATATTTGCAAGGTACATATAGAAAAAAAGCGAGAATATTGAGAACTTACCATGTCATCATAGATCATCTTTGCTATTATCTTCCCGCCTTTAGGCGTCTTTCTGGAACGCGGCTGCTGTGCAGACCTTGTAAGTCCCGCAAGCAAGCATTACCTATGGAACTTGCTATTCACTTGAATTTTAGTTGATCAACATCCTCCTGACTATCTTGGGCTATATGTAAGTACCTTGAAGAGCTAGGAACCAGGATTTCATTCACTTCTGTGTCTCCATTATAGTCCAGGAATTATCCATGGTGAGTTAAGCATTGTTGGTGTACTTCAACTACAAATTTATCACTTTTCCACAGCACTCTACATTATTTTGAAGTATTGATGTTGATACCCACTTCCCATCGTGGGCCTTGTACGCCATGACTTCACAATTGTTTCGCTTTCTTCTGCGCAGTATCAACGGTTGCAACTCTCAGCACATTTTCTCGTGTGTCCCATGGAACTTTTGCAAGCACTATCCATTGTATTTGCTATTTATTTAGAAGTTCAAGGGGTACATTACGGTACGAATGATTAATACATAAACATCATCGGTGCATGCTATAGGAAATGTCCTACCATACATTATTGAGGTATCTGCTAAGTACCAAGAACCAAAAATCTCGTCATGGTCGCTGCTATCCCGTTTAAGGTGAGAAGCCTTTATTCGCTTCCTGTGTCATCGTCTTCGTCACTTTCCTGCTCATCAAACTGTTTAATCATATGGGAGCCTATCAGCCAGCACTTCATGATCCCTTCCGTTTCCGGACTTGGTTTCCAGCCCTCGCCTTTGGAGGCCGGGCGAGCATGCCATCTCCGGATGTCATCTTCATCCACAATGTCGTCTTGATAAAGTGCGGCCAATATTTGACCAAAAAGTGGCATCCGTGAGGAATTTGCGCAGTGTGCCTGAGAAAATGAAGGATGGTGATTGTTTTGAGTATCGCACGCACGATTCATAGTTGGTTTTTCTCTCTCACCTGTAAGAGGCACACAGTTTCCACAGCATCAACGCCTCCAATTCTGTCAATCAAGGCGCCCCATCTGCCAATCACGGAAGTAATCTCCTTCCTCTGTTGAATAGCACCTGAATCCACGAGCGGTATCCTTTCAACAATCGCTGCAATGACAGCTTCCCTGACACGCGTCAAAGACACATTGCTTGCCATGCGCAATGTCTTAAGTTCTACAGCTGCATTGTCGACAGAATGACCTTCGTAAAAGGCACGATCCAGGGATTGTTTGACCTCGGCTTGGAATTCTGTTTCAGCATTGTCCGAGAAAGTGTGAACATCAGAGGGTACCGAAATGTCCGAGAGTGCCGAGAGTGATCGACCATCGTACTGAGAGTCAGTCTCTTCATCTGATGAATTTGCTCCACTTTCAGACGTCTCTGAACTCGTATCTGAGGATAAGATGCCAGACATGTCATCTCCTGCCAAATCAATCCAATTCAGAACAGATCAATAAGCGAAGGAAGATGAGGTATACGGACCAAGTCTCATGTACCGTTGGTTCCTATAATTTTCAACATCGTCCAGGTCTTCGTCGTCGTCGTCAGGTGGTCCTTTCGGCCACACAAGTGCGTTGGAATTTACTCCCAGGTTCATGTCCCCTTTTATCGATTCTTGATCTGTATGGATGGGTAATATGGTCAATACCAATATCTCCTGAGAAAGTGTTATAAAAAGTCTAACCTCTTTCTACATCCTCGAGAATCGAATCTAATTCATCAGAATCATCGTTCACTGGGTCTGTGCTTGTTCTCTGAGCAGATAGACGTTCGAAAGGTGGCAGTACGACGTTTGGTCCAATGATAGTACCGTCGCCAATGAGGGAACCATTTGAAACTTGGGTGTTCTCCTTGATGGAGCAACCATATCCGATGATCGATCTTTGAATTTTACAGTTTGGCCCGACAATGGTGTTGTCAAAGATATACGAATTGTCGACGACAGTACCCGTGCCGATAGCACAGTTCCGGCCGATCACGGACGATATGATTTGAACTTCTTCAGCAATCACGGTTGAAGATCCAATCAAAGAGTTGATGCCAATTTGACAAGTCCTGACAAATAAAATATGAGATTTATTCGGATTTGTGTCGCCCGTACGTACCGAGCCAGGACAACAGAACCGTCTTTGGCAAAGTAGCGGTTTCCCCTACGATGCTCGTAATTGTGACCGCTCGGATGATTGTCATCCGGAACGAGTGGAAAGGCCCACCTCGAAAGAATATCCTTGCTGGAAATGTTGTTAAAGCGCTTGGAGACAGGCTCGAAGCAAAAGGTACCAGCCTGATAGATTCATAGCTTCGTGTGTCTGAAACTCGGGCAGCATAGCCTTCTTGTGCAACATAAAGATGAATGTTCTTCATCAACAGGTCCGACGTTAGAACCCCATGGACGAAGTCGCGGCGAATGTCACCATAATCAAAATTGTCTTGGAAAAGGGACGGCACCTAGAATCACCCTAAATTCCAGAGAAATTTCAGAGAGATAAGTAGACATACACACCTCCACGGAGCATATGTCAATCGAGCAATCGATGAGATCATTTCGTATTTCGACTTCAGGATGATCCGTCAATATTTCACGAGGTATCTTTGCTAATTTCGTTGATGGAAAACCAGTCACAGATTGGTAATGAAGGCATTCCGAAGTAACAGAATCAATGACGAAGATCGAGGAATCACCTCGAGTTCTAGTGAGTAGGGAGTGTGAGAAAAGAACAACGTTCAACCAGGGTAGAATCTTACCTTGTCCTGTGCAGAGCACCACTTTCTTTGACAACTATTGTCATTATGGCATCCTTATTAGCTTTTCGGCGTTCCTTGTGGACCCGCACAACCTCATCAATCTTGATGTTACTGACCAGATCCCCCATAACCAGGACAAAGTCACTTGATACGAGTCCTCTGGTATAAATGTCGCGCATGGCATCTCCCGGAGAATAAGTTTCCTTTGAAGTCATAATGGGAACGATCATCATTCCCGAACCCGGTTTCGACCATTTCGATTCTCTGCGCAGCCCATCGAATCAGCACTAGGGATCACCCTCAGTACAGAAGAAATTACTTGATTGCTTCTTTCACTTGATCGGCGTGAGACCGACATATTACAAATACTTCTTGAACGCCTGCCAAGGCGAGCGACTCGAACGTCCAGTCAAGAAGAGGTGCATTACATATGGGCAACAGACACTATTCTAATGATTATCAGAACAAGTCATAGATAGGTGAATGAAAAATCTTACACGAGGCTTGCGGGAAGTAAGCGGTCTGAATCGCTTGTTAAAACTATCTGCAAGAACGACGGCCTGTAATACTTCCTCATCGTCAATAATCTCCTTAGAAATATTGATCTGTGGGGGCATGATAGGAAGATGCAATGTCCTGGCAGGACTCATGACTCATACTATGCCAGATCAGGAAGTCATATAAATAACTCATTTCTGGACACACCATTGAGGAAACAAATTACATTTGGAACACAAGCACGATCCAGTAGAACCAGGAGGATGAGAGTAATCGAATGGATCGAGTATTAAGCGTTAAAGAGGAGGCTAGTCGTGAAAATCATAGAGCAACAAATCCAAACATAACATAATTGATCCATGGAGAACGGAAGAGCAAGAAAAAATGGTAATTAAAATTCGTCAGTCATTTGAGGACACCCAAGAAACCCAATACAAAGCTCCATGCTTACGCCGCTGCCGCAACGACGGGGTTCACAGGAGCAGCAGGAGTAGTATCAGTAGTGGCATCCTGAGGCTTTGGCTCGGCAGCGGGAGCAGAATCAGAGGCGGGATGAGTAAGGGGAGCTACAGGGGTTGGTTCCTCAATTTTGGGAGGGTTCTCATCAACTTTGGCAGGTGTAAGGGCCTCTGACTTAGACTTGGACCTGAAGTTGGGAATAAAGCTCGACAGACGTTTTTTCGGCTTTGAGATCCCGTCCTCCTTCTTTTCGTCTCTCTTCTAACGATCATGTCAATGGAATCAAACAGAAGAGACTTCAAGAGTGACAGACCTTTACCCCAGTTGCTTCAGCAGTAGCAGGGACAGCCGTAATAGCTTCACTACTATAACGTCAGAATTTTAGTGTGAGAATTGGCTAAGATTCAACTTACGTCCCCTTCACAGGGTCAGCAACAAGAGCATCCTCAGCCTTGGGAGTCGCGACGGTAGGCTCCGCAGTGAGCACCTCCTCCTTGGGGGAGTCCTCAGCTACAGGCGCGTCGGCCTCGGACTCCTTCTCCTTCTTGGGAGATTTAGGGCTACCTTTCGCCTTGTCCTTGATGGAAGCGAAGAACTTGATGAACGCGTTGGGGCTTTTAGGCCTCTCTTCCTTTTGGGTCTCACTCTTGACCTGCCAATGCATCAAACGTCAATACATACACTGATGATTGAGACAGAAATACATACGGGCTTGACCTCTTCTTTAACAGGCTCCTCCAAGGCAACGGGAGCAACTTCATCCTCAATTGGAACAGGAACAGGCTCAACAGAAACCGGGGTTTCCTCGGTCTGAGCTTCCTGCTGAGACTCCTGCGGAACGTGTCAAATCAATGCTCCAGGGCGAAGCGAGCAATGACTTACGGTGGCAACGGCGACAGGCTCTTCATCCTTGGGTATTTCAGCAGTGGGAGCTGGGATGGGTTCAACGGGCTGAGCCTCAACAGGAGGAGTGGTGGTAGCGACGGCTTCGGGCGCAGACATTATGAAAATGTGACTCGTGAGCTGAAACGGTACGTGTTAGGTGCGGATACGTAGGTAAGCAAATGTACACACATGAGAATAGGGTATCAAATGTAGAGAAAGAAATGCGTGCTACGCAGCCTGTGGACCCACTTGGGAGGTGAGAGAAAATAGGAAAGAAGGGATGAGAAAGAGAACAATTCTGGTTGCGCTTTCTATTTATTTGGACCACTGTGTTTGGACGTTTGTTTGGTGTCTATCCGTGTTTACATGACAGGGTCGGTTTCCATGTTGTCCGCCGCCATCCCCGCTGCTGTGGGTCCAGACTCGGGACTGGAAGGCTTATTCTGTGGATGCCACTCATACCCATTCCATTGGATGGAGGGGCAACTGGGACCGGTCCTGGGACTGCACTCGCAGGATAAGGCAGTCTTCCATTGGGCGACTGAAAATCACGTCAGCAGATCGTTCCAGAATGATCCCTCGCCGAGCCCCTTACGCTTGTCCTCAAGTTGTCCTGAAGTTTCAATCCGCCCTCTGGTCGAGTTGGTCCAATTTCCGCCATCAAAAAAGAAGACGGCAACTAGTGTGCCAATGCTGTCCACGTGAAGTGTGCTCCTTCCATATGCACGTGTGAATTATGCTCACCACTATCCTAAGCATCTCGCTCCATCTGTTGACTTTCCCCTTCGTGACAGAACTAATGGATCGGCCAAGTTCGACGTATGGGGTTATTAGTGTTCGCCGAAAGATTGGCTTTTCTCATGTATCTTGTGACCTCTCTGAATGTCGTATACTCATTCTCAAATCCTTCCTAATATAGGTCATGCTTTGCAAACCGTTACGTGCATTCTTCGCCTCCGATTGAGGTACCGGATAATTCCTTATATAGGCTGGGCAGGAATTAAGATATCCGGTCCTACATTTTTTATAGCCAAGGCCATGCTTGGAATCAAATTTTCATAGCAACAACCAATACAAAACTTTCAAGTATCTGCTTGAAATATGAACTCACAAAAATACAAGACCTATACAGTGTCTATAACAAAGAGAGCATGAGGATATGTTATCAAATTTACAAGTGTAGTTCTTGCTTTAAGTAAAAGTTCATGGATATTACATGGAAGAGATATTAAGTAAAAAAACTTATCCATAAAATGATATGACCAAGTGTGAACAATCTTAGCTTTAATCTTAATTGATATGTTGCACTAACTATGAGTTATGATTTCAGATAAAGAGATAAGTCAAAGAGAATGTTAGAGATAGTGGCCAGAAAAAAGTAGGTTGTTAGAGTTTGACTATTAGACTAGAGAAAGTACTGAGTATCTATGGCTTTATATATCAAGTATTATATCTAGAATAGTAGAGCTGGTAATAGCTAAGGAAATCCTATAGAGACTAGCTCCTAGACCAAGAGTCTAGAAAATGGGTTATCAGATAATAAAACATGTAATTAATTAGGGCAACTGAACAAAAGTGTGTTGTGATAATTAATTACAAGTCACAACAACTATTAGACTGGACTCAAGTAGTAACTCAGAGAGTAGCTCTCATGGAGATTACAAGAGAAACTCAACAAGGAGCTCTTATTAAATTTCTACATTATATATTGTAGTAGTATACTAGATATGACTTACTTCCAAAAAAATCTAAGAGAATGAAATAAAATTTCTAAAGATGACAACTATTCTATATACTCTAGGATTTATACTCTAAAATATTTACCAGTAAAGAAAGAAAGCTATCAGATTGTTATAAAAAGCTCTAGATATTATATACTAGTTTAGGATTATCTGAGATTATCTGATTTCCATCATGAATAATAGCTTCTGACTTACTTCTAAAGTAAATAACAGTCTTTTCTCTCTTTTAATTTGCACAACTTCTTCTAATATAAATTGATTAGACTTTATTTCATAGTCAATTACTCTATATAATTGTTATGACTTAGGTCTAAGTGTTAAAATAAAAGCATACTTGTGTATTAAGTGATATAGGAAAAGTTAATAGAATTCTTACTATAAAGTAGTTTATTTTATATATTTATTACATGTTATAGACTGACTTCTGAGGACTCTAACTATACCTAGGTATACTTTTGTATTTGTGATTGTTCACACATAGATCAGCTTCTTGTATTTCATCTCCTAGCAACTTGTTATTTAAACTTCTGATTGTTCTATATTCTAGAAACTGTCTCTATAATGTTTTTTTAGTTATCACTTACACTATTATTTCTTAGCCACAGTTCCAATTATAGACTCAGTATATAAGACCAAGTAGATACTTTGTAGTCTTCAGTCTAAAAATTAACTAAGAATTCTCTAATACTTATTTCCTTAACTAAAATTTAACTAAGAATCTAACTAAGCTCTAATAAAAAACACTCTTCTCACTTTTATCTGATTATAACTATATGATAGACAGTAAATACAATATATAAGTTGAGACTAAAGTTATCATCTGAGATTATATTGTTTATCTATGAATAAGCTTTCAAGCTTGATCTGCAACTTGGGTACTTACCTAATCTCATAGATTTCTACATCCATTTTCTAGATAAGTTTCTACACTTGATCTAATCCTCTTCCTGTGTGTTTTTATACTTTACCAATTGATTATTTCTTTTTCCTTGCTTAAGTTTTTCCTTAAGTTACAACCTGAACCAAGCTCAAAATCATTGATAAGAGTCAAGCAGAATAGGATATTTTACTAGGGTACAACAAGAACTATACAATATTGACTTCCAACTGTATACTAAAGAATTCAAAGGGAATATTATCAGTATTAAAAACTTGTAAAGAAAATAGAAATAAGAATATTATAATCAAATATTTGAATATATAAAACCTCTAAAAGAGTACTTATGAA
>Ga0157366_1000544_pt1 | contig 16538 bp, 17 predicted proteins | sample AttbisABBM1_FD_113149 | JGI IMG/M metagenome (GOLD analysis project Ga0157366, IMG submission 113149) | Fungus gardens microbial communities from leaf cutter ant in Botucatu, State of São Paulo, Brazil - Atta bisphaerica ABBM1 | ecosystem: Host-associated > Fungi > Mycelium > Unclassified ...
GAGGAAATAATGATGATAGGTTGGAAGTTGCCTATAGAGAAGAAAACTCAGCCAAATGCAGATATGCTGCAACATGATAACTTACGAGCCTTCTTCGCCTGAAGCTTGGGATCTGAAGTAAGGAACTATGAGTAATCGCAGCTGGGACCGAAAGAATATGCAGACTTGCCTGGTGTGGTGGTTGGCTGAGGAACACCGGACCGCGAAGCCTCCCTTAGTTTCTTCAGTTTGTCAGCATAGGAGGCGCGAACAGCGGAGAAGTTCTATACGTACATCAGTGGAGAAAGAGATAAAACCGGTAGGAGACATACGTTCGGCTTGCTACCTCGCAGAACCGTATTTCGATCTCTCAGCTCAATTTCCGTAAGTTGAATTTTCTTGACAATGTCGATGTCGTGAGTATCTGGCACATAACGTCGTTTCGCAGGTGTCGATGTAACCTCAGCTGTTACTGACTTTTGGGTCGTAGATGGGAGTGTGCGAATGTTTCGAGGCGGTGAACCGGGTGGAGTTGTGGATTCCACTAACCAAGCATAAGCGCAATTCGAAGTTGTCATGATTTCGCTCACCTTGTAGTGCAGGTCTAATGCGATCATGGTCAGGTATTCGCCCCTCCAACCAGTCCACTACAGTCTTCCGCTCGGTAATACTAACGTAGCCTGCGGTGAGACCATTCTCTCGGGTCTGCTTCATGTACTCGGCAACTGCTGCATCACGCAAACTCCAAGCAAGGTAGAGAGCTTCTGCAGTGTAGCAATCCTGGGGCGACGATGCCTTGGTCCCAGCTTTAGCATACCGGGTCTCTGCAGACTTGGGAATACTGCCTGAAGGGAGAACAATATGAGTGGCAGCTGACAACGAAGAACATTGTCCCCGAGAGTTTGAAAAGGTTATATCAGCCTTAGATTTAATCGCTTGACGCAGCGCACTGAGAACGTCTAGAGAGGCCATTAGTTGCAATCCAGAGTTTCAGTGTGATGGCCGTGATACATGAGAAAATTATGATAGGTATATTCTATTATACAGTGTATTAGCAATGCTCTCATGGTATAGTGGTTGTAATGGCCCAACCCGGAATGAGTAGGGTTTCTCCCAACGATTTCAAGCCATCAGTGCGCTAGTTCAAGACTGTCCCCTCCAGAAAACTTGGTTTCCACAGATCCTCACTCTGTAAGGAGTGACTTGGGCTTGGAATAATTTGCCCTTGACAGGCCAGGGAAGACAATTCCGCAACCTGCAGGACTTGCCGAGTTAGTCTTCGGAGATCAGGGCGTGTCGGCAGTCGCGCTGTGGCTCGTGCCTTGCTCATACCTTTTTGTGTCATATCGTCTATGCAATGTATATAATACATATGAGAAATGTTTCTCATGCTAATTCCCCAATCCGTTTGTTTAGTAGTTTCAGGATTGTATTTATTCCTGTAATTACACCCTTGTCCTGACCTTCCCCTGGCGCCGCTTTTGTATGTGCAAAGTCAATTAACTTGACCACAAACGGAGGTCCCGGCCGACTCTCTGCTGCTACTTCATCCTCGTCGTCATCTTCATCCCCGTCATCATCCTCGTTATCTGCCTCCGCTTCGTCAAACTTATCCATACCTTCTTTGGCCCGATTCCAGTCGCTCTCATACACGATCAACAGGCTCGCCCCTACCATACGCAACTCCAGTTCCGCAAAAATATCACGAATTTCCTTGATCTCATCACGAATGCACGGCAGAATTCGTCTAAGAATTGAGACAGGAAGTCCGCTGGAGCTCTCAACACCCAGCAACTCAGTGGTTGGTTTCCCAACGGGGAAGAATTTAGCTATGCCCTCTGAAAGTTGATCTGCTTTGAGTGACTTGCCATAAGACTTGGGTGTATTGACGGCCAGGCCTGTAACATTATCATATACCTGATGCATACATTAATGTGAAGCAAGTACAATATCGATGCAGTCACCTGGAAGCCCGTGAGACGAATACCTGTCTCAAGTGATGTCGTATTGCGTGCCGTCTCAATCATTCGTGCTACCTTTTCTGGAGGAGCATCATCGTCGTACAGTGTGGTCCCAAGCTTGATATCCATGATGTTAGGCTTGAAGAACGAGTGCGAAATATTCTCCAATACTATGGATTGTATTTATAAAAACTACCATCAGTATGTTGGGCACTTGGAGTGGCATACATAAAAAGCACTTATCTTTCTTCTCTGCGAATGGCTTCATAGCAATACCTTCCTCCTGTGGTTTACTATAATCGACTTCGCCTTCCAACCTCAATGTTCCAATAAAGTTGGGTACGTATGGCAGCAGATCCGAGAACGTCTTGTCATTCCGTATTTGTTGATAAAATGCGAGCTCACGGGGAAGAACAGGTTTAATCACAAGTTCACCACTTTCGTTCGTGAGTATTCCAGTATGGCCTCCAACCTGAGAACTGAGTGTGGCTGTTTCGAGACTTGAGATGGAGGCCATGGTGGAGGAAAACGAGGTCTGGGATTATTTTGGAAATAGATCACTTACGATCATCAATTAATCAATTTTACACACTGACCGCCACAATATGCCTCAGGTCCTTGACTTCGATTCAAATGTCTATCTATCAGTAACCCTCTCTTCTGGGACTTCGTTTTTCTCCGCACCCTCAAGTCTAGCTGGCATACATTCATCGCTTGTGTACCAAGGACAGATCGGCGCACTGCCAGACGTCCAATTGTACAGCATTCCTAAATCAAACAGGATTCAAGAGGAAGTATTGAACATGCTTAGGGCCAAGGAAGGCGTTGTCCGCGTTGACATCGTACAGACACCACAGAAAAGACCGAAACGAGGCGAAGTATGATTGGTATGGTAGAGGTACGCAACCAAACGCATTGCTCACTGTGCATATTATATTCTGATAGTTACCTAGTAAAACATAGATAGTACATAAAAAAACTTATGTAGGCTTCCGTGGCTCAGTTGGTTAGAGCGCCAGTCTCATATTAATGTGAGTGGCCGTGGGCTATGAAATCCGGAGATCACCAGTTCGACCCTGGTCGGGAGCAACTTCCACTCGACTTCTTCTTGTTCTTGTGCTTGTTGCAAAGAGAGGCTTTGCCCTTGCAGGTATACTATTTTGGAAACAAGAAGAATTCCTCATTTGCGCCACAAATAACGTTGAGGCAACTCAGTTATCTACTTCAATGGTAACACAGATCAGGTGGAAATAAGGGTGTGTATGCGAACGAGTTCCCGCATGCCAATCAGCGGCCTGTGGCAGTCACTTATTGATTACTTGCAATAGTAAAAGGGAACCATGGACACTGAATTGGATAACCAATCAATTCATCGACGGAGCTTCCGTGGTTCGTAACTATGAGCTTCAACGCTTCTTAGAACTCTCCGTCGTAGAGTCAATTGTATCAAATGTCAGAATATATATTGAGAAGCGGAGAAGTGACCAAATAAATATCATCAGATGATATGCCATCCAAGGAATGGAGTAGAAATATAAGAATCGTGGTCGATATTTAAAAACCTATACAATACATATCTAGAGTAGTATCATTCAAATTGGTGCGATGCGTACTGAATGTCTATGGCAAAATGGGCTTATACACCGTCATGACTGGATATCCGGGGAATTATTAGAAGACTTCGATCCTTCTGTAGTCGATACGCTGGAGGTGATAGAAGCTATCTCTTCCTGCAATTTCTCGTTATGCATATCTGTCCAACCACCCTTCATTCCAATCCAGATGATTCTCTCTAGTATCCTCGTCAGCTCGCCATTCCTACGCATTGTGAGACTCAAACATGCAGGGACAAACCAGAACACGGACCTTTGCTTCAATCCTTCTATCTCTGAATTCCATCTCTTCTCCAAGCCACCTGTTCTCTCCCTTAGCTCGAGCACTTCACTTGAAAGCTCCTGTAGTTGGTCGTCAACTGTATCTCTTCGCTTAGACTGTGACCGAGAAGAACGCCATTGCTCTCCTATGATTATTGACGCTGCGACAGTAAATAGGAAACCTTCCGCAAGGAAGTTGGCTCCATTCTCAACTGCTCTAAGGGATGTAAAATTAGAGATATTCCGCGAAGCCAGCCTCCAAGCCCACCTTGATTCTGATAATGGTCGAATATGGCGTGCAGGCTCTCCTAGGATATTCGTTCGGAGCCTGATCTCGGTACGGTGAAGGAATTGAGCGAGGTCAATACAGACGGTGCGAAAATACTCGTGTCTATGGGAATGAGTGGTGTACTGCATTTGGAGATGTACAGAGAGACTCACTCTCTCGCTTGGTTCTTGACCCTTGTAGCTATAGGTTTGGCCACCGTCTAAGCCAGCCAAAAGGACAGGTAACGGAGACAGAATTCGCCAATCAAGTATGTCCCGAGATATGTTTGTAAGTAATAATCAAAGCACGAAAAATAAAACACCCTTATTTCAGTTCCGACTGTCATGAAAGTAGGCCGAGATAATTTGCAGGGTTGCTTACCCGAATAAGGAGAGTAGCAATTTTTACAGAGGCCATCCGTAGGCAGTTCGTCAAACCGTTCTAGCAGAGAGAGTGTGTCAGGAAGCTCAGGCGGACCGGACCTACCCGACTTTTATCACTACTTTTTTATATAATGACTTGGACACCGTCTTCTACACCGTCCGTCCGAGTCCTGATCTTCTGAGAAATGCGTCCGTTGAAATTCCCTGGCGTCTTCAAGGCAGTGGTATCGGTACATCCTTCTCCAGCACGAGCCTGACAAACTTCAACAATCTGTTTCGTTATTGTTCCCAATAGTATTGTTGTAGCATCCGGTTTTGATTTCATTTTTTCATTTGCTATTGTGAGTGATAAATATTGTTACTGAGTTACTATCCTGTATACCTAACCTCCTTTGTTCAAGTCTGTCAGATTATTTGTATTGTACTTGATACACTTGAAAAGGGCTTGCAGCCATTTCAATTACCATTTAGTGTGAGCCCTTCATATTTGTCTGACCTCCGACAGCCTGAGTCCTCAAATGGGTTAGCTCTACAAATTCTCTACAAATTACGCAACTGACAAAGGTGTGTGCGCTCCTGTCAAGGATGTGTTAATTCTATTTGTGGATAGTAGATGAATTGACTCAGTGGAAGAAATTGAGCAGAAATTGAATTGCTTGAGCTGGGAGCAAGCATAGTTTATATCCCTTTTTTGATTGTCAGATTACAGATCGTAAATACAAAAAAGTTATTTACAATGCGCCACCAGATAATCAAAGAGTGATGACATTAAAAATTTTTGGTACCAACATCACACATAGCCTTCAAGAAAAGTATCAGCATTCTGTCCAATCGGAAAGGATAACACCATCACTGGGTAGTACCAGCATCACACCTTAACTAAAAGTACAGGGAGATCAGAGAAATACTTGCTGGCAGAACTGAGTGAATCGGAGGTGGTGGAGGGGCCGCATTATGACCTCTCCTAAGATTAGTCCGTACGAGTGGGCTAGTAACATTGTCAGGGTCCAAGGAGGCGAATAATAGCATGAGACACAGAGTGATGAGGCTCGCGACGGCACTCGTGTCAACGAATGTGTTTATCCGGATGTCGATCGAGTGTAGAAAATTTGAGGTGTCGATGAAGCTCAAGGGAGACAGTGAGAGGTGGTGGCAGCGAATAGGAATAGGCTGCTAGACATTCCGGATGTTAAATTGAAAAGAAGCTAGAAAGGGACAGCAGTTGATGATTCTCCAATTCGCAGCGGCAAGGACGGGATACAGCGGCAAGTCGAAGGTGATAGCGAGCGCGGAAGAAATCAATCAAAATCCTACCTAACCCTCATCACGTTTCTAGAACGTACACACAAATTTATAGAACACTCACTTCTCCCAGATTTAAGATCACAAGAGAAGCGGATACGCGCACCCGAGCTCCCAAATGACGGCTTACCAAAGAGATGGCTCGGAGAAACATGGGTGGAAATATGAAGTGCAATAAATAATGAGATAATGGCTCAAGCCTCACACGGGATTTCAAGGGCAACGATGTCGCTCTATGAGGTTCTGAACCTTGTCAAGGTACACGAGCACACAAGAGATTACGATGTAGAGATACTCACATAGTCAACAATCCAAAAATAGAAAGGAGCGTATCAGATGTTCAGGAGAGCTTTTTAGTATTTTTTGAGTAGTCATTGACTGTGGATGCCTGAGCTTCGATATTGAATACTTGTTTAAATGATGGCCATATTGAGATTCTGCGAAAGAGGCTTGGAAAAAAGAGACATCTAGCATGATTGAACTGCAGTCTTGCAAGAAGATTCATTGAACTCATCAGAACTGTGAATCAATCGAGCTGGTGCTTGAAACTGAATTATGTCATACTAGATGTACCCCATTTATAAAGTCAATTCTATGGAGATCAGAGAGATATTCAACAAAGTCCCAAACGATCTCTAACGTGCCTCATTGTTTCATTAGACAACTCTTTGGCCCTCCTGGAGCCTTCATCTGCAACTTGCACAAGGTAGACTCGCTCCTCCCGTATTCTAGAAAACTCTTCTTGCGGTGTTCGGAGAAGTTCTATTATGGAATCGGCGACGTCTTCTTTCAGTCCTTTGTGACCGGACCTCTCGTAATTATGTACAACATCTTCAACGCGCTTACCGAGGCAGGCTGCAAGAATTTCAAGTAGGTTAGCGGTTCCCGGGCGATTTACAGGGTCATAGGTGATGCTAGGTGTCGAATCTGTAACAGCTCCGCGAATTTTTGCTTGTATTTGCGATGGTGTGTCGGTGAGGAGGATTCGAGATCTGACATCGGGTGCAGACTTGGACATTTTGACAGTAGGATCTTTGAGCGAGAGGATGCGCCGTGTCGAGGCTAATACTCGCTATAGATCGAGATAAACTAAAGGAATCAGGAAGGCGCACTATCAACAAGAGTGGGAATGGGAAACAGGGGACTCTCAGACTTGAGGATGCGATTTAAGGATTCTGCAAGATCGCGGGTTAGTTCTAAGTGTTGGGTCTGGTCTTCACCGACGGGGACATGAGTTGCCCTTGATACAAATAAGCAGTCAGAAGGCTGGAACACGAGGAAAAGCATACCGATAGACCAAGATATCTGCTGCCTGGAGTGAGGGGTATGTAAGTAGTCCTGCATTCAGCAGAGACTCGTCTACATCGGATTCATCCGCATTTCGTGAAGCTGCAAGGCGGGATTTCCAGGTCGTCATCCGGGATAATCTCCCAACAGACGTGAGGCAATTCAATAACCACCCCAGCTCAAGATGATCTCGATTCTACACTGCATTTTTAACGAAAGACTTCATCCACTCAAGTCCTACTCACATGGTCCTGGTGGAAAATGATTGACTTCTTTGGGTCCAGTCCGATGGCGAGCAACGTGGCAAGCATATCCCAGCGCGATGCTGCAAGCTGTTTGGAGTTTTGTGGAAGTGTCAGAGCATGCCAGCCAACAATCATGTAGAGTAGATCATCCTGGGGTTCGGCCTCATGCTGCAACTTGACCCAGTTCAAAAGAGCACCCAAGTAGTTGCCTAGCTATCATAAGTCAGATTTGTTTGCAGTGTATTTTATATCTTCTCACATGCGGTACACCCGTGGGCTGAATTCCAGACAGGATTGTGCGCTTGAGATGGACTGAACGGCACCCGAGGCTCCTGGTATGATGGAGGGCAAGGCGAGAGAACATTTAAGGCACAGCCACTGACATTTGATCAGTTCTACTTTGTTAGCCGACCTGCTGTGCTGTCATCCATGGACATTGTTCCCCGTACTGACCTCCCCGGGGCTTCTTTTGGCTTTCGAGATGTTAGAAGTGTCTTTGAGGATGCCGCTGCAGGTGAGTCCTCCTCTGTTAAAGTAAGATTTTGCGTTAATTCTGGCGCCAGATATGAACGATGATCAAATGTTGTTTATGGATGGATTTTCTCTACAAGATGCCATGGCCGCATTTGAGGTGACTATACGTCTACAATTGAAATAATGCAACCTTCACTGATACATTTTGTCAGATCGGTGAACCGCGGCTCGACAGCGGATATATTCCGACTGGTGAAGTCGGACATAAGTTCAACCCTCTTGTTCCTCTTCTGCCCGAGGAACTTTGCTGGGTTATTGATAGAGCCTTCTCATATGAGGTGATTATACAATTGTATTCTCTTACCTTATGCTAAGCATGCCTCCAGATGGAATGGCACAGTGGCAATTTTATGTCACATACAGTCTTGATACTTCTCTATACCCGCCACCTGGACTCAATAGACCCAGATCTCATTCAGAAGCCCCTCTTGTCCCTGCAAGATCCACAGCGTCCACTTGAATTAATCACTATTGTACTCAGAGCGTCAGTGGCGGGCCTACTCAAGTGCTGCGACCTGACTTGGAGGGAGTTGTCAAAAGGCGCGGTTCAAGACGTACGTCAGCGTCCGTCTCCTCTTCCACTTTGTTCAAGCCACTATGTTTTATTTCCTCTCCACATTAGACTGAAGACTGGCAAAGCGATAAATGCGAAATTTATCTGCTTGAGAGTACCCCTGTCAGGGTTGTCACTTCCATGTTGGAAGAAGCCTCTCTATGGGTCACGAATTCTCTAAAAGGTTTTTGAATCTAAAGCTCTTGTTCTCTTCATCTCCGCTGATCTTCAACTTAAGTGCCCCCTCAGTGGAAGGATGCATTGATATCCAGACTTCAACTCCGCAAGGCGAGTTCATTCATTCATAAAGATTTTCCAATTAACGGAACACCTGGTACAGACATTTTTACAACTACTCGATACGAATGTTCATCGGTCACCCGTACAGTTTATAGGCTACATCAGCATTTGTGAAGAACTTTTGCGTCAGCTTAGCTTACATTCAATACCAGAACCATACCCAGATTCAGTAGCACGCCTCGCATTCGATCCGTACGTTTCAAAACGGCTAGATACTGCTGTTCCCATACGAGTGTTATCCATTGGATCTGCTGGGGAAACTTGGCGAGTGTTCAGCTTGTTCCTCAAGGGTTTGAAGGAAACTAGTCAACTGGCTGCCAGTCACAATCTTGCTACGTGGAAGGTGAGATAAATATGACTATGACCTGATTGGTCCGACCCCATCGCTTCTTTGCAGGTCATAGGAACTCTCCGTGTCTGGACTGGGAAATCACCAATTCAACAACCATACATTCGATCACTGACGCAGGTACATCTTCGGTCCCGGCTCCGTTTCTCAATTGACTTACCTTGGGTCTGTGGATTAGTCTGTGTTCTATGATGGGCTGCTCGTACTCGACAACTACCCCTGTGTTTGGCTCGTGGACCAATTGTTTTTCGAGACAATTGGAATTACTTGGTCATATTTCCAGTCACAAGTCAGCCGACAATGGGTCGGATTCTCGGCACCATCATTTGATTTGCTTGAGAGGAAAATTTACAAGGTATTCTGTATTCATGATTTGACCGATAGAAACTCGTGAATCAATTTATAGTTGATGATACCCCACATACGAGGGAGCTGGAGTAACCCACCCCGGAGACGGAGACAACTAATGAAGATTTTGGTTGGATGGCATCACATATATGATGCGCTGTTGGAGATGATGTCACACGTTGACCTCTCCGTGAGTGCTTCTCCTAATCTTTGAACACTAAATAAAATATCCGGGATTAGGACTTGGCAGAAAGTAACCTGCTTTCTGGAGTTCCGCGAGCAATACTTCTCTGGCGATTGTCTGCTATTCAAGAAATCGTGTTCTCCGGATTTCAGCTGCAGCTATACGCCCCTGAAGAGAGGAATCTGGCGTATTGGTATTTGACGCAGCTGTTTGAACTTGAATTAGAATGCTACGACGCATTGCTGCCTGGCATACCACAAAGTAAGTACCAAGGGCAGATTGTGCAGCATTTTATTGACTAATCTATTCAGGCTCTTTAGCGTTTCGTGAGATGCTATATAACCAACAAGTGGCGACCGCTCTTCAGTCCCTTTGTAGTTCATCATTTATCGTGAGTTCCAGTTTGATTGTCCACTCGTTTCGCCTCATCGAACATTTATTTGTATAGATGACGCTACCTCTCTTGTCGTTCAATTGGGACCGAACAAGACCGAACTTTTTCAGGAGGTACAAGTGGGCATTCAAACCCGACTATGAGAAGTTCGACACTATACCCGTTGGACATCCAGACTTTGTGAAGTTCATGCGTGCGTGCCTGGGCACTCTGAAAGTATGCCAATGTATTGAGAAATAAATGCTTGAGCTGACTTCACCTATGTGCGAATAGGATGAGACTGTGTCACCTAGAGAAGGGATTGAGTTTGCAGCTAGACTATTGAAAGACCTTATTATGAACCAGGACGGAGTAGAAACTGGTTACGCTACGCCCTCACGACTGGGGGCCTGGGCAGACGGATGGATCGGTGAGCGGCGGCAGGTAATCCCCTGAAACCTATGACGTTGAAACACTGATGGTCATCATCTCTTTTTGAATAGTTTATTGAAGGACTTATAAGCATTGCAGACAATTTATCTTCCACTCTCGACTCAAATACACAGCCCTTCTCGTTGACGCTATCCTCTCTCTCGTTTCCAGACCCACAGTCTCCGTCATCATCCATGTCTACTTTGGCATCTACATCAACGAGAAGCTCGATAGCAAAGTCGACCACGATATCTACAACGATAGTATTAGATTTACGAGCCGAACACGAGACTGAGGTAGAGCGCAAGTTCTATCGGAGTTCAAATGCCCCTGAGGACGGTGGTGAAGACCTTCGGGATGGTGGCAGGATATCCAAGCGTGTCACTTCAAGGGAAATCAGATTACATTGGGACCCAAATATCCACCCTTGGTTTCCCGTACCATGTGACGACTCTATGGACATGAAGTGAAGGGCAACTTAGCTCCTCGACTAGTCATATAGCTGCTGAGGAGGTGGTCATGAAAAGTAAATTATGTATCGTGGTATTTCTTCGCTCGATGTTTTTCATACTTGGGTCCAGATAATTCTCCAAAAGCTTTTTCTAGTTTACACGTCGGACAGAAGAGCTGCGAATGACAATCAACGGCAACTGACTCGATTGTGATAGGTCATTACTGTATGTATCCCTGGCCTATCATAGGTTCCAGAAAGCTATGTTTCCCAGGACTCAGGTGCAATTGGTCGGACTATCAATTTCCTCGGACACAGCTCTGATACGCTTTAACCGACTATGAAAAAGAGGGCAAACAGCGAGCACGGTACCTTCACTTCACCACTGAATAACTGACACGATAATTAAAGCAGGCGGTATATCAAGTCAGCTAACATGCGATTTTACAGACAGGAAAAATTGTTTACCAATCCCAAATTATTTATCCAAACGAAACCCTCCTCCGGAAAACTAACTTACTGTTGTTTCCCGAAACCTCCTATTGATGCCCAACCTGAATGAATAGTGAAATGCGATGCTCTCCGTGGAATCATCAGTTCAAATGTGACAGGGGAAAAAATCAACAGGTTGAAGAATCTGTAGTATAACACAAAGTTGTTGTCTCCTGGAGGTGGCAAGTGGACGATAGGACTGCTAATGTCTGGCCTTCCTGTCATGGAATCTGAAGCCGTAAGGCGATGGACCAAGGATGAGCTAATGGACACTCTATTCAAGTGGAATCTGCACGTTAATTTTATTACGTGGTGGCTTTTAATCTGGCAATCCTACAGAAGGGTAAGCGAACACCACCGCTGTTCCATAGCCTCGAGGCTCACGGGCGAGAACTCGGGATCGAAAAGTAGATTACTTTCCTATAGGGTACGGTTCTCGGACAATTGTCCCCAGTCTGTAGGTTTCAGATACACTACACTGATTCCCCAGACTTCCCGATTGAACCCAGTTTGAGGATCACAATGGAGTACTGAGGTCTAGCTTTCGGACCACAACAATTACGTCCATTGCACTGGCACATTCAGAGCTCTTCAATGGGTCGATTCAGAAGGGGATGAGGGGATGAACTCAAACATGCTTGTAAGTCCCATAGATTGAGTGGCAAGATTTTTCGCCTATGCGCTGCAAATTTTGGATGATAAATGATAGATCTCTGTGATCCGATTGAAGCAAACGCGAACATTGTATAGTCACGTGGATGATTGGCATTTACTTACGTATTTAAGCCCCTCTGTATAATATTCAAAATCATGTCTGATCTACTTTGCACGGTCTGTCACCAGATAGCTTCTTATGACAAGTTTCTGGCCCAACACTGCGGTACGGAAAAATTGTACTCTCAGCATGAGAGGGTCGGCTTACTGATTATCGCCACTTGTGCACTTTGTGTGTTGATAGGACATGTATTCTGTCAAGATTGTACAACTTATCTAAGCCGTGAACGCAAATGTCCAACATGCCGACGCAAGTGGGGGTCAATGTCTCCTTTTCGGTTATACCTCAACTTTCCAGAGTCTAGTCAAATTATTCATCATCTAGAAAACACGGACGAAAGCTCCTCGGCCTTTCCCCTTGAGCGAATGAGCGAAGTAATCAAGGATTTTATAGCAGATTGTGATAATCTCATGAGTCATGACACAGCGGTGCGTATTCAGCCCAAGCCTGATACCAAATGGACACCAAATCAGTGATGTCTACAGATGCATCTTGAGCAACTCGTTGTGCCCATAGCATCTGAGTTTGAACATACCCGTCAGGAGAATAAGATGTTGCGTCAAAAGCTTAAGGATGCAGATGCACAGCTCAAGTCCAAAGAAGTGTCCAGAGAGGCATTGACTGTTGACCTGGAACGGTTGAATCAAACTTCCATGACACAAGAAGTCGCAATCATCACTATGCGCAACGAACTTGCCCACGAAAAGCAGAAACGACAATCCGAACAAGACACTAGTCGACGTCTCGCTCGTTCTCTGCATAAGAGGCAGGAAGAAGTCAAAACGAAAGCGCACGAAATCATCAGCCTCAGATCTGAGATTGAGGAGCGTGAAAAACAAGTGCGTTTGAGAGGTCTTCGTCGTCGTGGACAACTCACCTGCATCAAATTACAGATGTGTTTAATGAAATCCAAACTTCGCGCACTCATAAAGCTTACGAGGCCACCAAAAATAATGGATCAGAGTGCAGACAACTCACTTGTTGTCGAATAACAGCCATTTTCAGTAAGCCATTCACTAGGACTGTACCCTAAGAGATCGAAAACCTGGGGATATCCACAGGACTCTTTCATTTTCGAAGTGCAGGAAGACTGATACCTTTTTACCAGACACTATGTGTTCTACAGACAGATAATAACCACAAACAAAGAATGTTACAAGAACAACCGTTTAATTTAAGAGGACCGAGTTGACTTCAAAGCTTGACTATTGCCAACATCAAAGTCGTGTCAAGCTCAATGATCTCCCTATTCCCGAGATAGGCAACGTGACCCAGCTTCCGCGTAAACCACAGTTACATGCGTTTTTCCTATACACCGCAGCCTCAAGGCTCACATGAAAGCACCTGCGGCATACACATTTTCTTGTTGTACTGAGGCAGGCAATCTCCCAATAAGCGAGTTGTTTCCATTCAGTCGGACAGACAATTCGGTTGTACTAGATATCTTCCATGGAAGACAGAAATCATTGGCCAGGTACCGTTCGAAACGCTCAGGCAGTGTCATAATACCGAAATTACCACCAAATATTACTGTTCCATCCGAACAGGCATAGGCCGCAACTTGATATCCCCAACCACTCACGTTTGGGTGTCGAAAGTATATCATCGAGGACCAAGATCTCGAGAAGATTATACGAGGAAAACAGATATACAAGTCTGGGATCTGAAAGACGTTCGCTGGTAACGGTTTCCACGTTTCTTTCCTGCAGTTTCCGGAATAGAGGGGTTTTTGGTATTCATCGATAGTACCGAAGGGGATGAGAACAATTATGAAGCTGTGATGGAGGGATGTTGGAGTCAACATTTCGTCCTCTGGATGATATGAGTACTCGTATATAAAGGAGTACAAGGTTGCGTACAACTCGTCCCGCAAGCTTCTGTCGTCAGATGTATGACTGTAGCTATACTGTCTACGGCAACCATCGTGATTGTGGAACTGGCAGGCCTTACCATTGCCCTTATGCGTTGTCTCTTCAGGGTCTGAATCCAAAGGGGGGTCCCACTCTTCACCATCATAGCTCGACTCGGCTCTTTGGCCTTCTCCACTGATTTTTCTGCTGACCAGCTTTGGAAAGCTCCTCTTTCGCCTGTGATGTCTGGGTGATTTTTGACAAGTCATTGAGGTACCCTACAAACTTATCTCAGCGCTTTTGTTCATTCCCTAATTCTTTCAAGTTAGTGCTCTGCGGAAACGTGCCTTTGCCATATTCGATGGTTACAAAAGAGCGCCCCTTCTACAAGCTCATGTCTTGGAGATACCAAAAATACGCTCTCTTTAAATTGACACAATAAATAGACGCATTCCAGTAATATTTGTAGCTTCATTGTATTTTACAATAGCCTCTACATACCATCCTTTTCTGCTCCCTACGCAAAGCTGCTCAATCCTTTGGCCACAAGAGCAAGTAGCAGTACAAACCTATTCCTCGAGCCCGTCAGAATGCAGTTGTCAACACTTGCCTAGCGTACCTTCTCCTTGTCGCTTGTGCTGAAAACTTCTTTGAATTGTTGGGTAGAACATCAGGAGCCCGTGTGCGATACTCTGAAAATTCACCACGTGACTAATTTAGTTTCTCTTCACACCTATGTCCAGCATAACGCGCTCTATGACCTTGAGGGCGCGCCAGAGTGCCTTCAATTCCTCTGTTACTCTTTACGAGCCAGCCGACATCGAGGAATTATCTTCGTCTCTCGATCCTCCCAAGAAAACCAGACGGATCAAGAGAAGAGACCATGATGCGCAGGAGCCTCTGTCTTATACTCAAGAATCCACTCCGAGGAAGCGGCTGAAAGCCGATGCAACTTCACCCAAAAAGATGATATCTTTGAAAAAAACCAAATTGATACCCCAAGCCTTGGCTTCACCTCACCCAGCTCCGGAAAACTGGCGAGAAGTTTATGACACCATCGGGAAGATACGCTCACGGTTTATGGCACCCGTTGATACGATGGGATGTGACCAGGCGAAATACCAGGAAATTGAACCAGAGGTCTATTGATCTGTTTATTCCATCCAGAACGAGAATCTCACACTCCGTAGAACAGACGGTTTTCAACCCTCATAGCGCTCATGTTATCGTCGCAAACTAAGGATGAAGTCACAGATGCTGCTGTGAAGAAGCTCAGAGCTTCTGTCGGTGGTGTACTATCAATTGAAGCAATCATTGCTGCAGAAGAATCTATCATTTCAGAAGCCATCAACAAGGTTGGTTTTTGGAGACGTAAAACAGGGTAAGAGCCCTGAATAGATTGTTTGCCTTTGTTCACGTACACCCAGCTACATTAAACAAGCAGCACAGAAACTCCGAGATGATTTCGGGTCCGACTTACCCAAGACTGTGGACGATCTCTGCTCCTTACCAGGAGTAGGACCCAAAATGGCGTTCTTGGCTTTACAATCTGCATGGAATCTGTGCGCATTCGCGATCCATTCTCTGTAACGTTTCCTCACCTCCAAGATAGAAATCATGGAATCGGAGTTGATGTCCACGTTCACCGAATTTCGAACCGCCTAGGTTGGCACAGGAGGCCAACCAAGAATCCAGAGGAGACAAGGTGCGTATCCACGCCTCTCAGAAAATACCAACGCTTATCTATATATATTTTAGGTTGAATCTACAATCCTGGCTACCTTCCGAATTTCACAAAGAAATCAACCATTTACTTGTTGGCTTCGGCCAGGTATGCAAACTCTTTTAAGTGAAATTTTGATCTCTCAATCATCTAATCCTTAGGTAATTTGTCTGCCCGTCAGTCCTCGTTGCGATTTGTGCGACCTGTCAACGCGAGGGCTTTGTCCGAGTGCGCAAAAGGTTGCCAAGAACACGAAACGCAAACCTGTTATCATGACTGGAGGCTTACCACCCGAGGTCAAAATAGAGCTGGAAGCAGATCAGCCGATCAAGTTCTGGGATCCATCTGCAGATGATCAGCCTATAATGCTCAAGGAGGAAGGCAAGGAGCCCAAAGTTGAAGAATCGTGACTGATAAGTTCGGCATGTGCGTCTATCTACGTGTAGCAGATTTGTCTTTAGACATATATACATATACCTTTCGCTACCCCAAGAACTCTATGCATGCTCGATTGCCGAGTCCCAAAACCCTTTCTCCAATATCGTACATCTATCCCATACCTCCCTCCACTCCTCTAGCCTAGTGGGTGACGGAACATCAGCCATAACTCGTGCTTCGATCATAGCTATGACCGATTAGTATATATGTCTCATCACTGGACTTCAAGATAGCTCACCTAGGCCCAGTTTCACCGCCTGTTGATAACGTTCTCCAGAATAATCGCTTATCCATTGTTCATACGGATTGCTCTCCGTTATGACCCAGGAACCTTCCTTTGTCGCCTCCCTCTTCAACCACAACCCAATTTCTCCGTAACCCAATAAGCATGCTAGCAATGCCACCAGCAGCTTCGTGCTGTCGCCTCCAGACACCCA